>ENA-OQKW01000115-OQKW01000115.1-human-gut-metagenome-genome-assembly--contig:-NODE-115-length-21502-cov-3.264515_pt1 | contig 21502 bp, 21 predicted proteins | sample MGYA00242657_ERZ504815 | MGnify/ENA primary metagenome ERZ504815 (study PRJEB26092, sample SAMD00036404) | human gut metagenome | host: Homo sapiens | study: EMG produced TPA metagenomics assembly of... | reverse complement strand
TTTTCCATTGATATAGTAGTTCATCTGACCGGAGCGGATCTGTACCCATTCGATATCCTCATGCCAGTGGCAGAGCGCCCGGTGATCCGGATAGGAAGAAAGCAGTCCTTCCCGGATATAAAGCGGAATGCCGACTTCATCGTAGCGGACGATTTCGGATGCGTCCTGCATGACTTTTGTAATTGGGTCATTCATCATAAAAACCTCCGTGAAAAAGTACAATTATTATAAAAAATAAGAAATATTGTCGTAGAAAAAACGCAAAACCTAAGATAATATGATTATAACATATACGTGTATGGAATAAAACAGAAAAAAGGAAAAAGAAATGAAAAATACAGAGGGAAATCAAGAAAAAAGAATCCAGAATTCTACCGGAAACTTCTTGCACTGCTGATCCCGATGGTTGTACAGAACCTGATGAATGCACTGGTAAGTGCGTCCGATGCGTTAATGGTTGGTACGCTGGACCAGAATTCACTGTCTGCAGTTTCGCTTGCCACACAGATTTCTTTTGTCCTGAATCTCTTTTATGCGGCGATTACGATCGGAACAACGGTCATGGTCGTTTATTTCCTGCTGAATCTGGATGAAATGATTAAGCTTCCTGCCGTATACAGACACTATAAAAAATATCAGTGGGTGAATAATATTACCAGGGAGGATACAGAAGATTGAAAATGAGAAGTAGAGGGTATCCATTACCTTAATCGCATCACAAACAAGCCATCTTTCGGTGGCTGTTTTAAAAATTGAATATCGTATACACTAAGGCTATGCAGTTGCTGACTTGATTTTATAACCTTGATTTCTGGCGATCATGAGTGCCTGCTCTACGGTAATTTCACGATCCACAGGTGGTAAATCAGATTTTCGATAAAGTTCAGCATTATAGTTTTCTCCGTTCTTTAATATGTGGTATAATGCGGTAAGAAGCATTCTTGCTATCGCAATGATTGCTTTCTTGTGACCGCGACGTTTTTTGATACGGAGATAGCGGTTGCGAATTTCAGGATGCTTATTACTTTTAACAACAGCGTTTGCACACTGTACTAAAAGAGGTTTGATGTAGCATCCGGCCTTGGAAACCCGGACAGTATTTTTTTCTTCCCTGCACTTTCGTTGTTGGTTGGAGTAAGACCAGCCCATGAACATAAGTGTTTCGCCGAAGGAAAAGCCTCCATATTGGTACCAATTTCGGAAATAATTCCGATGGCAGTGAAATCACTGCTGATACCAGGAGCGGTTTGAAGAATGGCAAGTTCCTGCTGATAGGGAGTGGCGAGCGCAAGAATGAGTTCTTCAAGCTCTGCTTTCCGAGCTTCAAGGTTTTCATAATGAGCTTTGATTACTTTGAGCTTACCTGCCTGTTCCGGAGTGATATATCCGTCAATGGCATCACGAAGTTCAGGAAGTTTCTTTTTAAACTTTTGAAAACAAGAGGTTCAAGGTCAAAGGAAGTATCTGCGGGATCTTCCAAAATCTTATCCAGTATCGCCTGAGCAGATTTGCCGAAGGTGTCCGAGACAACGTTTCCCAACTGGATATTGGAAACCGTGAGACAGTTCTGCAAACGATTCTTTTCACTTGATTTGAAGCAGGTCAGTTTGAAACGGTAGCGCATAAGGTCACGAAGCTGGCGGATGTCAGCGGGTGGCATAAAGCTTCCGGCAACAAGATCATGCTTAAACAGGTCAGCAATCCATTTGGCATCTTTCTTGTCAGTTTTCTTTCCACGGATAGCCTTAACGTATTTCGGATGGGCAAGGACAATCGAACAATCTTTTTCCAAGATGTTATAAACAGGAATCCAGTATTTACCGGTGGATTCCATACAGACATCCTTGCAATTACGGTCGAGCAGCCATTTGAGCAACTGTTTCAGCCCTTTCGTGTAGGTTAGAAAAGTGATGGCGCTCATAGGTGGTAATGCCTTGCTTATCAGTTTTAGCAATACAAGCCACTACAAAGTTTTTGTGGACATCGATGCCACAACAAATTTTGTACACGATTTTTAAAGCCATAGGGACTCCTTTCAGAACCAAAAGGTTCACTAAAGATTATAGGGAGAGACGGGGCATTGACTGAACGCCTAAGCCATAAACGAGAATGTTTATACAAAGATAAGATTACGTGCTTGAAGTCACACTTATTTGTGCTTGAAAAGGCGAACTACACATATAATAATGCGGTCATCCGGCAAGCCGGACAGCCCACTCACCTCTCCGTGATTTGTAGTATACCGAGTTCCCTACAAGAAGAATTATAAAGAAAAAATGAGCTCAGGGAAACATTTTCATAACGTTTTGTGCCTGAGCGAAGCGAAAGGAATGGATATAATAATGAAAAACGTAGAGAGAAGAGACAGACAGTTACCGTACATTTCCGATGCAGAGGTCATGGAGCAGCAGATGAATGCGAGAAGACTGACGCAGAAACTGAACACCATCGACCGTTCGGATTTTGACGGAATCGCAGCCATTGTAAAAGAACTGTTTGGAAAATCCGAGGGTGCATTTGTCAATCCGCCATTTTACTGTGACTATGGCTTTCATATTGAGGTTGGAAAAAATTTCTTTGCAAATTATAACTGCACCATTCTCGATGTGGCAAAGGTAAAAATCGGAGACAACTGCCAGATGGCGCCGAACGTTGCCATCTATACTGCAGGTCATCCGGTGCATCCGGCGGCAAGAAACAGTGCGTATGAATACGGCATTGAAGTTACCATCGGAGATAATGTCTGGATTGGCGGAAATACCGTTATTTTACCAGGTGTACATATCGGAGATAACGTTGTTATCGGCGGCGGAAGTGTTGTAACAAAGGACATTCCGGACTGGTCGATTGCAGCAGGAAATCCGTGTAAAGTCATTCGGAAGATTACCGAAGAAGATAAACAGTACTATTTCAGAGATAGAAAATTTGATGATGAAGCATGGGAGGTAATCAAAAATCTGTAAAAACGAAATGTTTTCTTGGGCAGTTATGCGACGAAAAAAACTCTGTACCGTATCCATCCGGGAATTTCCGGGGATGCGGTGCAGAGTTTTTTTTGCGATAGGAGACAGGAGATTCTGCCGGATTTTGCTGTGGCAAAAAATGTGAATCCTGCTTTTGTGCAGCAAAAAATGCCCAGAGCCGGAATCGAACCAGCGACACGAGGATTTTCAGTCCTCTGCTCTACCAACTGAGCTATCTGGGCATTTTGATTTCCTGTTGGAAACCTCTGTTAATATAACATGGATTCGCGAAAATTGCAACTGTTTTATCGAAAATCGCGAAAAAATTGTGCTTTTGGAGGAATGGCGGTGTATTTTCGTTCGAGAATGTGGTAGTATAAAGGGTATGCAAAGAGATGTACTCTCGGAATCTTTCTGCAAAAATCATCTCTCAAAATCAAGCACAGAAAGGCTCCGAGAGTACAGAGAGGAACAAAGGAGAAATGGTAAAAATAGTATGAAAATGATTCTGACTGCGGTCAACGCAAAATATATTCATTCCAATCTCGCAGTTTACACGCTGCAGGCGAGCGCGGAGAAAGCCGGTGTGTTCCCGGAGATCCGTGAGTTTACGATCAACCAGTCAAAAGATTCCATGCTGCGGAGTCTGTTTCTGGCGCATGCGGATGTCGTCTGTGTGTCGTGTTATATCTGGAACATATCTATTGTGGAAGATTTGATTACAGAATATCACAAAATCAGCCCGGAAACGAAGATCTGGCTTGGCGGGCCGGAGGTGTCGTACCACGCGGAGGAGATGCTGGAGCAGTATCCGTTCCTTGACGGAATCATGAAGGGTGAGGGCGAAATTACCTTCCGTGAACTGGCAGTGTATTACCAGAATCAGGAGAACGGCACGGAGGGGAAAACGCTTGAAGAGATCCACGGCATTACATACCGTGATGCAGAAGGAGCCATCAAAAGCAACCCGTGGCGTCCGGTCATGGATCTGTCCGAGGTGGATTTTCCGTATGCGAATCTGAAAAAATTCGAGAACCGCATCATTTATTATGAGTCAAGCCGCGGTTGCCCGTTTTCATGCAGTTACTGTCTTTCTTCTATTGATAAGCGGCTTCGGTTCCGAAATCTGGATCTGGTCAAAAAGGAACTCGCCTTTTTCCTGGAACAGAAAGTACCGCAGGTCAAATTTGTGGACCGTACGTTCAACTGCAAGAAAGACCATGCAATGGCGATCTGGAAATTCATTGCGGAGCATGACAACGGCGTGACGAATTTCCACTTTGAGATTGCCGCTGATCTGATTACTGAGGAGGAACTGGAACTCTTAAATACCCTGCGCCCGGGGCTGGTACAGCTTGAGATCGGCGTTCAGTCTACGAATCCGCAGACGATCAAGGCGATCCACCGGAAGATGGATTTTGGAAGAGTCACAGAGATTGTAAACCGGATTGCGAAGGGAAGAAACATCCATCAGCATCTCGACCTGATCGCGGGCCTGCCGTATGAGGATTATGACAGTTTCCGCCGTTCGTTTGCGGATGTCTATGCACTGCGTCCGCAGCAGTTACAGCTGGGATTTTTGAAAGTGCTGCGCGGTTCTTTCATGTATGAGCATACCGAGGAATATGACTGTCATTATCAGGAGCGCGAACCATATGAGGTACTGTACACGAAATGGCTGCCGTATGACGATGTGCTGAAGCTCAAAGACGTGGAGGAGATGGTGGAAGTCTACTACAACAGCGGCCAGTTCGTCCACACACTGCCGATGATCGAGCGTCTGTATGAGAACCCGTTCGATTTCTTCCAGGAGCTCGGCGATTTCTACCGGGCAAAGGGCTACAGTGAGGCGGCACATAACCGGATTCAGCGGTATGAAATTCTGCTCGGGTTTTTGCAGGACGAAAAACAGCAGGACGAAGCATTCTTCCGTCAGATGATGGTGCTCGATCTGTATGCGCGTGAAAATATGAAGACACGGCCGCGCTTTGCAAAAGATCCGTCCGAATGGAAAAACGAGTCGCGTGACTTTTATCAGAAAGAAGCCGAAACGAGAACGCTTCTGCCATCGTATACGACATACGATTGGAAGCAGCTGCAGCGCATGACGCATGTGGAAGTTTTTGATTACGATGTGCTCGGAAACGGGGAAAAGGCGCGTACGGTACTCCTGTTTGATTATCAGAAGCGCGATCCGCTGACGGGAAATGCGGAGATGATCGACTGCAGTGAGCTTTTTTACGCTTGACATTTCAAAAGAACATGAGATACTAGAAAAGGTAATAAAAGATGAAAATACAAGATTTTGTAGTGCTCGATCTTGAGACAACGGGTCTTTCTGTAAAGGAAGACCAGATTCTGGAGATCGGTGCAGTAAAAGTGCAGGGCGGAGAGGTCACGGCATCGTATGAGACTTTCGTCAATCCGGGCAGAAAAGTGCCGGAGCGGATCACGGAACTCACCGGAATCCGGGATGAGATGATTGCGAATGCGCCCGATGTGGAGACTGCTGTCCGCGGCTTTCTGGATTTCTGCGGCGGCCTGCCGCTTCTGGGGCACAATATTCTGTTCGATTACAGCTTCATCAAGCAGGCAGCGATAAATGCCCGTCTGGACTTTGAAAAAGAAGCGTGGGATACGTTGAAAATTGCACGGAAAGCCCTCCCGGATCTGGAGAGCAGAAGCCTTGAAGCACTCTGCGGCTACTATCAGATCCCGCGGGAACACGCACACCGTGCAATGGACGATGTGCTGGAAACGCTGGCACTGTTCCGAAAACTGGAAGAAGGATTTTCGGAAGATCACCCGGAATGGTTTGCCGCAGCGCCTCTGAAGGCCAAAATGAAACGTGAGGTTCCGGCGACGGAGGCACAGAAAAAATATCTGGCGGATCTGATCCGGTACCATGAGCTGGATCTCGAACCGGAGTGGGGAGCGCTCACAAAAAGCCGTGCATCCCGCATGATCGATCAGATTATTCTGGCACATGGAAGAATGGAAAAACGACAGAGAACTGAGAAAAAATAGAAGAGAAAAAGAAAGGATGGAACGATGAGTAATAAAGTCAATCGAAAAGCCCCGACAGAGACACAGAAAAAGAAGAAAGATCCGCTGGCAAAGAAGAGAAATGCAGCAAAGATACTGGCATTGATTCTTGCAGTGGTTATGGTGCTTGGTATGGTTCTTCCAGCACTTTTATGGCTGGTGTAAAGAGATTCTGTAAAAGACAGAGTGAAATGGGAAACGGATCAAGAAGAGGCACAGTATGAAAAACAGCAGAAAAATGAGAGGCCTGCTGGTGATGCTTATCGCATTCGCATTCTGCTTTCTGGCAGAACCAGTCAAAGCGGATGGCCGGACAGCGCTGGACGGAATCTATGTAGAAGACATTTCCGTCGGCGGTATGACCGAAGAGCAGATCACACAGGCAGTAAACGACAAAATTGAACAGTTAAAACCCTCGGTTATCAACCTGTCTGCCGGAGAGCAGAATGCACAGGTGACAGCAGGGGATCTCGGACTTTCCTGTGCCAACCCGGAGGTGGCAAGAGAAGCCGTCACAATCGGGCAGGAAGGCAATGTACTGAAGCGGTTCCTGACACAGAACCGGCTCAAAAATGGAGAGACGGTGACGTTTTCCCTGAAATATACAGTCGATGGCGAGGCAGCGCGCCAGGCGGTAGAAAACAACACAGCCGTGCTGAACCGCGAGGCAACAGATGCAACGCTGACCCGCGAAAACGGCGAATTTATCGTCAATCCGGGCCAGACCGGATGCAGCGTCAACGTGGATGAGTCCACGGCGAAGGTTGTCAATTACCTGACGACAAGCTGGCGGGGCGGCATCGGCGGCGTAGAACTGGTAACAGAACAAACACCGGCAGGCGGTAATCCGGAGCAGCTTGCACTTGTCAAAGATCTGCTCGGCGAGGGTACGACGGAGTATGGCAACGGTACGAGCGGCAGAAAACAGAATGTCGCAGTCGGCGCAGAGAAGATTAACGGAACGCTGGTACAGCCGGGCGAGGAATTTTCCGTAGAGGCGGTCGTTGTGCCGTTTGATGCGGAAAATGGTTATGCACTGGCAGCATCGTATGAGATGGGCAAGGTCGTCGATTCGTACGGCGGCGGTATCTGCCAGGTTTCCACAACGCTCTATGTTGCTGTCTTAAAAGCAGAGCTTGAGGTGACGGAGCGGTACAGCCATTCCATGATTGTCCACTATGTGGATCCGTCGATGGATGCGGCGATTGCAGAGGGATTGAAAGACCTGAAATTCATCAACAATACGGATGCGCCGATTTATATTGAGGCGAGCGCGGACGGAAGCACCCTGCATTTTGCCATCTACGGCCATGAGACGAGAGATCCGAACCGCACGGTCCGCTATGAGAGTGAGACGACAAACACGGAGGATCCGACGCCGAGCCTGACGGAAGATGCGAATGCATCGTTTGGAACAATTGAACAGACATCGTACGGCTATCAGGGTTCGACGGCGCGGCTGTGGAAGATTGTGAATGACAATGGAAATGAGACGAAGGAGCAGGTGAATTCCAGCACTTACCGCATGACATCGGATGTCTATACCGTGGGAACAAAGACGGACAATGCAGCGGCGCGTGCGGAAATGCAGGCGGCGATTGCGGCAAATGATCTTGCAAAAGCAAAGGAAGTTGCAGCGAAATACAGCCAGAGCAGTTCGTCATCGAGTTCTTCGGAGAAGAAGGAAGACAGCAGCGATACAGAGAAAACGGAGGACGATGAGGACTAGGCGTTTTCTGGTTACTGTTCACTTAGCAGTGAAACACTTGCTGTTTTGTTGCGTAAGAACATGACGTCTGCTTTTTCGTTTGAAACAGGAAGTTCGAGGAGGACAAGGGATGCGAAAGGGTAAATTACAGCAGAGCGTGCTGGTGCGCTCGGTGTTTAAGATGCTGGGGCAGAAAAGAGAGGACGCAGCAGGGCCGGCGGTCGGACGTGGGGTATCGGCATTTGCAGGAGAAAAGGAGACGCAGGTGTTTTCGTGTGCGCCGGTGCTGGTGAAGGATCCGGAGGACGCGGTGCTCGCGGTCTGCAGGGTGTGCAACAGTGTGGCCGCGGCGGGGGCATCGGCAAAAGGAGTGCTGGTGTCGCTGATGCTGCCGGAGGCGATGGAAGAAAAGGATTTAAAGGAGCTGATGCGGGCGGTTGACGGTGCGTGTGTGCGGTATGGAACTGCGGTGATCGGCGGGCATACGGAGGTGACGGACGGGGTTTTGTATCCGGTGCTTACCGTGACGGCGGCAGGCGGGACAACGCGTGCGGGGCTGTTTGATCCGTCGTGTGTGACAGCGGATTTGGATCTTGTCGTGACGAAGGGGATTGCGCTTGGCGCGGTGTCTTATCTGGCAAAGACAAGAAGGGATGAGCTTCTGACGAGATTTTCTCCGGGATTTATCCATGGGGCGGCGGATTTTTCGGAGGATTACTCTGTCTGCCGTGAGGCGGAGATTGCGATCGAGCACGGTGCGGCTGCGATGCAGGATCTCTCGGAGGGCGGGATTTTCGGGGCGCTCTGGGAGATGGCGGACGGCGCGGGTATCGGGCTTGATGTGGCGCTGAAGAGGATTCCGATCCAGCAGGAGACGGTGGAGATCTGTGAATTTTTCGGGGTGAATCCGTATCAGATGCTTTCGACGGGGGCGCTGCTGGTTGCGGCGGCGGACGGCGAGGGGCTGGTGCAGAAAATGGCACTCGAAGGGATTCCATCGGCGGTGATTGGGCGGACGACATCCGGGAAGGAGAGGATTCTCCGGAACGGGGAAGAGGTCAGGTATCTGGATAAGCCGCAGATGGATGAGATGTACCGGGTTGGCAGATAAGGCTTAAATATACGACAGGAGTGATTGGTAAAATGGCACATTTGAATATTGTTCTTCATGAGCCGGAGATTCCAGCAAATACAGGTAATATCGGACGGACGTGTGTGGCGACGGGGACGAGGCTGCATCTGATTAAGCCGCTGGGGTTTGATATTTCGGACAAGGCGGTCAGGCGCGCGGGGCTGGATTACTGGTCGAAGCTGGATGTGACAGTGTATGAGAGTTACGAGGATTTTCTGGAGAAAAATCCGGGGGCGAAGATTTACTATGCGACGACGAAGGGGCCGCAGACGTATGTGGATGTGCAGTATGAAGAGGACTGCTTTATCATGTTCGGAAAGGAAAGCGCGGGGATTCCAGAGGATATTCTGTACGATAATCAGGAGACGGCGGTGCGGATTCCGATGATTAATGATATTCGGTCGCTGAACCTTTCAAATTCCGTGGCGATCGTACTGTACGAGGCACTGCGGCAGAATAACTTTGACCATATGCAGCTCGCGGGGCATTTGCGGACGCATGAGTGGAGGTAGACGGACGGGACTCTGGTGATCGTAGACGGAGCTGCATTCTTTTTATAAGGAAGAAGTTAAGATCATTTCCAATTCGGCGAAGACCTGCTCGGCGTAAAGCTGTTTGATTTCGTGGCGGGTCATGCCGGAGACGTTGGTCTGGAAGGTGAAGGTGTGGGCTTGGGCTTTGTATAAAATACAGAAGTAGACGACGCCCTGTACACTGTCAGCGTTGTTGGGGTCGAGATTTCCGGTTGTGCCGGTGATTCCGATGGCGATGGCGGTGTGCAGGTTTTCTTGTACTGTGCGGGCCATGGCTTCGGCGCATTCGGGGGAGTAGACGCCGTGGATTTCGATGACGGAAGGGTCGACGCCGACGAGGACTTTGGTTTCGTTCAGATACGTGACGTAGCCGCCGGGGAAAATGGCGGAGGCGCCTTCGGTGTCGGTGATCAGGGAGGCGATCAGGCCGGAAGTGCAGCTTTCCATGGTGGAAATGGTGGTGTGGGATGCAATGAGCTGTTTGATGATGGAATCAATGGTGTTTGGGTTCATAGTGAAAATTACCTCCAGAGTTAGTTTGATATGTCTGGCAAAAAAGCCCCTCGGCGGAGGGGCTTATTTTGGTGCTTCGCCTTTGGCGAGTGTAAAGATAAATTCGGTACCAACGCCCTCTGTACTGATGACATTGATATTCTGGTTATGCGCAGTGATGATCTCTTTGACGATTGAAAGCCCAAGTCCCGTTCCTTTGCGGTCCTTGCCGCGGGAGGCGTCGAGCTTGTAGAAGCGCTCCCAGATTTTCGTGATGCTTGCCTTTGGAATGCCGCAGCCGGTGTCCTTGACGGAGACGAAGACTTTACCGTGCTTCTCCGTTGTCTCAACTGTGATGGTGGAATCGTTGTTGCTGAATTTGATTGCATTATCAATGAGATTGTACAGCACCTGCTGGATTTTTCCCATATCGGCGCAGACGTATAAGGTGCGCGATGCGAGGATCAGTGAAATGGAAATCCGTTTTTTTGTGCAGGTTCCCTCAAACGAAGCGGCGGTATCCTTGATGACGGCGTTGATGTCAAACGAGGTCAGATCGAGCATATTCCCTTTATCGTCGATGTCGTTCAGCGTCAGCAGGCTCTGCGTCAGCTTGTGCAGCCGTTCTGTCTCAAACAGAACGATTTTCAGATATTTTTCCTGCATTTCCGGCGGAATCGTTCCGTCGAGGATTGCCTCCACATAGCCTTTGATCGAGGTCAGCGGTGAGCGGAAGTCGTGAGAGACGTTCGCCACAAATTTCCGCTGGTATTCGCCGGTCTTGTTCAGCTCGCCGGACATGTAGTTCAGCGTGGAAGCGAGATACCCCATCTCATCGTGAGATTTAACATCAATTTTGTGGGTCAGGTTGCCGGAGGCATACTCCTTTGCACCGTTGATGATCTTTTTCAGCGGCCGGTACACGACGAGGGAGAAAAAGATCAGAATCACAAACGAGAGTCCGAACACGAGCAGGAACAGAAAATCAATCCGTGCCAGCAGACTTTCCCTCTGCTGATAGACGTCCTGCAGCGGAAGGTGGATGGCGACATAGCCATTGATCCGGAAATCGGAGGTGACGGGAACCATGACGCTCAGCATTTTGTCTTCGAAATAGCCGAAAAACGTTCCCGTGCTGTAATACTCGCTGCCGAGCGCAACTGGATCAAAACCGTCGATGATCTCCGGGTTTTCCTCATCGAGTGCAGCTGCCGTGTTCAGCAGAATTTCCCCGTCTGCGCTGATGAGCCAGATCTGGGAATTGTGATAGGAAGCCAGTGCACTGAGCGAATTGTAAAGATCCGTCAGGGAACGCTCACTGTGGTAATAAAGGTCGCCCTGTTTGGAAGCGATCTGCGTGGCCTCCCGGTACAGACTGGTGCTCGCGCTGGAGACCAGACTGTCCTCCACCATGCGGGAGCCGACCGTTGAGATCAGCGTAAAGCCGGCAATGGCGAGAATGACATAAATGAGAATTAATTTCCGGTAAAGCGTGCGTCGCATTATTTTTTAACCTCAAACTTGTAACCGATGCCCCAGACCGTCGTGATGGCCCAGGAGGAATGGTCCTTGATTTTTTCGCGGAGACGTTTGATATGAACGTCTACCGTGCGGGTATCGCCGATGTACTCATAGCCCCAGATATGGTCGAGGAGCTGTTCTCGCGTAAAGACCTGGTTTGGTGAGGAAGCAAGGAAGTAGAGAAGCTCCAGTTCCTTCGGCGGCATATCGACGGTGCGGCCCTGGTAAATGACGGAATAGTTCGTCTGGTTGATGATAAGATCCGGGTACTCGACACATTTTCCTGCGGTCGCGGACACCGGGATCGTGCGTGATGGCTGAAATCTCCGCAGCACTGCTTTCACACGGGCAACGAGCTCCTTGGAATCAAATGGTTTGATGATGTAGTCATCCGCGCCGAGTTCCAGGCCGAGGACTTTGTCGAACACCTCGCCCTTTGCCGAGAGCATGATGATCGGAACATCGGAATCGTGCCGGATTTCGCGGCAGACCTGGTAGCCGTCCATGCCGGGCAGCATCAGGTCGAGCAGAATCAGGTTCGGCTGGAAGGAGTGAAACTCCCGGACAGCCTCTTCTCCATCGTTTACAATTTTTGTGTCATAGCATTCCTTGGTCAGATAGAGAGAAATCAGTTCTGCGATATTGTTATCGTCATCGACGATCAGAATTTTCTGTTTGGAAGCCATAAAAGATTCTCCTTCACTGGGGACAGGACGGAACCGCATACAGTATGCGTTCCGTCCCATATTTTCCTGAGTTTTTATTTCTTAAACGTAACAATCGTAACGCCGGCATCGCCCTCGCCAAATTCCGCTAAATGGAAGTCCGCTACGTGTTTCTGGCGGCGCAGATAATTGTGAATGCCTTTCCGCAGTGCGCCCGTTCCTTTTCCGTGGACAACGCGGACACTCGGCAGATGGGAGAGATAAGCGTCATCGAGATATTTGTCGAGTTCGGCAACCGCTTCATCCACCGTTTTTCCGAGCAGATTGATCTCGGTAGAAATCGTGGCAGCCTTGGAAAGCTTCGATTTTCCGCTGCTTGTGCAGGAGATGGACGGGCCGGTGATGACAGCCTCGTCGATCAGCACAAGGTCGGAGATATGCACTTTGGTCCGCATGATACCCATCTGGACGAAGAGATTTCCCTTCGAATCCGGGCGGGTGCTGACAGTACCTTTGAGATTCATGCTTAAGACTTTGACGGCATCGCCGAGATGAAGATCCTGCGGGCGGAGATTTCCGGTGCGCTTCGGCACTTCCTTCGCCTTTTTCTTATCGAGCTTGTTCATTTTTTCACGCAGAGCGGTACGTTTCTGCTCCATTTCGCGGACGGAAACATTCTCTTTTCCAAATTTCTGGAAATCGCGCATCGTCTGGTCGGCGTATTCCTTCGCCTCGCGGAGAATTCTCTGTGCCTCCTCGGTTGCATCGGAGATCATCTTTTCTTTTCTTGCGTCGATCTGTTCCTGATTCTTGGCAAGGCTCTGCTTCAGGGATTCGACTTCCGCGCGGGTGCGGGCAAGCTCTTCTTTTTCGCGTTCCAGCGTGATCCGGTTCTGCTCGAGAGTGGTCAGAACGTCTTCAAACGATTCATCCTGCTCGCTGATTTCGTCTTTTGCCTTGTTGATGATGTAGTCCGGCAGGCCGAGTTTGCTGGAAATCGCAAACGCATTACTCTTTCCAGGAACGCCGACGAGCAGGCGGTATGTCGGGCTTAAAGTCTCGACATCGAATTCACAGCAGGCATTCTCCACGCCCGGTGTGGATAAGGCATAGATTTTCAGTTCACTGTAGTGTGTCGTTGCCATGGTGCGGATGCCGCGCTCGTGGAGCGTAGAGAGGATCGCGATGGCAAGCGCCGCGCCCTCTGTCGGGTCGGTACCGGCGCCGAGCTCATCGAACAGGACGACGGGAATTCCGCGGTCTGCCTTGTCGAGGAAGGAAACCACATTCGTCATGTGGGAGGAGAAGGTACTCAACGACTGCTCGATGCTCTGCTCATCACCGATATCGGCGTAAACCTCGTCGAAAACGGAAAGGGAGGAGCGGTCGAGTGCCGGAATGTGAAGTCCGGACTGGCCCATCAGTGTTAAGAGTCCGACCGTCTTTAAGGAAACCGTTTTACCGCCGGTATTCGGTCCTGTGACGATCAGAAGGTCGAAATCTTCGCCGAGCGACAGATCAATCGGTAACGACTTTTTCGCATTGATCCAGCCGGTGGCGTGCCTTGCGCAGGTGGATTTTACCTTCGGTGTTGAAGATCGGCTCATTGGCGTTCTGCTCCATTGCAAGAGCGGCGCGCGCGAAGATGAAGTCAAGCTCTACCATGTTTTCGAGGTCGTAACGGATCTCATCGCGGTGCAGGTCTGCCTGGGCACTCAACGTAGAGAGGATGACCTCGATTTCTTTTGCTTCTTCAATTTCCAGCTCACGGATATCGTTGTTCAGTTTGACAACGGCCATCGGCTCGACAAAGAAGGTGGAACCGGTCGAGGACTGGTCATGTACCATGCCAGGAACCTGGCCTTTGTACTCGGATTTGATCGGGATACAGTAGCGGCCGTCGCGCATCGTGATGACGGCATCCTGCAGATACGTGCGGTAGGAACCGTTGACGAGCGAGATTAACTGGCTGTGGATTTTTTCCTCACACGATTTGATGGAACGACGGATACGGCGTAGATTCGGGCTTGCATCATCGCTGATTTCATCCTCGGAGAGAATACAGCGGCGGATTTCCGTGGAAAGCAGCGTCAGAGGCTCCAGTGTTTCGAAGAGATCTTCGAGGCTGTCCGGCGTCTGGTCCGCATTTTCGCGGCGGCCGTACGCTTTGACGCGTGCCGTGTTTTCCAGAAGTGCGGCGGTCTGCAGAAGCTCCGTGATGTTCATGGAGCTGCCGATTTCGAGACGCTTTAATGCGCCGCGGATATCTTTGGCATCACCAAAGGAAATGTGGCCTTTTTTAAAGAGCCGGGTGAGCGCGTCGTGTGTTTCGTGCTGCATCCGTGTAATCTGGGAAAGGGAAGAGGAAGGAACGAGTTCCAGACATTTCTTCCGGCCCAGCGGAGAACTGGCATACGAAGCCAGCTGTTCGATAATTTTGTCGTATTCGAGCGTTTTTAATGCTTTCTGATTCATGATACTTACCTTTTCGTATTAATAATTCATCATCGTTTACAGATAATGCGGTATTTTTTATCACATACCGCCCGGATCTGATCTGGCGTCTGTACGGGAAAGCACAGAGCGCAGGTGGAATGTGGGTCACAGGTTTTTCCACTCCCCCAATTATACCTTAAAAAGGAAAAGAAAGAAACCCCAAGAACGAGAAAATGCGGGATCTTGGAGAAATGAGAAAAAAATGTAACAGTCTTCATAAAATGTTCATATCTATCTGGTAAAGTTTCTTATATATGTGAAAATTGTGGGAGCGCGTATGCGCAGAGCAGTTCGGAATGGAATACGAATGTATGGAGAAAGAAATGTATGGAAAATGATCCAAAACCTTACAAATTCATGAAAGAGAGCATCAAAAAGCAGCCGCCTGACTGGAAAAAGATCGTATTGTTGATTGCCGGATGGCTGGTTCTTGCAGCACTTGGCGGTCTGGTTGCGGCCGCGGTCTTTGCTGTGACAGAGCCAAAGATTGCCGGTGCAATTACAAAAGAGGAGCCGCCGGCCAAAGTGGATATTCCGGGCGACGAGGATCCGAACAGCGGACAGGAGATGGATGAGACGATGACAGCATCTTCGGAGAATGCGCCGGTGGACAGCAGTGGTTCCGGCTCGGAAATCAGCAGTTCCACAGCGGATGGCAGTGTTTTGGATGAAAGTGTCGCAGAAAGCACGATTTCCGAGAGCACGGATGGAAACGAAGCGGCAGAGGGAACGGAGACGGGGGAGGAGAGCAGTGAGGCTTCCACAGTCGATGGTGAAACGGATGCGGAGGCAAAGGACAACAGTCTCAGAAATTATGAAGTGCTCTACCAGGATATGCTGGAAGTAACGGAAAAACCAAAACGAGCGCTGGTGACCGTCATCGGCATTACCAATCAGATGGACTATTTTAACCAGAACTATGAAAACCAGCAGCAGATTTCCGGACTGATCGTTGCAGACAACGGACAGGATCTTTTCATCCTGACGGAATACCGCATTGTGGAAAATGTGGAGCGGATTCAGGTTACGTTCTGGGATGAGACGATGGTAGATGCCACATACCAGCGCCATGATCCGAGCACCGGTTTTACGATTGTGAAGGTGGACAAGTCGAAGCTGGATGAGGAAACACGGGACGGCCTTGAAATTGCGCCGCTTGGCAGTTCGTATCTCGTAAGCCAGGGTGATCCGGTTGTGGCCGTCGGAAGCCCGGTTGGCTACAGTGATTCGATTGCGTACGGCGTGGTGACTTCGGTTACGAATAAGATCTCAGCGCTGGACAATGAGTACAATCTGCTGACAACTGACATCCTCGGCAGTACGGACGGCAGCGGTATTCTGGTAAATCTGGACGGCGAAATCGTCGGTATTATCGCGCAGAGCTACAGTGCCAAGGGAAACAACGTGGTGACGGGCATTGCAATTTCGCAGATCAAAAAGCTGATTGAAAATCTCTCCAACAATGTGAGCCGCGCTTATATCGGCATCCGCGGGCAGGATGTCACAGAAGAGCTTTCCGACAAAACAGGGATTCCAAAAGGCGTTCTGATCAGCAGCGTCACAGACGATTCGCCGGCGATGATGGCGGGCATGAAAGAGTATGATGTGATTGTAAAGCTCGGGGAACAGAAGGTGGAAACGATCAAACAGTACCATGAGCAGCTGGGAAAACACAGCGCAGGAGAAGTGGTTACCGTGACGGCGATGCGGAAAGGCGCCGAAGGATACGCGGAGATGACGTTTGATGTGACGCTTGGAGAAGTCTGAAAACAGAGGCTTTCGGAAGCCAAAAAGCCGGCCTTGACCGGCGTGGTTTCCGAAAGCTTTTTCTTTTCGGACGGTTTCCGAACCGCTGTGAAAAAATACGTGCATTCTGTATAAAAATCTGGTAGAATTGGTAAGGCATGTAAAGAAACAAGGAAAACAAAAACGGAACGCTGTGTCCGCATTTATTTTAGAAAAAGAGGATTTATTTTTATGAAGTATATTAACGAACTCCGGGAAGGAAACCGCATGTCCGGTGTCTATCTCTGCAAACATAAACAGTCAGCCGTTACGAAAAACGGAAAACAGTATGAAAACGTGATCTTACAGGACCGCACCGGTACGATCGATGCAAAAATCTGGGATCCGAATTCGATGGGAATCGACGAATTCGAAGCACTTGACTACGTCGACATCAGCGGCGATATCACCGTATTCAACGGCGCGCTTCAGGTTTCGATCAAGCGTGCAAGAAAGGCAGGAGAGGGCGAGTACAACCCGGCAGACTATCTGCCGACCAGCCGTTACGACATCGACACGATGTATCAGGAACTGCTTTCCTGGATTGGAACGGTGAAAAACCAGTATCTTTCCGCAATCCTGACGTACTATTTTATCCAGGAGCAGGAGACGGTAAAACGGTTCCGCATGAGCTCTGCGGCAAAAAGTGTTCACCACGGCTTTGTCGGCGGACTGCTGGAGCATACGTTAAGTGTCACCCGTTTCTGTGATTTTATGGCGAAATCGTACGGGATCTTAAACCGTGATCTGCTGATTACGGCAGCGATTCTGCATGACATCGGAAAGACGAAAGAACTCTCTTTATTCCCGCAGAACGATTACACGGATGATGGACAGCTTCTCGGCCACATTATGATCGGTGCGGAGATGGTACACGATGCTGCACAGAAAATAGAAGGTTTTCCGATGGAGCTGGAAAATCAGTTAAAACACTGCATTCTGGCACACCACGGTGAGCTGGAATACGGTTCCCCGAAAAAGCCGGCAATGGTAGAAGCGGTAGCGCTGAACCTGGCTGATAATGCCGATGCCAAAATGGAGACTCTGACCGAGCTGTTTGATGCAGCGCCGGCAGGCAATGAGTGGATTGGCTACAACCGGTTCTTTGAGTCCAACATCCGCAGAACAGGAGACTTTTCATGAGCTATCAGAAAAATGATGTACTGACGGTGAAAATTGAAGATATGGGACACGACGGAGAGGGTATAGGCAAATGCGAGGGCTATACCCTCTTTGTCAAGGACACGGTTATCGGAGATCTTGCCGAAGTAAAAGTGATAAAAGCAAAGAAAAATTACGGCTACGCACGGCTGATGCGTCTGATCGAACCGTCCCCGCACCGCGTAGAGCCGATATGCCCTGTGGCCCGTCCATGCGGCGGCTGTCAGTTACAGATGCTTGATTATGCAGAGCAGCTCCGCTTTAAAGAAAAGAAAATTGCCCAGAACCTCCAGCGGATCGGTGGGATGACGGAAATTCCGATGGAGCCGATTGTGGGGATGGAGTCTCCGTTCCGGTATCGAAACAAAGCACAGTTCCCGATCGGACAGGATAAAAACGGGAAACTGATTACCGGATTTTATGCGGGAAGAACGCATCAGATCATGGAAAACCGGAACTGCTATCTTGGCGTAGAGCAGAACGAAGAGATTTTGAACCGCATTCTCGCGTGGATGGAAGAAAACAGCGTTTCGGCATACCAGGAGGAGACCGGCAAAGGTCTGGTGCGCCATGTGCTGATCCGGTTTGGATTTACAACGAAAGAAATCATGGTCTGTCTCGTTGTGAACGGAAAGAAACTGCCGGCAGAGAAAAAACTCATCCAATCACTGACGGAACTGGAAGGCATGACGAGCATTACACTCAGCGTAAACCGTGAGCGGACCAATGTTATCATGGGGAAAGAGATTCGCTGTCTGTGGGGACAGGAATTTATTACCGATTATATCGGAAAGGTAAAATACCAGATTTCTCCGCTTTCCTTCTATCAGGTAAATCCCGTGCAGACAGAAAAACTGTACAGCCTTGCGCTGGAATATGCTGGTCTTACCGGAGAAGAGACTGTCTGGGATCTGTACTGCGGTATCGGAACGATTTCACTTTTTCTGGCGCAGAAGGCGAAAAAAGTTTACGGCGTGGAGATCGTGCCGGAGGCCATCGCAGATGCGAAAAACAATGCGAAAATCAATGGAATCGAAAATGCAGAGTTTTTTGTCGGAAAATCCGAGGAAGTACTGCCGGAATATTACGAAAAATATGCCAAAGAACATCCAGGCGAACATGCGCATGCCGATGTGATTGTAGTCGATCCGCCGCGGAAAGGATGCGAGGAAAATCTGCTCCGCACCATGGCCGATATGCAGCCGGATCGGATTGTGTATGTCTCGTGCGATTCTGCGACACTGGCAAGGGATCTGAAGATTCTTCAGGAGCTGGGGTATGAGGTGAAAAAGGTAAGAGGCGTGGACCAGTTTCCGATGACTTGCCATGTAGAGACGGTTGTTTTGCTTTCCAAGGGTGAGGTCGACTCGAAAAAGATTCGGGTTGAGTTCTCTTTGGAAGATATGGATATGTCCGAATTTCAAGATGGGGCAACCTACACGCAGATCAAGGACTATGTACTGGAACATAGCGGATTAAAGGTATCAAACCTGTATATCTCACAGATTAAGCGGAAATGTGGGATTGAGGTTGGTAAGAACTACAATCTGCCGAAGTCCGAAGATTCCAGACAGCCTCTGTGTCCACCGGAAAAAGAGAAAGCAATCCGAGAAGCATTCAAATATTTTGGGATGATATAACATCCCGTAAAATGGAGGTTTCTTATGGATAGATTGATTTCTTGTAAGTTTAACATGGATACCGCTTGTGTGGAACTGAAATTCTTTGATGGTAGTATGATTGCGATTGATACGATTGCGGTTGAGAACGAGGTTGCCGACAATATGTATCAGAGGTCGGAACTGGATTATCTGATTTACAATGACCCGATTGGATATGCTGATTTGATATTGAACGGAGATTCCAAAACCTATTTGAAAAACTGTTACAGAGTATAAATCTGTGGATACGGCGATTGGAGCGATTTGCCTGGCTCACTAAACCTCTAAGCCCATAGTTATTGGCTAAGGCAGATATTCAACTTTAATTTTAGAAAACATAAATAAAGGCTATCCAATCTTTTTGACTGGGTAGCCTTTGAAAGTTTTGCTCTTTCTACTTTTTAAGAATAAATTTATGAATGACCATGCCGATTATCAAACCAAAGGATGATACTGCCAAATACCAAAGCGAATGTATCAATGCTGTCTCGTTATAGTATATAAACACAGATGGCACAAATGTAATTGCTATGATTATTGGATACAAGTACTTTACTTTCAGATTTGAAATGCTGCCAATTAGAATTGAAAGCAATAATGTTGCTAAAATAAGCAAAACTATCATTCCCATAACGTCTGTTGGTCCTGCAAATAATGGAAATACATAAAACATAAATAATTGAATTAAGAGTATTAGTATCTCCTTCAAGTATTTCTTCATAATCAAAACACCTCCGTTCATATAAACTCTTTTTTATTCATTTTGCAAAGATTATCTTGATTTGCAGTTTGTCATTGTTGTAGATTGCTCCAATACTTCCGCCCATACGCTCAATCAGCAGCTTGGCGATGGACAATCCCAAACCGGTTGAATTGCGACTGGCTTCTACTGTATAGAAACGGTCAAACAATCTGCCGACCGTCACATAATTCAGATTGTGCGCCGTGTTGCTGAATGTAACACAGCCGTTCTTATCCATGACTACGGACAGATCGCCGTCAGAGTATTTCAGCGCATTGCTGATAATGTTGGAAAAGATACGGTTGACCGCACCTGCATCCAGTTCACGGAAAACCGGTTCCTCCGGCAATTCGATTTCCGGTTGGATGCCTTTTTCCTGCATGACCGCATAGAAAGACAGCAGACTTTCCTCCAATGCCCGGACAACATCCATACGTTCTGGTTTCAGTTCCTGAAAAGAAGTAACCACACTATATCTGAATAGTTCTTCGGTTAGATTTTTTAAAACATCTGTTCTGTTTTGGATTTGAGAAAGATAGCAGTGTACCGTTTCGCTTTTTTCCTCTCGTTCCAATAGGTCAAGATAACCGTTTATCGCCGTAAGCGGAGTTCTCAGGTCATGGGAAATATTGGTGATAGCTTCTTTCAGTTCCAGATCGCCCTGTTGGTAACGATGGCGTTCCTTGCGGAGCAATCGAAGCTGGATATTAATCTCCGAAGCCAGTTTTCTCAGATGAGGGTCGCTGGAAGAAATATCAATCAGAGTGTTTGTGTCGGAGGAAAGACGTTCCTGGAATTCTGTATGAATTTCATCAATACTTTTTTCTATAAAAATAATCTTTGTGATTAGAAAAAATACAACAATTAGCAAAATACAACACAAAATCCAAGGGAACATCTTTCTACCTCCTTACTTTAGGTTCTTTTTCTTAAAGGAACGACTTCCTATAAGAGATGTTGAAAAAATTACAAACGCAGAGCACAATGGAAGAAAAATCAGGTGTTCCACCCCTTCTTCGCAAAGAATTACACCTTGTCCTCCAGGTGTCAGACAGATAAGAAATTCCAGCAGGATACGAAATGTTCCACCGATGAATTTGATATTTTGGGGATGCCATCGCACAGTTGGGTCTGTATCACTCCACATCCATCCATCCAATAACTCTGGTTCTGCAAAACGATCATAAAGGAGCATCCCGATTATGACCATTGCAGCTACAGCTCCCAGACAAAGAAGTGTCGCTGAGTTTTTGTTCTCCGCCAGACTTGCCAACAGACAACATACGCTGGAGAGTGCAACGACCATCAAAAGGCTTGAAAAAATATAAAATGCCATCTCTTCCAAAGAGAGGTTCAGGCTTGCCGTACCCAGTAGCGGAATACCCAGCATCCCATTAACTATCAACCAGATTAGTGCAGTACTCAGTCCAGCACATATGGTCAGGAGAAGATTGGAAAATAAACTTCTTCACGAGTGTGTCCGCAGATTAGTTTATTGCGCAGAGTTCCATATTCATAGTCTGTTCCCCACAAATATGCGGCAAATACGGCGATAAATGGTCCCATCAGGGGTGAATATCCAAAAAAACGGCGGACCA
>ENA-OQKW01000113-OQKW01000113.1-human-gut-metagenome-genome-assembly--contig:-NODE-113-length-21988-cov-2.847582_pt1 | contig 21988 bp, 25 predicted proteins | sample MGYA00242657_ERZ504815 | MGnify/ENA primary metagenome ERZ504815 (study PRJEB26092, sample SAMD00036404) | human gut metagenome | host: Homo sapiens | study: EMG produced TPA metagenomics assembly of... | reverse complement strand
GGAGACAAAAGTTGTTCATATGGGAGATGTAGATTTCTTTGTGGAAATTTATGTGAAAAATCCGCTAGCTTATCATTTTTGGAGGCGGACATGTTTCGCAGCCTGTTGCAAAAATCGGAAAAATGCTGGGATTTCATGTGACTGTTATGGATGACAGAGAAGATTTTGTGACTTCAGAGAGATTTCCGGATGCCGATCGGCTGATCAAAGGCAGCTATGATAAACTTTCAGACAAAATACCGGCCTATGAAAATGCTTATTATGTGATCGTGACAAGAGGTCATCTCGGAGACAGTGCCTGTGCCAGACAGATCCTGAGACGCCCTTATACTTATCTGGGAATGATCGGCAGTAAAAATAAGGTAAAACTGACCAGAGAAAAATTACTCGGAGAAGGTTTCAGCGAAGAACAGCTCAACAGTATCCATGCACCGATTGGATTGCCGATCGGAGGACATATGCCGGCAGAGATTGCTGTAAGTATTGCTGCGGAGATCGTTCAGGAAAAGAACAGGTATGATGTTTCTTATATTGATGGAGCTGTGGAGGATGCTGTCAGGAAAAAAGAAAATGGAATTATGATCACGATCATATCCAAGAGTGGTTCTTCTCCAAGAGGGACAGGAAGTAAAATGTTTATTGATAAAGACGGGAATTCATATGGAAGCATCGGAGGCGGAAATGTAGAATTTCAGGCTTTGAAATATGCACCAGAAGCGCAGCATGGTGAAATCAGAAAATATAATCTGTCTAACCAGGGCGGTGCGAATCTGGGAATGATCTGTGGCGGCGAGGTGGAAGTCCTTTATGAATTGTTGTAGATAAACACAGAACCTACAGCGTTACTGAGAACGGAGTGAACAGTAACCCTGCAGCAATTCCGCGCAAATGGAAGAAAGCAGACAAAGCAGGACAAAACGCATACTTGAATTATCTGTAAGAATCGTGTATATTAATACATAAAGCGAACACAGAAAACACGAGGGGACAGAGCGTGTTTGATAAAGGAGGAAACTACTTATGAAGAAATCACTTTGGCTGGTTCTTGTACTGGGACTTGCATTTGCTGCTCAGGGATGCGGATTTGATCCTACTATTGATTCCAGCGTTATGATCGTTAAAGTAACACCAACACCGGAAGTCACACCTACTCCTGAGGCTTCAGAGGCAACACCAACACCGGAAGCAACACCAACGCCGGCAGCAGAGCAGACAGCCAGTGGTGTAAAAGTAGAAGTGAAATCCGGTACCTATTATGCGTCATCAGAATTAAATCTTCGTTCTGATGCAAGTTCAGATGCAGATCTGATTTCAAGTGTGGCAGCCGGAACTCAGCTGAACAGTACAGGTGTATGCGAGAATGGATGGATTCGTGTGGATTATAATGGACAGACCTGTTATGCAAGCGGAGATTTTGTGACAACAACAGCTCCGGCAGCAGACGCAGGTGAGACTGCAGCAGATACATCAGCAGATACGTCTTATGATGAAAGTGCAGAATAATCTGATGATATAAAAATTTGTATCAGTCCTCTTTAAATATATTTCTATGAGAGGTACAATAAAGGCTTTTTTGGAAAATGTTGACAGAAATGTATAAGTAAAAGCAGAAGCTGCAGAGGATAATGACCTGTCAGCTTCTGCTTTTTTTGTCTGAAAAATACGATAGAAATCTTTTTCGGTGTGTTGTTTATGAGGATTGCTATAATACTGTAGAATGTTACTGTGGATAAATAAGTCTGTCCGGCTTGATATCATAAAGAACCTCATCCAGAAATTTTTCTGCCAGATATTTTGCCATAGGCAGATTCATATCCAGATAATTTCCGCAGTCTTTTGCAGATGCTCCCGGAACTTCACCTTCAAAATCACGTATAAATTCAAAAGTCTCGATCATAAGCGGAACGATATCCTTGGACTCATAATCTCCATTTAAAAGAAGATAATTGCCTGTACGGCATCCCATCGGTCCCCAGTAGATCATTTTAGAGCCGAACTCTTTATGATTTCTCAGGAATGTTGCTGCCAGATGCTCGATCGTGTGAAGCTCAGCGGTATTCATCACAGGTTCTTCGTTAGGAGAAGTCATACGGATATCGAAGGTAGTGATCATACTGCCGCCAACCGGATCCTTACGTGAAACATAAATTCCAGGCTGTAATTTGATATGGTCAATGGTAAAACTTGTTATTTTTTCCATTTTGGATTCCTCGCTTTCTTTTGCAGATATATTCTGACTGTTCATCAGTCTGTTGTTCCGGTTTCACTGCAAAAAGGGAGGTACAGAACTGAACAGCCATATACATTTTAACAGGCAATCAGAAAGAAGTAAACACAGGAAACATTCACAATCTGAACATTTTGTGAAAAGAGTTGTTTTTTTTCTGAGATAGGTTATAATCAGATTGTTGTAAATGATTTCGGAGGTAAAGGAAAATGAAAAGAAAATTACTGGCAGCACTTTGTGTTACAGCTATGTCAGCAGGTTTACTGGCAGGATGTGGCAGCAGTGATAAAACAGAAGAGAGTACAAAAACAGAGGAAACAGCGAAAGAGGAGACTTCTTCTCAGGAAGAGACGGAGACAAAAGCTGCTTCTTCTGACAGTGATAATGTAGCAAGTGAAGAAGAGGCAGAAAAAGCCGGATTTTCTGATGGTTCTGATGAAAAGAGTGATTCTGCTGATACAGATTCTGAAAATAAAGATTCTTCAGACAGCAGTACAACCAGTGTGCTTCTGGATACTTCCAAAGAATTGACAGGAATTCATCACGCAGAGATTGAAGTAAAGGATTACGGTACGATTGATGTGGAACTGGATGCAGATACAGCACCGATCACAGTGACAAATTTCGTGAAACTCGCACAGGAAGGTTTTTATGACGGACTGACATTCCACCGTATCATGGATGGATTCATGATCCAGGGTGGTGATCCCAACGGAGACGGAACAGGTGGATCAAAAGAGAATATTAAGGGTGAGTTCAGCAACAATGGAGTAGACAATGATATTTCCCACACAAGAGGGACTATTTCCATGGCAAGAGCCAGTGATCCGGACAGCGCAAGCTCGCAGTTCTTTATTGTTCAGGCAGACAGTACATTCCTGGACGGAGATTATGCAGGATTTGGCCATGTGACAGAAGGCATGGATATTGTTGATAAGATCTGCGAGGATGCAAAACCGACAGACGACAATGGAACAATCCCGTCAGATCAGCAGCCGGTTATTGAGAAGATTACCATTACAGATTAAGTAAAACAGAAATCGAAGTATAAGTGCCCGGAGAGCAAACTAAAATTGAAGAAAAGGCATAACAAGAAGCAGCAGGAGAGATATGAAAAATCTTTTCTGCTGCTTTTTGGAACAGATACAGTTAATTTTTAATTATCAGCACTGGTATCGGTGGGTTGTTGGGGCGATTATAATATTCGCTTTTGATTACCAGATATTGATGGGGATCAAGGTTTTTCAGCCAGTCAAGGATCTGATCCCGCTCTTCAAATCCGGAATCGCCGCCACTGTAGATGCAAAGAGAAATCATTCCGCCTTTTTTCAGAAGGGTTAAAGCCTGGGTCAATGCCTGAATGCTGGTTTCACCTCTGGTTGCAAGTGAATGATCTCCACCGGGAAGATAACCAAAATTAAATACAATGCAGCTTACACTGTCTGGTGTGGCATATTCTGCCATATTTGCGTGAGATTCCAGAAGCAGTCGGTAATTTTCCGGAACATGTCCGGCGTTCAGTCTCTTTTGGGTTGCAGTCAGTGCCTGCTCCTGAATATCAAAGGCAAGAACCTTTCCTGATTCTCCGCATAGCTGCGAAAGCAGAAGCGTATCATTTCCGTTTCCCATTGTAGCATCAATACAGAAGTCTCCTTCCTGTACCTGCTGTCTGATAAAAGCTGCGCACCATTGCGTGATCTGATAATTCTTCATATATTCCTATATTCCTCCACAAAGTCATACACCGGATTTATATGTTGATATCAGTATATTATAGTAATCCGGTCTGTCAGTTAAGTCAGGTAGAGTCCAGCGCAAATTATGGATATCTGACTGATTATTATTATAATGCAGGAAATCTTTATAAACAACGGTTAAGTGTAATCTTGCTGAGGTTCACCGTTACTGTTCACATACCTCTATCCCGCGAGGTGTTTTGGCATGAATATGCCAAAATCCCGAGACATACAAGCCAAAATTCCATTGCCGCAGGCAATCTGGAATGAATTTTGGCTACGTTACTGTGAACAGTAACGTTCTGATTGTTTCGCAAATAAAACAAATCACTTATTGCATTTTTGATAATAATTAGTCTATAATAAATAGAATTGTAAAAGTCAGAATCCTGTTATCAAAGATGAATTATGATAGATTTTGACATGTAAGTATAAAGACGTAGAAACAGCCAGAAATAATATGGTTCGGAGAAAGAGGTAAAGGAAAATGACACTGGAAGGAAAAACAGTATTACTGGGAGTGACAGGCAGCATTGCGGCGTATAAGATTGCATATCTGGCAAGCGCGCTGAAGAAACGTCATGCAGATGTTCATGTGCTGATGACAGAGAACGCTACGAATTTTATCAATCCGATCACTTTTGAAACTCTCACAGGAAATAAATGTCTGGTGGATACCTTTGACCGGAATTTTCAGTTTCAGGTAGAACACGTATCGATTGCAAAGAAAGCAGATGCGGTGATGATCGCACCGGCAAGTGCCAATGTGATCGGTAAACTGGCACATGGGATCGCAGATGACATGCTTACTACCACGATCATGGCATGCAAATGTAAAAAATTCATTTCCCCGGCCATGAATACCAATATGTTTGAGAATCCTGTAGTACAGGATAATTTAAAGATTCTGGAGCATTACGGATATGAAGTGATCGCTCCGGCGTGCGGATATCTGGCATGTGGTGACACAGGAGCGGGAAAAATGCCGGAACCTGAGACATTACTTGCCTATATTGAGCGCGAAGCTGCCTGTGAGAAAGATCTGAAAGGAAAGAAAATCCTTGTAACTGCAGGTCCTACACAGGAATCTGTTGATCCTGTTCGTTATCTTACCAATCATTCTTCAGGAAAAATGGGCTATGCTATTGCGAAAGCTGCCATGCTCCGCGGTGCAGATGTCACGCTGGTCAGCGGACGTACTTCAATTGAACCTCCCATGTTTGTAAATCTGGTGCCTGTTGTGACTGCAAGGGATATGTATGAAGCTGTAACTTCTGTCAGCAACGAACAGGACATTATTGTTAAAGCTGCTGCTGTGGCAGATTACCGCCCTTCCAGGATCAGTGAAGAAAAAGTTAAGAAAAGTGACGGACAGATGTCCATAGAACTGGAAAGAACAGATGATATCCTGAAGTTTCTGGGAGAACACAAACGGGCCGGACAGTTTCTCTGCGGATTTTCCATGGAGACACAGAATGTGATCGACAATTCCAGAGCCAAGCTGGCAAAGAAAAATCTGGATATGGTGGCTGCCAACAATGTGAAAGTGGAGGGTGCCGGATTTCAGGGAGATACCAATGTGCTGACACTGATCACACAGGATGAAGAAATCTCTCTTCCGCTTATGAGCAAAGAAGACGCCGCTTTTAGAATCCTGGATAAAATCCTTTCGATGATGATGCAGGATTCTGTCTGTTAAAGGAACAGGACGATTAAGAAATTGGAGATAAATAATTATGATTTTAGCAATTGACGTTGGAAACACCAACATTGTAGTTGGATGTATTGATGACCTGAAAACATATTTTATAGAACGCCTTTCTACCAACCGTACAAAGACGGAACTGGAATATGCGGTGGATTTAAAGAATGTTCTTGATATCTATCATATAAAAAAAACAGAGATTGAGGGCTGTATTATTTCTTCTGTAGTGCCGCAGATCACAAATATTGTGAAACTTGCCGCAGAGAAAATTCTTAAGAAAAATGCAATTGTTCTCGGACCTGGTGTAAAGACAGGACTGAACATTATGATGGATAATCCGGGACAGCTTGGCGCAGATCAGGTTGCTGATGCAGTGGCAGGAATTGCCGGTTATCCGGTGCCGTTGATCCTTATCGATATGGGAACTGCAACCACAGCGTCTGTTGTCAACAGTAAGAAGCAGTATGTAGGCGGAATGATTCTTCCGGGTGTAGGGGTTTCCCTGGATGCACTTACTGCGAGGGCTTCCCAGCTCAGCGGAATCAGTATTGATGCGCCAAGACATGTGATCGGGAAAAACACGATCGAATGTATGAAGAGCGGGGTTCTTTACAGCAATGCAGCAGCTCTGGATGGAATTATTGACAGGATCGAAGAGGAACTGGGGGAGAAGGCAACTGTAGTGGCAACCGGTGGTCTGGCAAAGAAAATCGTTCCTCATTGTAAGAGAGAAATCATTCTGGACGAGGAACTTCTTCTGAGAGGTCTTCTGATCATTTATGAGAAAAATAAGTAAGAATGTATATGCATTCATATCAAAACAGTTCATCAGACATAAAACTGATGAACTGTTTTGTTTGCAGTAATTTATGGGATTGCTATAAATGCATTATTTTAGAGAATTGCTATAAAAGGCAGAAATAAAATCAATAGGAAGCGGAGCAGTAAAAAGCATGACCTTTCCGGTTATAGGATGAGTAAACTCCAACTGATAAGAATGAAGGGGCTGACGGTTTATCCGACGGTAATCAGGATTATATAAATAATCTCCGGGCAGAGGATGCCCGATATATTTCATATGCACACGTATCTGGTGTGTGCGCCCTGTTTCCAGATGAAGTTCGGCCAGAGAATATTCTTTTCCTGCCGCCAGCCGTTCATAATGAGTTATTGCAGACTCCCCGGTTCCGAAATTTACTTCTCTGGTGATCACGGAGCCTTCCATTCGTGCGATAGGAGCGTTGATCGTTCCGGAGTCAGGAAGAAGCCCGTCTACAAGTGCGAGATAAGTCCTGAGAATCTGACGTTTTTTCATCTGAACTGACAGAATCGCTGCGCTGAGGGGATTTTTGGCAAGGATCAGAGCACCGGTGGTATCCCGGTCCAGCCGGTTGATACAGCGGTAAACAAAATCCTCTCCTTTTTCTGCAAAATACCAGGCGATTCCATTTGCCAGAGTATTTTCATAATTTCCCGCAGAAGGGTGCACAGGCATATCTGCAGGCTTGTTTATCACAAGGATATCCTCATCTTCATAAATGATATTCAAATCCATCTTTGTACGGATAATGTTTTCTCCTGATTCGGTTTCAGGAACAGTGATGATCAGATGATCCTGCGGTTTAAGCACTGATCGTCCGAAACCACGTTCACCATTGAGAATGATGGTGTTGGGAGTGTTCTTCATTGAGCTTAATATGTGGCGGGAAAACCCCTCTTTTTTTAGAAAGTCCAGAATCGTGACCGGAGTTGTATTTTCGGAGATAATATATTTAAGGATTCTTTGCATATGATCTGTCTGCTTTCTTGATTTGTATAAGATTTAAGAATTGCGGGCTGATATGCCCTGCCTTATTTTTAACAGATTTACTGTATCAGATTTTGAAGAACATAACAAGAACAATTATCAGATTTCCTGAAAAATTACTGTTCACTCTGTTTACAGTAATGTAGCCAAAACTCATTCCAGATTGCCTGCGGCAATGGAATTTTGGCTTGTATGTCTCGGGATTTTGGCATATTCATGCCAAAACACCTCGCGGAATAGTGGCGGGTGAACAGTAACCCTGAAAACGTTAAAAAATACATTTTATTCTATTGCATCACAGAAAATTAAGCGTATAATCAAAAAAAGAAAATAGATTCAGGTGGAAAAATGAAAGAACAGCAACATATTTTTTACAAACAAAATGCTCCGAACCCTGTTGATACCGGTTATTTTTGAACAGGTACTGAATTCCCTGATGGGAACTGTGGATACAATGATGGTCAGCAATGTAGGCTCTGCTGCAATATCCGCAGCATCTCTGGTGGATTCCATCAATGTATTGGTGATCCAGGCGTTCTCAGCGCTGGCAGCAGGCGGTGCAATCCTCTGTTCACAGTACATAGGTCAGAAAAATCATGAAATGGCAAATAAATCAGCAAGACAGGTATTATTTATCATTACTGCCATATCCGTAGCAGTGACTGCTCTGTGCCTGCTGTTTCGTGTGCCGCTGTTAAAACTGATATTCGGAAAAGTAGAATCAGATGTTATGACTGCCTCTCAGGTGTATTTCTTCTATACGGCGTTGTCTTTTCCGTTTATAGCACTTTATGATGCGGGAGCATCCATATTCCGGTCCCAGGGAAATACCAGAGGGCCAATGACAGTATCGGTTATTTCAAATGTGATTAATATCGGCGGAAATGCGGCGCTGATCTGGGGATTCAATATGGGAGTGGCAGGAGCTGCCATCGCAACTCTTGCATCCAGAGTCTTCTGTGCTGTAGTGGTACTCTGGCAGCTTCGTATGGACAGACAGCCTATTGTAGTCAGAAATTACAGACAGATCCGTCCGGATGGAAAAATGATCAGAAGAGTTCTGGCTCTGGGAATCCCGTCCGGTATAGAGAACAGCATGTTTCAGCTTGGAAAGCTGGCAATACAGTCTTCCGTATCTACACTGGGGACGGTAGCCATTGCAGCTCAGGCAATGACGAATATCCTTGAGAACCTTAACGGTATTGCAGCTATCGGTGTAGGAATCGGTCTGATGACTGTAGTAGGACAGTGTCTGGGAGCGGGCAGAAAGGATGAGGCAGTTTACTATATTAAGAAATTAAGTGTCCTTGCAGAAATCATTGTTGTTGCAAGCTGTCTTTTGGTGTTTGCCTTAACCATTCCGGTCACAAAGCTGGGTGGTATGGAACCGGAAAGTGCAAGAATGTGTTTCCATATGATATCCTGGATAACGGTTGTCAAACCTATTGTATGGACCCTGGCGTTTATTCCTGCTTATGGCCTCAGAGCAGCCGGAGATGTAAAATTTTCCATGATCACATCCTGTATCACTATGTGGACATTCCGTTTTTGTCTTTGTGTATATCTGATCCGTTTCAGAGGCTTCGGCCCAATGGCTGTATGGATTGGAATGTTTACTGACTGGACAGTGCGGGGAATCGTATTTTCTCTTCGCTTCCACAGCAGGAAATGGCTGAAGCATAAGGTAGTATAATAAGGTGGTATAGCCATGAAATGCGTTGACTTTTACTGCTCAAAATTATATAATGATTCTCGGAAATAATTCTGGAAAAGCATTACAGGAAGTCAGGTGAAATTCCTGCGCAAGTCCGTTACTGTAACAGCCAGATACTGTCTGCTTTTCATTGTAGAGAGGAAATATGATCTGCGGCAACCAGAGGATATTTCGGGAAAAGAACTTTCAGGAGGGATTTTGTTGCACACAGAAATCCCTCCTTTTTATGTATAGCAATGCTGTAGAGTAATCTGCAGACAGAATGTGACAACAATGCAGCAAAGGAGGCGTCATGAAAAACGGACTGGAAGATTACTACGTGATACGTGGCAATAAAAAAATGAGGTTTGGCTATACCACAGGCTCCTGCGCAGCAGCTGCATGTAAGGGTGCTGCAGAGATCCTGCTGGGTGGTGTCATGCAGAAGGCTGTCACCTTGATGACTCCTAAGGGAATCCTGCTTACACTGGAACTGAAAGACATCCGGATTGAAGGAAATCAGGTGACCTGTGCAATTCAGAAGGATGCAGGAGATGATCCGGATACTACAAACGGAATACTGGTTTATGCCACGGTGCAGAAAACAAAAGAACCGGGAATCATCCTCGACGGAGGTGTTGGTGTGGGAAGGGTAACAAAAGCCGGACTTTCCCAGAAAATTGGGGAAGCAGCTATTAATCCTGTGCCAAAGGCCATGATTTTGCGTGAAGCCACAGAAATTGCTGAGAAATATGATTATGAGGGTGGTCTGAAAATCACCATCTCCGTTCCTGAAGGTGTGGAAATTGCAAAGAAAACTTTTAATCCACGTCTGGGAATTGTGGGAGGAATCTCCATTCTGGGAACTTCCGGGATTGTAGAACCTATGAGCGAAGCTGCTCTTGTACAGAGTATCAATGTAGAGATGAAGCAGCATTTTTCCCAGGGAGAAGAATATCTTCTGGTAACACCGGGAAATTACGGGGCAGATTATCTGCGGGAGCATATGGATCTCCCTTATGAAAAAAATATCAAATGCAGCAATTATGTAGGTGAGACCATTGACATGGCAATTGATATGGGAGTTAAGGGAATCCTTTTCATTGCTCATATCGGAAAGTTTGTAAAAGTTGCAGCAGGGATCATGAATACTCATTCCCACAGTGCAGATGCCAGGATGGAAGTGCTGGCATCCAATGCGATCCGGGCAGGAGCATCGTTGGAGTGTGCAAAGGAAATCCTGAATGCATCTACTACAGATGAAGCAATAGACATTCTGGAAAAATATCAGATACTTCAGAAGACCATGAAAGAGATCCTGGACAGGATCCAGTTTTATTTAAATCACAGATCCTATGAGCAGATTCTTCTGGGGGCAGTGATTTTTAATAATACTTATGGGTATCTGGGGCAGACTGCAGATGCAGAGAAGCTGATAAAGCTGATTAATGCACAGAATGATGAGGCACAGTAAAGATCCTATCGCAAAGGCGATTTTAACCGAATCAAGTAAGTCCCCTGCTTCAATTGCGAAAAGCAATAAGCAGTGGGTGGGGACTTGCTTGTATCAGGAGGAGTGCAAGCTCCTTCTGATAAACTGCGGAGCAGTTATTCGGTTATGAGCAAGTAGCGAAGCGGATTGCGAATATCCGCTTGAATGGATTTTGACTCACAACTGTGAAAGTATTGAACAGTTGGAATAAATTTATAATAAGGAGAATGACAGATTATGGTACATTTCGTAGGAGCAGGTCCGGGAGCACCGGATCTTATCACAGTAAGAGGAAAACAGTATCTGGAGGAAGCAGATGTGGTGATCTATGCCGGATCACTGGTAAATCCAAAGCTTCTGGAATACACAAAGGACATCTGCACCATCTACAACAGTGCAAAAATGACACTGGAGGAAGTAATCCATGTGATCGAGAAGGCGGAGGCAGAGGGAAAGACAACTGTCCGACTTCATACCGGAGATCCATGTATTTACGGTGCAATCCGTGAGCAGATGGATATTCTGGATGAGAAAAATATCGCTTATGATTACTGTCCGGGTGTCAGTGCATTCTGCGGTGCTGCAAGTGCCCTGAATCTGGAATATACTTTGCCGGACATTTCCCAGAGTGTGATCATTACACGAATGGAAGGCAGAACTCCGGTTCCGTCCAAGGAAAGCATTCAGTCATTTGCGGCTCATCAGGCAACTATGGTTGTATTCTTAAGTACAGGAATGCTGGAAGAGCTGAGCAGACGTCTTATTGAAGGCGGTTATACAGCAGATACACCAGCAGCCATTGTATATAAGGCAACCTGGCCGGAACAGAAGACCTTCGTCTGCACAGTGGGAACACTGGCAAAAACGGCTGCAGAAAATAATATTACAAAAACTGCTCTGATGATCATCGGAGATACAGTTGCAGCAGCACATTATGACCGTTCCAAGCTGTATGATCCGGAGTTTACTACAGAATTCCGTGAGGCTGTGAAATCAAAAACACATCACTTATAGAATCTGGTAACCTTAAGGAATTGCTATCGTTTATGAGATTACTGTAAACAGGAGAAAGAGAAGGAATATAACAGTGAAGGTTGCACTTATATGCTTCAGCCTTACCGGTCAGCAGACCGGGGAGAGATTATGCCGGGGGCTGGAAGCTGCCGGTATGACAGCAGAACTGGATAAAAAAAGTAAATATCTTCTGGATTCTATTCAGATCAGTACCTCTGCATGGGCAGGAGAGAAATTTTCTGATTCAGATGCACTGATCTTTATCGGTGCCACCGGAATTGCTGTCCGCAGCATTGCGCCTTATGTAGCGTCAAAGAAGTCAGACCCTGCGGTGCTGGTCGTAGATGAGTGTGGAAAGTTTGTCATTTCCCTTCTGTCAGGACATCTGGGCGGTGCCAATGAACTGGCGCTAAAAACAGCAGAAATTCTGGAAGCAATACCAGTGGTCACAACAGCCACAGACCTGCATCACCGTTTTGCAGTAGATGTTTTTGCAAAGAAAAATAATTGCAATATCTTTAACATGAAAGCAGCAAAGGAAGTCTCTGCTGCACTTCTGGCAGGAAAGAAAGTTGGATTTTACAGTGAGTTTCCGACGGACGGCGAACTGCCGGAGGGGCTGGCCCGGTGTGACGAATATGGGAATCCTGTCAACAGTATGGATGACAGATCAGAAGAGGAAACACAGAAAAGCTCTGATTTTGATGGAACAGGGACAGACTGTACGAATATAGACTGCGGAGTTGCGGTTACTGTACATACTTCCTGTAATCCTTTTATTTCTACCACACAGGTAGTTCCGAAATGTCTGACTCTGGGTATGGGCTGCAGGAAAGACAAGGATGCCCGTGGAATCGCAGAGGCAGCGCAGAAGGTGCTGGACAGATCCGGATTTCATAAAGAAGCATTTGAGCAGATCGCAAGCATCGATCTGAAGAAAGAAGAAAAGGGAATCCTGTCATTGTCACAGGACTGGCAGATTCCTTTTGTGACTTATACAGAAGAAGAATTAAAACAGGTGCCTGGAGAATTTACTCCCTCACCTTTTGTAAAAAAGATCACAGGTGTGGACAATGTCTGTGAGAGAAGTGCAGTCCTTGCCAGTGGAAATGGCAGGCTGCTGCAGAGAAAAACAGGAGAAAATGGTGTGACCACAGCAGTGGCTGCCAGGGAATGGAGGATACATTTTGAGTAAAATATATGTAATCGGAATCGGACCGGGAGCTTATGACCAGATGACAGGAAAAGCGATCCGCGCCATGAATGAAAGTGATGCGATCATCGGATATACCGTATATGTAGACCTGGTGAAGGAATATTTTCCGGGAAAAGAATTTATGACTACACCAATGAAAAAGGAAGTGGACCGTTGTGTACTTGCTTTTGAAGAGGCAAAGAAAGGCAAAACTGTTTCCATGATCTGCAGCGGTGATGCCGGAGTTTATGGTATGGCAGGTCTGATGTATGAGGTTGGTGTCAATTATCCGGAAACAGAACTGGAGATCATCCCGGGTGTGACAGCTGCAACAGGTGGAGCTGCTGTTCTGGGTGCACCTCTGATCCATGACTTCTGTCTGATCAGCTTAAGCGACCTTCTCACACCATGGGAAAAGATAGAGGCAAGACTTCTGGCAGCAGCCCAGGCAGATTTGTTGTATGTCTTTACAATCCGTCAAGTAAAAAACGTCATGATTATCTGCAGAAAGCCTGTGATCTGATGATGAAATACAAATCACCGGATACCATCTGCGGAACAGTTTCCAATATTGCAAGAGAAGGCGAAGAAGCTCATGTAATGACATTAAAGGAACTGAGAGATACACAGGTGGATATGTTTACCACAGTATTTATCGGTAATTCTCAGACAAAGGAAATCAACAATAAGATGGTAACACCGAGGGGATATAGGAATGTATAAAGTTCTTGTTTTTGCGGGAACAACAGAAGGATACGAGATCTGCCGGTTTCTAGCAGATCATAAGATAGAGACAAAGGGATTTGTTGCCACAGAATATGGCAGCAAATCTCTTACAGAAAATGAATTTCTCACTGTTCAGACCGGAAGACTGGATGCAGCAGCCATGGAGGAGACCTTTTTACAGGAGAAACCGGAAATGGTGCTGGATGCCACTCATCCTTATGCTGCTGAGGTGACTGTAAATATCAGGACAGCCTGTGAGAATACGCAGACAGCATATTACAGGGTGCTGAGAGAAGCAGGAGAACATGAGGACAGGGCAGTATATGTGGACAGTGTTCAGGCTGCTACAGATTATCTGGATCAGACCCAGGGAAATGTATTGCTGACAACAGGAAGCAAGGAACTGGCCGGCTTCACAGGCATGAAGGATTATCAGAACCGTCTTTATGCCAGAGTCCTTTCTCTGCCCAATGTGATGAAAGCCTGTGCAGAGCTGGGATTTGAGGGAAAACATCTGATAGGAATGCAGGGGCCTTTTTCCAGAGAGCTGAATGCTGCAATGCTCAGACAGTATGACTGCAGATATCTGGTCACAAAGGATACAGGAAAAGCAGGTGGATTTCAGGATAAGATCGATGCTGCCCTGGAATGTGATGCAGTTCCTGTGATCATCGGGCGTCCTCTGAAGGAGGAAGGAATGTCTGTGAGAGAATGTAAGAGATTTCTTACAGAGCATTTCAGCTTAGCTCACAGACCGCATATTACATTGCTGGGAATTGGAATGGGAAGTCAAAAACTTCTCACTGTCCAGGGTAAGAACAGCCTGGATCAGGCGGATCTTCTGATCGGTGCCAGGAGGATGGTGAATTCTGTGAAACGTCCGGGACAGGATGTGTTCGTGGAATACAGAAGCCAGGAGATCAGGGATTATATTGATGCACACCCGGAGTATGACAATATTGTAATCGTCCTTTCCGGAGATGTGGGATTCTACAGCGGGGCCAGAAAACTTCTAGAAGTACTGTGTCAGGACAGTGCGGATCTGAGAGTACAGAGAAAGAACGGATCAGAGAAGAGTGAGGAAGAACGGGATAGTTCAGCACAAAATAATACAGAGATAGAGATTCAGTGTGGGATTTCCTCAGTTGTATATTTTATGTCCCAAATAGGATTGTCCTGGGATGATGCCAAAATCGTCAGTGCACATGGAAGAGGCTGTAATCTTATCTCACATATCTGTTATACAGAGAAAGTTTTTTCCATACTCGGAACTTCAGACGGTGTAGCAGTTCTGGCAGAGAAACTGGTAAAATACGGGATGGGTGATGTGCTTCTTTATGTGGGAGAAAATCTGTCCTATGAAAATGAGAAGATTTTTGTAAAACCAGCCAGCGAACTGACAGAATATAAGGGTGATCCTTTGTCTGTTATCTGTGCAGTAAATGAAAATGCAGGAACACGTCTGGAGACGCATGGGATCAGAGATGAGGAATTTATCAGAGGCAAAGCACCCATGACAAAGGAAGAGGTGCGTACGGTATCCCTTTCCAAATTGCGGCTGACTGCTGATTCTGTCTGCTATGATGTGGGTGCAGGAACAGGCTCACTGTCAATAGAGATGGCACTTCGTGCTCATCAGGGACAGGTCTGGGCAATTGAGAAAAAGGAAGACGCAGTTGAACTGATCCACCGGAATAAGGTGAAATTTGCAGCGGATAATCTGGAGATTGTGGAAGGACTTGCACCGGAGGCTCTGAAAGATCTTCCGGCACCAACCCATGCTTTTATCGGAGGCTCGTCAGGAAATCTGAAAGAGATCGTGAAGCTGTTGCTTGAAAAGAACCCTCAGGTCCGGATCGTGATCAACTGTATCACTCTTGAAACTGTGTCTGAAGCATTGGAAACAGCGAAAGAGTTTGGATTTGAAGAAAATGAAATCGTGCAGCTAAGTGCGGCACGTTCAAAGGCAATCGGACGTTATCATATGATGATGGGCGAGAATCCTATTTATATTATTACACTTCAGAATCCCGGGAAATAACAAATGATGCAGATATCAGGGATTACAAATTAACAGTTAAGGAAATACAGATTAACAGTTAATAGATTGGAATGCCCTGAAATTGTTGAAAAAATATAGGACAGAAACAGAGGAGAACAGGGATGGATATTCCAAGAATACTTCTTGCAGCAGGAGCCAGCGGCAGTGGCAAAACACTGATCACCTGCGGACTTCTGCAGGCACTGGTCAATCGAAAAATGAAAGTGGCATCTTTTAAATGCGGACCGGATTATATAGATCCCATGTTTCATTCCAGAGTCATCGGGACGAAATCCCGTAATCTGGACACCTTTTTTACAGATGCCGAGACTACCCGATACCTGCTTGGAAAAAATGCAGCAGACTGCGATATTGCAGTGATGGAAGGTGTTATGGGCTATTATGACGGTGTGGGAGGGATTTCCACGAAAGCAAGCGCCTATGACCTGGCAGATACCACAGATACTCCGGTCATCCTTGTGGTAAACAGCAGAGGAATGAGTATTTCCCTGGCAGCTTATATCAAAGGTTTTATGGAGTACAAAGAGAAAAGCCATATCAAAGGCGTAATCTTTAACCAGATGTCTCCCATGCTTTATCCCAGAATGAAGAAGCTGGTGGAAGAACAGCTTGAGGTGGAGGTTCTTGGATATGTGCCAAAGGTAGAGGACTGTGTGATCGAGAGCCGTCATCTGGGTCTTGTGCTTCCTGAGGAGATTTCTGATCTGAAGGAACGTTTGCAGAAGCTTGCCGGAATATTGGAAGACACACTGGAGATTGACAGGATCCTTGCACTTGCCAGGCATGCAGAGGAGCTGCAGGTGCCGGAATCGTTGGTACAGAAAGACGAGACATATGGATATTGTCTGCCACAGAAGCTGCGTATCGGAGTGGCAAAGGATGAAGCCTTTTGTTTCTTTTATGAAGACAATTTTCGTCTCCTTCAGGAAATGGGGGCAGAGCTGGTTGATTTCTCGCCAGTTCATGATGAACATCTTCCTGCAGATCTGGATGGGATTCTTCTTTATGGCGGCTATCCGGAATTAAATGGAGAGGCACTGGAACGCAATGCATCCATGAAAGAAGAGATTGCACAGGCAGTTAAACAGGGCATGCCATGTATGGCAGAATGCGGAGGCTTTATGTATCTTCATGAGCAGATGGAGGATATGGGCGGAGTGTTCCGGAAAACCTGCGGAGTGATTCCCGGAAAATGTTTCCGCACTCCCAGACTGACCAGATTTGGATATATCACATTAAACCGCCGGGAAGCCTGTTTTCGGCAGAAGTGCAGAGGAGATCGGTGAGATTCCGGCTCATGAATTCCACTATTTTGATTCAGAGAACTGTGGAAGTGATTTCCATGCAGCGAAGCCTATGAGCAAAAGAGGATGGGACTGTATGCACAGCAGCAGTAACCTGCTGGCAGGATATCCTCATATCTATTATTATGGAAATCCCCAGATTCCCAGGGCTTTTCTCATGAAATGTCTGGAATATCATAACAAGGAGTTTTAAAAACATGTTATATTACAGTATGCCTGCCCTTGCAGCAGGCTTCATACTTGATCTTATGATAGGAGATCCCAGATGGCTGTATCATCCGGTATGTCTGATCGGAAATCTGATCGCATTTCTGGAAAAAATACTCCGAAAGATTTTTCCGAAAACAGATAAGGGCGAACTGGCTGCAGGTACAGTGGAAGTGATCCTTGTCTGTCTGTTAAGCGGTGGAATCCCATTTCTGATGCTGCATATTCTCTATGGAATCTCAGTATGGGCGGGATTCGCACTGGAAACCTTCTGGTGTTATCAGCTTCTGGCAACGAAATCTCTGAAAACAGAGAGCATGAAAGTCTATGACAGACTGAAAAACGGACTTTGGATGAAGCCCGTTATGCAGTATCTATGATTGTAGGTCGTGATACCCAGTCGCTGACAGAGGAGGGGGTTACAAAGGCGGCAGTAGAGACTGTGGCAGAGAATGCTTCTGACGGTGTCATAGCACCGATGCTTTATATGGCAATCGGTGGAGTGTGGCTGATGTTTCTTTACAAAGGAATCAATACCATGGATTCCATGCTGGGTTATAAGAATGATAAATATCTGTATTTTGGTCGCTGCGCTGCAAAGCTGGATGATGTGGCCAATTATATTCCAGCCAGACTTTCAGGATGGCTGATGGTGGCAGCCTCTGCATTTGTAAAAATGGATGTGAAAAATGCAGCGAAGATCTACCGCAGAGACAGAAGAAATCACGCCAGCCCCAACTCTGCACAGACAGAGGCAGCAATGGCAGGTGCGCTGGAGGTACAGCTTGCAGGCAATGCTTACTATTTCGGAAAGCTTTATGAGAAACCAACCATCGGAGATGGAATCCGCCCTGTGGAGGTGGAGGATATCAGACGTTCCAATCGCCTGCTTTATGCAACAGCAATCCGTGGGGCTGTGATATATTTCTTCTGATCGGAAGCGCGGTGCGATATTGTTTCTTTTTATAATTCCGGTAACGTGGATTGCTGAATAGTTATTAATATAAAACATGTATAGTAAGACAGGAGACAACTGATGACAAAACATATACATGGCGGTGATGTTTATAAATATGATCACTGTCTGGATTTCTCTGCAAACTGTAATCCGCTGGGAACACCGCAGAGTGTAAAGCAGGCGATCATAGACAGCGTAGAGGACCTGAGTGATTATCCCCGTGTAGGATGCGGACCTCTGAAAGAGGCAATCGCAGATTATGAACATACAAAAAAGAAAATCTGATCTGCGGGAATGGAGCCGCAGACCTATTTTTTCCCTCAGCAGGGCATTGAATCCAAAGAAGGCCCTTCTTCCTGCTCCTACCTTTGCGGAGTATGAACAGGCACTGGTCAGTGTTGGCTGTGAGATCAGCAGATATTATCTGAAAGAGGAAAATGATTTCTGTATACAGAAAGATTATCCGGATGTTCTGAAAAGAGAAAAGCCGGATATTATTTTGATGGTGGGGGGATTTTGTGAATCAGGATTCAGCGGATTCGACGGTTGCGGTGAAGCTGGTGGAGCAGCTTAGTAAGCTGGCCGCCGGTGTGCTATTCACGTTGGACAATCATGAGGAGTCTTATATGGCGAAGACGGACTGGAATTTTCCAACAGAGATTGAGAAGGCGGGAGCACTATTTTCTGGATAAGGAGTATGTAGATATGGATATTCGCGGGACGAAACTGCGGATTGGGGGGATGTTTTCCTATGCATTTGGAGCGGATGGAAAGGATTCGGCGGCTGCGGCACCGGAGGATGTGAAGAATTTTCTGATGGATTTTCAGGATACGGACCGTTTGAAGATCATGATGGCGCACAGACCGGATTCATTTATATTTGGAGATGCGGCGTCGGTGTGGGATGTGGATCTGGTTGTGAGCGGACATGACCACGGTGGACAGGTAGTCGTGCCATTTGCGGGGGGAGTGTTTGGCGGAGACCAGGGATATTTTCCAAAGTATGTGCATGGCATGTATGAAAAGGACCGGCTGCATCTGTTCGTGTCGAGTGGGCTTGGAAGCGCCAACGAGCCGTTGCCGAGGGTGAATAATCTGCCGGAGGTGGCTGTGGTGGAGATTGAAAAATCAACTCAAACTTGATGATGCGAAGCAGACATGCTATATTATATAGGAAGAAAGACGAAATATCCTAGAAAGAATGAGGAGAAAAAATGAGAGTAGACGATGGATTTGTATTAAGAGAAATTGCAGGAGATTATGTGATTATCCCAACCGGTAAAACGGTGCTTGATTTTAACGGAATGATAACGGTCAATGAGGTGGGAGTTTCTATCTGGAAGATGCTGCAGGAGGAGACGACATTTGAAAATATTGTGAAGGGCATTTTGGATGAGTACGATGCCGATGAGGAGACTGTGAAGGCGGATGTGCAGGAATTTTTGGACCGCATTAAAGAGGCTGGGATATTGAAATAGAGGTGTATGAGAAAACGAGTCTCAATGTTTATTTTTTAAGATGGCTTAATATGTATAGTAGGAAAATTACCAAATCATATCAAATTTTTTAGATTATATATAAAAAAATCTACAAATTATACAAAATATAACATTTTTGGGATGATTTACCTATTGTATTTTCATCAAAAAAACTTTAGAATATTTTAGAATAAATCTATTGCTAAAACTATGTTTTCACGTAGCAGTAGAAATAACATATTAATCATACTCAATTTAAAGGGAAGGGAGAGGAAAGTATGAGAAAAAAATTTAAGAAACGGTTGCTCGGAATCATCCTTACCATCTTGATGGTAGTTAGCGTGATACCTGTGCAGCAAGTACAGCCCGTAAAAGCGGCAGCAGGAGATACGATTCCAGCGGGAACAACTATTTATTTACGCCCTAATGCTGCAACAACTTGGATTAAAGATAATGCAGTTATGGCATTTAAGACTAGTGCGAACAATAAGCAATCGGAAATTGTTGTTATGACAAAGATGGATGATGGTCTTACATGGTATGGAACGACAACTGCAGCTGCGACCAATATTGATTTTCTTCGCTTAAAATCCCAATGACACCAATCAGGTATGGAATGAAGCGGGTACATGGCCGGCTTAGAAGTAGGAAAAACTTATATACGTTTGCATTACACACAGGAGTTAACTCCAACAGGAATGTGGACTACATATTCAAACACAGGAAGTGAGACTACATCCTATTTTAATGTAAAATGCTACATTAGTTGATTATTTCAATAATGGACGTGTGGAACAGCCAAAAAATACACTTTACAATGAGGGTAATATGACTGGAGAGAAAAACGCTCCGTATGCGAAATTGAACCAATGGCTTTCAAATTTACCGGGTTACGCGTTGAATGGAGTTGATAGCACGGATAATGTTAATGCACCAGTGCCTCTTTACTTTGGTGATTTATTACATACATCTCAGGCAGGTGGAAATGGTAATCTTAGCTGGTACTGGAAAGGCGCAAATGTTGCATTTGGTCCAAATAAAGAGACAGCTAGTAAGGACGTAGCGCAGGGTATAGTAGGAAAGAATTTAGATGATGGAAATCTGATTACTTCTTACACGAACGAAAATGGTGACCCGGTAAAGGTACCTTTCTTTAATGAAGATGCTTATCCTAATCAGAGCAAATATATGCGATTTTATAACAATTTACAGTTCCCATTTACAAAGACAACAAATGATAAGGGAGTATCTACATATTCGTTTGATTCAGACAAAAAATACTGTTTATTATGATTACGATAATAAGAAAATTGTAAGAAAAGATGATTTAAAGATTCATGATGCAAGTAAAGACAATAGTATAGGATATTTTCCATTCAATAGTACTGATCCTGATCAATCAGCAAAGGATAATTTGAACTATGGATTTGGTACACAGTTTACGATTCCATTTACTGTAACAGAAACTGGTAAAAATGTGGATGGTTCAGAAATGGAATTCAACTTTACCGGTGACGATGATGTATGGGTATACATTGATGGTGCATTGGTATTGGATATGGGTGGTGCTCATAATAAAGCTGAAGGAAAAATTAACTTTGCAAAACAGGAGGCTACCATTAGAACAGGTACATCTAATGCAAAGCTGGGTAATAGCCTTACAGTTGGCGGAAGAACACCAGCTGAACCTAATGGAAATACCACAGTAAAATTCGAAAATATTATGGTAAAGAAATCAGGTAGCGAGCCCGTTACGTTAGATAAATATATGAAAAAGTCTGGAACGGTACACGAATTAAAGATGTACTATATGGAACGTGGTATGTGGAACTCCAATATGTCCATTTCATACAGTTTCGTCCCGTTGCCATCAGGTCTCACTCTTAGTAAGACACTTGACACAACAGACGTAAATGCAGGATTAAAGAATGCAGTACAGGGTCTTGATAACTTTGATTTCAAGATTCAGAAAAAGAATCTGAAGACAGATGAAGCAAATTATAGTGATGTAGAGAATTTGGGATATACATTGTACGATTACGATGACCGTACATTTCCAGGACAAGAGGCTAAAGATAGTACGGCTACATTTAGCTCATCATATTTTGCAAGTGACTTTATTAATACTAAAGATAAAAATAACAGTAGTGCATTCTACGCAGGAACAGGATTCCAGATTACAGAATCTATTCCACAAAGGTACAAAATTACAGTATGACACATCCAAGACGAGATGGGGAGTTTATGACAGTATTACATCAAGAGCAGCAATAGAAGGAGGAAAAGGGTGCGGTTGCTACTTTTAATATGGGTGATGATACTTCGTCTGAGATGGATGTTGTGAACAGATAATGTTAAACTTTGTTAATACACCAAAGGTTGGT
>ENA-OQKW01000107-OQKW01000107.1-human-gut-metagenome-genome-assembly--contig:-NODE-107-length-22544-cov-3.050542_pt1 | contig 22544 bp, 20 predicted proteins | sample MGYA00242657_ERZ504815 | MGnify/ENA primary metagenome ERZ504815 (study PRJEB26092, sample SAMD00036404) | human gut metagenome | host: Homo sapiens | study: EMG produced TPA metagenomics assembly of... | reverse complement strand
CAAACGGTTATTATGATTAGAAGGAGAAATAAAAATGGACGAAAATATAAAGTATGAATTAGCAGAAGCAGAGAAATTAGAAGTAATAGATAATGCAGGGGTTGCTAGAAAATAGAAAAAAAATCAATTGTAACGGTATTGCTTAGTCTGTCATGTTGTGGACATATAATGAATGCTTGAAAATATTTGTATTAGAATATTGATTTTGGATATTTCTGAAAAGAAAAGCAACCATGAGTTGTATGGCTTTACAGTGCACGAAGAATATAACTTTTATATAAAACATTTCTGGAAAAATGAGTCTTATAAATGTGATTTGGCAATACGCTATGCGGAAGGAAGTCGACTTCAGAAATTAAAGGAAAAATATTTTGTAATATTACAAAATGAGATAAATGAAAAAATCAATATAGATAAGGATATGATAGTAAAAAATTTCATGAAAATATGAATGAATTTCAGATGTTGAATAAGGATCAAGGAGATATACACAAAAATGGTCGCAGTGTATCAAAGATTGAGTTTGATAATGGCAGTATATTGTATTACAAACCTCACAGCCTTGACAAAGACATAAAATATCAACAACTATACAAATATTTATGCGAAAAAGCAGGAATATCCTGTCGGGAGGTGAGGTGCTTATCCAGACAGACATATGGATGGGAAGAAAATATAGAGAATAAATCATGTAACACAAAAGAAGAAATAGAGCGTTATTATTTCAGGCTGGGCATCCATCTGTTTCTCGGGTATGCATTGGGAGCAACAGATCTTCATGGAGAAAATATTGTTGCGTATGGAGAACATCCGGTGATTATAGATATGGAAACATATCCCGGCTATATTACAAAGAATAGTGGAAGTAGTACAGAAGAAAAAGCAGAAATCAAAATAAGAGAAAAAATTATGACATCCGTGTTAAACACGGGTATCCTTCCTGTTCTCACATGGGGAACTGGAAACAATAGAGTTCTTATGAGTGCTGTAAATATGCATGGCAAGATAAGGACTCCGTTTAAGATGCCTGTTGTCAAAGATGATAAAACATCAAATATTCACATAGAATATGAACAGGTAGAATTTGAGATAAAAGAGTGCATTGTAAGGTTAAATGGGGAGGTGGTTAATTCCGAAGAATATACAGGAGAGATTATCAGGGGATTTCGGATGGCTTATACAGAAATACTGCAAAATCAGAAACTCAGAAATATGCTGAAAACTTTTTTTCAGGGAAAATCCAGAGTAATTTTGCGACATACGCAGCAATATTATATGTATCTGTTTGCGTCGTTCCATCCGGATTATATGAAGGACCGGAAACAACGAGAGGAACTTCTTCAGGTATTGCATAAAAAAGGGAACCCAGTTGCAGAAAGAATTAAGAGATTATGAAATACAGAGCCTGCTGGAACTGGATATTCCATATTTTGAAATTGACGGAAACAGCAGATCAATTTTTGATGGAAATGGAAAAGAATATCAGGGATATCTGCCATGTACACCTTATGAATCATGGATAGAGCATATGAAGCAATTGAGTTGTCAGGATATGGAGCAACAATGTGATTACATACGATTGTCTATGGGATTATTAAATCATGGGTATATCGGCGAAAAAAATCCGCGATGGGCAGATGAAAATACTTGTATACATCAAATTGCAGAGTGGATTTGCAGAACAGCTGTAATTGACGGAGCTGATATTGGATGGGCTGGACTGCATTTCTGGGATAATGGATATTGGAGCCTGAAACCATGTGGTATGTATTTATATGATGGGATTGCGGGGATTGTTTTGTTTCTGGCAAAATATCTGGACCGGTATCAGGATTCGTCATGCAGGCAAGACGTGGAAAAAATCTATAAACTGGCTATTGAAAAATTAGAAAAATATACAGATCTGCGATGTGAACAAAATGAAGTACCTGAACCATTGGCAACAGGACTTTACGATGGAGAGAGTTCAATTGTATATGTTTATCTGATATTATATGAGATCACAGGTCAGGAAAAATGGATCAAGAATGCTCAGAAGCATTTTGAGATAGTAGCTAAACTGCTTCCAAAGGATGAAAATATGGATTATCTCAGTGGAAATGCAGGCGCAATCGTGGCTGCCATGAAACTTTATCAATTAACTGGAGAGATTGAATATTGTACAGCTGCGGTAGAAACTGAAAAAGATTTATGGAAAAAAGGTCAGAGAATGGAAGTGGGATATGGATGGAAACTGAAAAATCTGAAATATCCGCTGAGTGGACTTTCTCATGGAAACAGTGGCTTTTTGATGGCGTATGTGGAACTTTATAAAATGACATATGACCAGGAATATCTGAAAAAAATAAAATTGTTGCTTTCCTATGAGGATATCTTATATTCAGAAGACTTGAAAAACTGGATAGATCTGCGTGATCCGGACGGACGAAAGACAATGCGTGGATGGTGCCATGGTGCTCCTGGGATTTTACTTAGCCGTATGTCGATAATGGATATTCTGCCAGATGATAAACAGATTAAAAAGGATATCCTGCGGGCAGTATCCACATTATTTCACAATGAGCGTGAGAAAAAAATATGTCTGTGCCATGGAATGACAGGAAATCTTTTAATTATGAAAAAGTATCTGGAGAAGAATCCGGATGATGATTTAAGACAGAAATACGAAAGGCAGTTTTCGAACCTGAAGGAACAATTGCAAGATATGAGAAGTCTTATGGTTACTGAGACATTAAATCCTGCATTTATGAATGGAATAACCGGAGTTGGAATGGCAATGATGTTGCTGAACATGGATTAAGGAAAAGGCTATTTACAGTCCTTTCTAATCAGGATGTCTAGAAAAATTAAGTTTTAACAGTTTCTTTTTCTGACGATTAATGTATTGACGGGAGACATGAAGAATTGATGCAATTTCGGAATCTGTTTTATACTGGTAGAAAAACAGAGACAGAATTTTGTATTCCATACTTTGGACAGGAAAGCTTTCGATATATGTAGTTATATCATAAAGAGTTTCATCGAATGGATTATCTGCCTGTAAAGTAAGAGAACACGTATCAAAGTCTTCTCTTTCAGGTTCTGACAAATGGTATCTGCATAAAGCTCTGTAACGATTTTCTATAGCGGTCTGCATATATCTGACACATTCACCTTCGGAAAAATTTTTGCCGTTCAGGTAAGGCAGTGTATTAAGCAGAGTCAGATACAATTCCTGTGTGGCATCGTCCCGTTCCATACAGTGGATGCGGGAAGCGTAGCTTTTGATCAGAGGTTCCATACGTTTAAGAATTTCTTCACCTGCATTTTTGACACCAGAATGATAATCGTGAATTAACTGTAATAATGACTTCATAAGAAACTACCTCCTTTTTGGAGGAAGTAGTCAGAAGTGACTAAATCAGAAACTGAAAATAGAAAAAATATGAATTTATTGTAGAAAAATAAAAGAAGCGAAGTCTGACAACAGAAGAAATAAGCTTCTAAAAGGAATTGAGTTGACAAATTATGAGATTTTCTGTCTTTCTCAGAGGAACTGAAATGTTTTACTACTGAGAAAGGAGGTATGAAGATATGGAATCCACGGTTATGGAAACTGCAATATCGCAGGGAATCTGGGCCGTCCTGGCAGTTTTTCTTTTGATTTACATTGTAAAATCCAATGAACAAAGGGATGCAAAGCAGGAAGAAAGGGAAAAAAATTACCAGACAGTGATTGAGAATTTGACTGAAAAATTCCAAATTCTAAATCAGGTTCAGAATGATCTGAAAGAGATTAAGGATAATCTTCTTAATAAAAATTAAATAGGAAAAAGAAATAAGAAGACTCTCTCTACAAAATGAATGTCACAGTAGGAGGGCTTTTGTCATTCAGGTAAGAAAACAGATTAATTCAATATACAGGCAAAACACTCATATCCATTAGAATACATTTTATTCCAGAATTACAGAGGTTTATATAAATGGTGATATACTATGATAATAAATATTATTGAATGGAGGAAAAAGAGATGAAAGAATACAAGGTTATAACAGCACTTTTTTTGTCAGCAGTAATGCTGGGTACAGCTCCATTAACCGTATGGGGAGCGGAGAGTTTTTTCGACAGGGGAATCTTTCAGTGATGGAACAGAAAATATTCCTGACATAGTAACAGATTCGGCTCTGTCTGGTGAATCTTCTGAAAGAGACTATGAGTTAAGCATAGAAACAGGTACGGATGTAGAGCTTACAGAAAGTGATTTTTATGATCCGGAATTTCGTGTAGAGAAATATGTGAAAGTCAGAAATTCAGGAAAAAAAGAAACAAGAGTCCGGGTAGATGCTTCTGGTCTTAAGAATTTTGAGGTAGATGATCAGATGGCAAAGTGGTCAGAGGATTATGAGGAACAGGATTCCAAAAGACTGCTGAAGCCGGGAGAAACTCTGGATTTTTTTGTACTGCCAAAGCAGGAATACGGAACATATGATGAAACGTTTGATTTCCTTGCAGATGACGGAAGCAGATATCCGGTTCATATCACAATGAATAGAGAGAAGAACCCAACGGAAAAGAAGAGTCTGGAAATTACCGAAAAATCTTCCGAGAGTTTCCCGATAATGCACTGGGGATATAAGACACTTCCGGAAGCCAGAATTTATGTTTTGAAAAATTTTACGGACATGGATATGGAACTGTCTTTCGATTATAGCAAAGACTGTAGTGTATCATTATGCGGAAATACCAGTCTGGCACCTGGAGAGAGTACAGAACTGAGCCTTTGTCCGCAGATGGGACTGCCAGTTGGAGAACATGATCTTGGAGTGACAGTGACTGCGAAAACAGCGACAGGAGAGACTATAACAAAGAAGATTTGGGATTCTTTCAGAGTAGATTCAAGGACATTTCAGGGACTGGTGGATACCATTGAACCTGTGACCGGAATTACCAATGGCGTAGAAAAAACTGCTGATGCTTTACATTTGCCATCGGTTCTTAAAGTCTATGGTGCTGAAGTGGATGGAGAAAAAACGACATTTTCTGCCGATGTAAAATGGGATGTGGAGAATTGTGCATATAACCCGAAAAATACGGCGTCTCAAAGTTTCACAGTTAACGGACAATTGGAACTGCGTGAAGGTGAAAACAATGAAGAGCTGGATACGTCTGTAAAGATAAAGGTACAGGTGGATGCGTACAAGGGGTTGAACAGACCGGTGATTGATTCGACATGGACCAGAGTGATCACGAATTATGCAGAACTTTCTTTAAGAGATACTTCTAATGAAGCAGACGGATATTTTTTTGTAGCAGCAGAATCTCAAAAGGAACTGGAAAAAGAAAATTATATCGCACAGGTGAAGGTCGCAAAAATCTGAACTGAATCATTATCCTAAACTGAAATATATTCCTGAAGGGACGCATTATCTCTATTGCAGGGCATATAAAGAGGAAAGTGGTCATACGGAGAAATATGGTGAATGGTCTGAAGGATTTCTGTTAAAGGTAAATATAAAGACACCAAATGCACCTGTGGTTCAAAAACTACAGGTGAAGAAAAATGACGTTAAAATTATCCTTGGCAGTAATACAGAAGAACTGGATGGTTATGATGTTGTTGCTGCCAGAAGTAAAGACGGGGATGAGCCATCAGATTATATAAAGGTACAATGCAAATATTCAGGAAACAGCAAGGAACTCATTCTAAAAGGAGTACCGAAAGGAAACTGGTATATTGGTGTACATGGCTATAAATATCTGGATGGATCAAATAAAAAAGTACTGAGTAAGTGGGCGGAAGTTCAAAAAGTAACGGTAAAGACAAGCCTTGTAACAGGAAAACCAGCTGTTAAATCGGCAAAGGTTTCCAGACAGGGAACAAAAAGAAAAGTAACGGTGAAGTTTACTGTACCAAAAGCCTGTGACGGAACGGACTGGGTACTGGCAAAGAAAGTATCTCAATCCGAAGATGGAAGTTATACATATGTCAGCGGTTATGCTTATACTAAGAAAAATCAGACGAAAACTACAGTCATTTTTAAAAATGTAAAACCTGGAGTTTATTATCTTACAGGACGTGCTTATGTAAAAGGATATGCAAAAAATTATACGAAATAGGTCAGAGGTAAAGAAAGTAGTTGTGAAGTAGAAAAGTGATTTAGACCAGAAATTTATTTTTTTTCTGCATATATATATCAAAAAAAGAAGGTGTTGTTTGTCAGAATAAATAATCCAAAGGAAGTATGGTAGTATTTATTCTGCAACTGTGTGGTATAACCAAAACCTGAGTTTACGACTGTGAATGTACATTCTGCATCAGATTCTTTCCAGTTTACAACACTGAAAGTTAATGTTTCTGGCATAATTTTTGTCTCCTTTAAATTTTTTGAATTTGCAAATTCACTATATAAAGATGCTGCTTTGGTGATTTGTAAACCATAAGTGTGTATATGAGCATGATTTTTTTCTTTCATGCGGAAATTAGGTAAGAATAAAAATAAAGATTCGAGGTCAGATGATGCAGGTTTATTCCCTTTTTATATTTTCTGCATCAGTTTACTGTAAAATAATAACGGGTAAAGAAGATATAAGATGTTCTGGTACATACAATTAAGAAGAAAGGGGCATGTACTGTGTATAGTCAAAATGATGAACCGCCTGAGATGATCAGGCGGTTTTGAAGTATCTGGATTTTTTATGAATATTTTATTTTTAATTACAGGTATAATGTGTTACAATAAATATAACCATTAAGACTACCAGGCAGGTCAGAATTTGACCTGCCTGTAAATGCATACGGAAATAAATCGGGGTCAAAAGAATCGTTAATAATTGTAACAAAATAAAATTACCGGTGTAGCAAAAATAAAATTACAGGGGAAATGCGGATGAATGAGATGACAGATGCATATGTAAAACTGGATAAGGTTTCCAAGATATATGGAACAAAGGAAGTAAAAATCGTTGCAGTAGATGAGATCAGCTTTGAGATTGCCAAGGGAGAGTTTGTAGTGATCGTTGGTCCCAGCGGTGCGGGCAAGACAACAGTGCTGAACATTCTTGGGGGTATGGATCAGGCTACCAGCGGAGAAGTTCTGGTGGATGGAAGGAATATTGCCAGATATAACAGCAGGCAGCTTACCGGTTATCGGAGAAATGATATTGGATTTGTATTCCAGTTCTATAATCTGGTGCCTAATCTTACAGCACTGGAGAACGTAGAACTGGCATTGCAGATCTGTAAAAATCCGCTGGATGCCAAGGAGGTTCTGGAGGAAGTGGGACTGAAGGACAGACTGACCAATTTCCCGGCACAGCTTTCCGGTGGTGAGCAGCAGAGAGTTTCCATTGCCAGGGCACTGGCGAAGAATCCCAAGCTCTTACTGTGTGATGAGCCCACAGGTGCACTGGACTACCAGACTGGTAAGGCAATCCTGAAGCTGTTGCAGGATATGTGCAGGGAGCGTGGAATGACAGTGATCGTCATTACCCATAACTCGGCGCTGACACCTATGGCAGACCGTGTGATCAAGATCAAGAACGGCAAGGTTTCCAGGATGACAATGAATGACCATCCTACACCCATAGAGGAGATAGAATGGTAGGTGATGAATATGAAAGCAATGCATAAAGATTTCTGGATGGAGATACGCAAGAGCAAAGCCAGATTTATTTCCATATTTATGATCGTTGCTCTGGGAGTTGCGTTTTTCTCCGGGATACAGGCCTCGTCACCGGATATGCGCTTCTCAGGTGATGCCTATTATGATGAAACCAATCTTATGGATATCAAAGTAATGGGAACTCTGGGACTGACGGAGGATGATGTAGCTGCCATTAAGCAGGTGGACGGAGTAGAGAATGCAGAGGGCGCCTATGGTACAGATGTAATGTGTGGAGAAGGCGAGAAGCAGAAGGTACTTCATGTGGAAGCTGTGGATCAAACCATGAATCGGATCTCAGTGACAGAGGGAAAAGCTCCGGAAAAAAGCGGAGAGATTTTCCTTGACTGTATTTTTGCTGAGAGCAATGGATATAAGGTGGGTGATCAGATTACCCTGAAAGAGGGCGGAGACAGCGAACTGTTGAAAAAGACAGATTATACAGTTGTGGGTTTAGGAGAGAGTCCTCTCTACATATCCTATAATCGCGGAAATTCCACTTTGGGTTCCGGTGAGGTTAATGGATTTGCCTATGTGCTCCCTGAGGATTTTGACCAGGAAGTGTATACGCAGATTTATGTGCAGGCTCATGGGGCACAGGATCTGATCAGCTATACAGATGCTTATGATTCCCTGATAGAGAGAGTGCAGGAGCAAGTGGAGGGGATTGAGGCAGAACGGTGTCAGGTCAGATATGATGAGATTGTAGAGGAAGCTAATGACAAGCTTGCAGATGCCAGACAGGAACTTGAAGACGGAAAGAAGGAAGCTAATGAGAAGCTTGCGGATGCCAGACAGGAACTGGAGGACGGCAAAAAGAAGTTAAAAGACGGCAAGAAGGAATATAAGGATGGCAAGAAAAAGCTTGCAGACGCAAAAAAGGAACTGGAGGATGGAAAAGCCCGGCTTGCAGATGCAAAGAAGGAATTAGAGGATGGCAGATCCCAGCTTGCCAGTGCGAAAGAGCAGCTTGCCAGTGGCAGAGCACAGATCGCATCTGCAAAGGAACAGCTGAATGCAGGATGGGCGGAGGTTTCAGAGAACCAGGCAAAGCTTGATGATGGAAAAGCACAGCTTGAGGATGGCAAGAATCAGTTAAGCGCCGGTGAGAAGCAGATTGCGGATGCAAAGACGCAGCTTACCCAGAGCCAGCAGGAACTTGACAATGGAAAGGCGCAGATTCAGTCAGGCAGAGAGCAGATTGCAGCAACCAGACAGGACTTAAATGCCAAAAAGGAAAGCTGCAATCAGGGACTTGCGCAGATTGAGCAGCAGGAGGCCGGACTTGCAGAAGGAGAGGCTCAGCTTGAGGGTGCCAGAAGTCAGCTTGCAGCATTGCAGGCACAGTATGAGCAGGCACAAGCTTCAGGCACATATTCCGAGGAAGACCTGGCGGCTCTGGCAGCACAGGTTTCCGCTTATCAGGAGCAGGTGGACAGTCAGGCAGCCCAGCTGGAAGCATCCAGAAACCAGATCGCAGCAGCAAGAAGTGAACTGGAGAGTGGTTTAAGCCAGGTGGAGAGCGGACTGGCCCAGCTTGATGCAAAGGAAGCAGAACTGAACCAGCAGGAGGCCGCATTTCCCGATGCCCAGGCAAAGATTGATGCAGGATGGAAAGAGGTGAAGGCTCAGGAGAAGAAGCTGGAACCAGCCAGAAAAGAGATTCAGGAAAAAGAAGCCCAGCTTGAGTCAGCACAGGAACAGATCGATGCTGCAAAAGCAAAACTAAATTCCAGCCAGGCGCAGTTAGAGGAGAAGGAGGCAGAACTTGCTTCGGGAGAAGCACAGATCCGGGAGAATGAAGGGAAGCTTGCTTCCGGCGAGAAAGAGATTGCCGACAATGAACAGAAGCTGAGGGATGGAGAGAAGGAAATCTCAGAGAACGAGCAGAAGCTGAAGGATTCCAGAAAGGACATCAAAAAAGCTGAGAAAGATCTGGAAGAAGGTAAAAAGGAATACGAAGACGGCAAGAAGGATGCAGAGAAAGAGATCGCAGACGGTGAGAAGAAGATTCAGGATGCTCAGGATGAGATCGATGATATCAGTATGCCGGAATGGATGGTAACGGACCGCAATGATCTGCCGGAATATTCAGATTATGGGGATAATGCAGACAGAATAAGAAGTATCGGACAGGTTTTCCCTGTTATCTTTTTCCTGGTGGCTGCACTGGTAAGTCTGACTACCATGACACGAATGGTGGAGGAACAGAGAACCCAGATCGGTACAATGAAGGCGTTGGGATATGGCAAGTATGCGATTGCATCCAAATATCTGCTGTATGCCTTTCTTGCCACAGTGGGAGGCAGTATTCTGGGAATACTGATCGGAGAGAAGATCCTGCCTTTGGTTATTATTAACGGGTATGGCATTATGTACAAGGGAATGATGAACAATATCCAGATCCGTTATGAATTTAAATTTGCAATGATAGCAGCAGGTGCGGCAACTGTGTGTACTGTCGGAGCCACCATTTTCTCCTGTTACAGGGCACTGGCGGAAACTCCGGCATCACTGATGCGTCCTCCTGCTCCCAAAGAGGGTAAGAGAATCCTGCTGGAACGGATCCCGCTTTTCTGGAAGCACTTGAATTTTACATGGAAATCTACTCTGAGAAACCTTTTCCGATATAAAAACGTTTCTTTATGACGATTTTCGGTATTTCGGGAAGTATGGCGCTAATGCTGGTAGGTTTTGGACTCAGGGATTCCATTATGGATATTGCCAGACGGCAGTATCAGGAGCTTCAGCATTATACAGGAACGATCATTGATGATGAGGATGCAACGGATAAGGAGAGACAGGAGCTGGATGAATTTTTGAAGAATGACAGCCAGATCGAGAGATATACCCATGTGCAGTTTACCAAGATGAGTGTTCCCAGAAATAAATCCAATATCAGCGTATATGTGTATGTGCCTGAGAATCTTGAGACCTTTAATAAGGATGTAACTCTTCAGGACAGAAAGACAAAAGAGAAATATAAGCTGACGGAAGCAGGTACAGTGATCAGTGAGAAGACGGCAACTCTGACAGGACTGAAAGTCGGGGATACCATGACCATCACAAAGGATGGGAAAAATTATGAGACAAAGATCGCAGCAGTGACAGAGAATTACATGGGACATTATATTTATATGACAGGAAATGTCTATGAACAGACCTTCGGGGAGAAGCCGAACTATTCTGCAACTGTTTTCACGGTAAAAGAGGAGTACAAAGAATCAGAATCTGAGGTGGGAAATGAGATCCTGAAGCACCCGGCTGCATTAAGCATCAGCTATACCAGCAGTCTGGAGGCTCAGCTTCACAGAATGCTTGGAGCATTGGATACGGTAATCATAGTGCTGATCATTTCTGCGGGAATGCTTGCTTTCGTAGTCCTGTATAATCTGAACAATGTCAATATTACGGAACGCCAGAGAGAACTGGCAACCCTGAAGGTACTGGGATTCTATGATAATGAAGTTTCTGCCTATGTATACAGGGAGAACGTTATCCTTACCCTCATCGGCGTGCTGGCAGGGGCTGTATTCGGAATCTTTTTGCACAGATATATTATCCGTACTGTGGAAGTGGATGCGGTCATGTTCGGAAGAAATATTAATCCTGTCAGTTTCCTGTACTGCGGACTGCTGACAATTGGATTCTCCATGATTGTAAATCTGTTTATGCATCAGAAATTAAGAAGATTGACATGGTAGAATCCCTGAAAAGTGTGGAATAAACGATTTGTCGCTTTATTGCGGAAAAGAAGAAATTGTTTTTCTGTGGTTTTTAAATATGTAGTCAAACGGATAGAATGGATAAGAGGAAGAAAGGGGAATATTATCATGGGAACAGCAAATCAGATAGAGCAGGAATTAATGAGCTATATATCCGATCATAAAATCAGGAACACGCATTCACATCATCTGCCGGAACAGGCGATGGTGGATTTTGATCTGGATAAGCTGATAAATAATACGTATTTACAATGGCAGCAGGTAACTCCGGGGACAACAGCAGAAAGCAGAACTGCATATCTGGAAAAAACACGATATAAATCTTATTTTGTCTGGCTTCAAAAGGCAATCGGGGAGTTGTATGGAATATCGGAGCCGATCACAGCTCAGAACTGGAATCAGATTTCAGATCAGATCAGAAAAGCGCATCAAAATCCCGACTTTTACATGGATGTGCTGAAAAATAAGTGTAAGTATCAAAAAGTAATCGTAGATACCTACTGGAATCCGGGCTCTGACAATGGAAGACCGGAACTGTTTACGCCTGCTTTTCGACTGGATCTGTTCTTTTTGGGCTATAAAAAAGGACTTCGCAATCATGACGGTGTATCACTGGAAGAGAACTTCGGTGAGCTGCCGGACAATTTACAGGATTATGTGGAGTGGGTCAGAAAGTGGATCATACAAAAAAAGAGTGAGGGCTGTGTGGCCTTAAAAATAGCGATGGCCTATGAGCGCAGTCTTCATTTTGAAAAAGTGACGCGGGAGCAGGCTGAACGGGTATTTCGTTTAAAAGAGTCGGATATAACCCAGGAGGATATCAGATGTTTTCAGGACTATTTATTCTGGAAAATATGTGAAATTGCGGCGGAAGTGTCACTTCCATTACAATGTCATACAGGAATGGGGCAAGTCATAGATACGAATATACTGCAATTGAACAATGTGATAAAAAATAATCCGGAAACAAAGTTCGTACTGTTGCATTGCGGCTTTCCATGGGTAGATGATCTCTTTTCCATAGTAGGACGATATCCGAATCTGTATCCGGATCTGACCTGGCTTCCAATCTTATCCTACACCGCATCAAAACGTGTAATGCATCAGTTGATCGAGATGTCCCAGATTGATAAAATCTGCTGGGGATGTGATACGTGGACAGTAGAGGAAAGTTATGGCTCCCTTCTTGCATTCCGTTTTTCACTGTGTAGTGTTCTGAGAGAAAAAATAGAGGACGGATATCTTTCCGTAAATAATGCAAAGGATATTATTGATAAAATTTTGTTCGACAATGCGGGAAAAATATACGTATGACACCAGATAAATTTGTGAAATTCGGAGAAACATTCTTGACAAGAAAGCCTTTTTTCATTATAGTAGAATCCAGAAAAAGGCTGTGAAAAAGAGGAGTAGGCGGTAATGCCCCACAGAGAGGGAAGCTTATAAGCTGGAAGGTTTCCCGGGAACAGAAGTGCTGAAGGTAGCTTTGGAGCCGGGAGGCTGAAGTGAGTGTGTATGAATCATATCAGAGTTATATACGCGCATGGTAGGTTTTCACGTATCCCGCGTTAAGGGAATGAGAGACAAACTAAGGTGGTACCGCGATCTATGTCGCCCTTTGCACGTATAATGCGTGTGAGGGGCGTTTTTTATCGAATAAGTTTATGACACAGTTATCTGGCTGGATGCGGAAAGCGAAGTCAGTATGCTTATTTGTTTGGTTGTCAGGGTGACTGCTTTATAACGGAGTAATCCGTAGATACTTTAGTTTCAGATATATAATTAGGAGGACATTATGAGCAAAGAACTTGCAAAAACTTACGATCCTAAGGGAATCGAAGAGCGTCTTTACACAAAATGGATGGACAATGGATATTTCCATGCAAAAGTAAATCCGGACAAGAAACCGTTTACTATTGTTATGCCGCCGCCAAACGTAACTGGCCAGCTTCATATGGGACATGCGCTGGATGAAACTATGCAGGATATCCTGATCCGTTTCAAGAGAATGCAGGGCTATGAAGCATTATGGCAGCCGGGAACTGACCATGCAGCTATCGCTACAGAGGTTAAGGTTATCGACAAGCTGAAAAAAGAAGGCATCGACAAACACGATATCGGCCGTGAGGAATTCTTAAAACATGCGTGGGCATGGAAAGAGGAGTACGGCGGAAAGATCATCAATCAGTTAAAGAAACTGGGTGCTTCCGCAGACTGGGAGAGAGAACGTTTCACAATGGATGAGGGATGTTCCAAGGCAGTACAGGAAGTATTTATCAAATTATATGAAAAAGGCTATATCTACAAAGGTTCCAGAATCATCAACTGGTGTCCTGTATGCCAGACTTCCATCTCTGATGCAGAGGTTGAGCATGAGGATCAGGACGGATTTTTCTGGCACATTAATTACCCGATCGTAGGGGAAGAGGGACGTTTCGTAGAGATTGCAACTACACGTCCGGAAACCCTGCTGGGTGATACTGCTGTTGCCGTAAATCCGGAAGATGAGCGCTACAAGGATCTCATCGGCAAGATGCTGAAGCTTCCTCTCACAGACAGAGAGATTCCGGTGATCGCCGATGAATATGTAGACAAAGAATTCGGAACAGGATGTGTAAAGATCACACCTGCCCATGACCCTAACGATTTTGAGGTTGGACGCCGTCACAATCTGGAAGAAATCAACATCATGAATGATGATGCAACAATCAACGAACTTGGCGGTAAATACGCAGGTATGGATCGCTATGAAGCACGTAAGGCAATGGTTGCAGATCTGGAAGAACTTGGACTTCTGGTAAAAGTAGTTCCCCACAATCACAGTGTTGGAACACATGACCGCTGCGGTACAACCGTAGAGCCTATGATCAAACCACAGTGGTTTGTAAAGATGGACGAGATGGCAAAGGCAGCGATCAAAGCACTGGATGACGGAGATCTGAAATTTGTTCCGTCCCGTTTTGACAAGACTTACCTTCACTGGCTTGAGAATATCCGTGACTGGTGTATTTCCAGACAGTTATGGTGGGGACACAGAATCCCGGCTTATTACTGTGATGAGTGCGGTGAAGTAGTAGTTGCAAGAGAAATGCCTGAGAAATGCCCGAAATGCGGATGCACACATCTTCATCAGGATGAGGATACACTGGATACCTGGTTCAGTTCTGCATTATGGCCATTCTCCACACTTGGCTGGCCGGAGAAAACACCGGAACTGGAATATTTCTATCCGACAGATGTACTTGTTACAGGATATGACATTATCTTCTTCTGGGTTATCCGTATGGTATTCTCTGCTCTGGAGCAGACTGATCAGGTTCCGTTCCATCATGTACTGATCCATGGTCTGGTACGTGACTCCCAGGGACGTAAGATGAGTAAGTCTCTTGGAAACGGTATCGATCCTCTGGAAGTTATTGATAAATACGGCGCAGATGCTCTTCGTCTTACTCTGATGACAGGTAATGCACCTGGAAATGATATGCGTTTCTACTGGGAAAAGGTAGAAGCAAGCCGTAACTTCGCAAACAAGATCTGGAATGCTTCCCGTTTCATCATGATGAACCTGGAAGGCAAGACAGTGACAGAGCCGGAGAACTTAAATGATCTCTGTGCAGAGGATAAATGGATTCTGTCTCACTTAAATACAGTGATCCGTGAAGCTACAGAGAACATGGAAAAATATGAACTTGGTATTGCAGTACAGAAGGTTTATGACTTCCTGTGGGATGAACTCTGCGACTGGTATATTGAGATGGCTAAGGTTCGTCTGTGGAAGGCAGAGGAAGATCCGAAGGCAGCAAATGATGCACTCTGGACATTAAGAACAGCGCTGACAGAAGGCCTGAAGCTTCTTCATCCGTATATGCCGTTTATCACAGAGGAAATCTACTGCACACTTCTTCCTGAAGAAGAGTCTATTATGATCTCCGAATGGCCTGTATACAGAGAAGAGAGAAACTTCCCGGATGCTGAGAAAGCAATCGAGGGCTTCAAAGAGGTTGTAAGAGGTATCCGTAATACCAGAACAGAGATGAATGTTCCGAATAACCGCAAGACAAGCCTGCATATTGTGGCAAAGGATGCTGAAACAGCAGCAATGTATGAGAACAGCAAGAAATCCTTTGTAAATCTTGCATTTGCAAAAGAGATTCTGGTACAGACAGACAAGAACGGAATCAGTGAAGATGCAGTTTCAGTAGTTGTTTCCAATGCGGTTGTATATATGCCGTTGGAAGACCTGATTGACAAAGATAAAGAGATTGAACGTCTTACAAAAGAAACAGAACGTCTCACAAAAGAGATCGCAAGATGTGAAGGTATGCTGAATAATCCGAACTTCGTAAACAAGGCACCTGCTACCAAGGTGGATGCGGAGAAAGACAAACTTGCGAAATATAAAGAAATGATGGATAAGGTTAAAGGACAGTTAGAGCAGCTTAAGAAATAAGGGAGTGTTTAGATGAAATTGTATAAGATTTGTAACAAAATCTCCCTTTTACTCCATGTACTTGCCAGCGCAGCGGGATATTTTGTTATGGAGGCAATCTGCCGTCACTCGTTTATAGAAGCCTGGAATTATATGACACAGAGACCTCTGGTTTTTGCATATAATGCGGCATTCATTTTTACCTCGTCACTAATTGTTTATCTGTTTCACAGGAGAGTGTTCTGGAGAATCCTTGTGACATTGTTTTGGCTGATACTGGCCATTATTAACGGTGTTCTCCTGCTCAACCGTGTTACACCGTTTACAGGACCGGATCTGCATCTGATCACAGATGCAATGAAGATTGCCAACAAATATCTGCCTGTTGCAGGCGTTGTGGCAGTCTGCATCCTGTTTGGGATTCTTGTTATTTTACTGCTGATGCTGCTTATTAAAGGACCGAAATATCAGAAAAGATTAAATATCGCTACAATATTCCTCTGATCTTGCTGGCTGTTGCTCTTTTTGCAGGAAGTACACAACTGGCACTGGAGAAGAGGGTGCTTTCCAATTACTTTGGAAATATTGCTTTTGCATATGAGGATTATGGATATCCTTACTGTCTGGCAACTACGATTTTTAATACGGGAATCAGCTGTCCGAGAGATTATTCTGAGAAAGAAATCAAAAGAATTGAGAAGACGGAAAAGAATCTCCCGGAAACGCAGGAAGAAAAGCGTCCGAATATTCTGTTTTTGCAGTTGGAATCATTCTTTGATCCTACGCTGGTTAATTACCTGAATATTTCAGAAGATCCGATTCCGACATTCCGTAAGCTGATGAAGGAATATTCTTCAGGATATTATAAGGTTCCCTCTGTCGGTGCAGGTACTGCCAATACAGAGTTTGAATCCATTACAGGAATGAGTATGCATTATTTCGGACCTGGGGAATATCCTTATAAGAGTATTCTGAGAGAGACTACCTGTGAGAGTGCACCTTATGTACTGAAGAATCTGGGCTATACCACCCATGCAGTTCATAATAATGAGGCAAATTTCTATGGAAGAAGATCTATTTTCCCGAATCTCGGATTTGATACTTTTACTTCTGAAGAGTACATGGCAAGAGAGAACGAGAAGAATCCAAATGGCTGGGTAAAGGATGAGGTTCTGACAGATGAAATCCTGAAATGTCTGGACTCCACTGAGGGACCGGATTATGTATATACTATTTCTGTACAGGGACATGGTGCGTATCCGGATGAGCAGATTCTGGAGGATCCTGAGATCACAGTTTCCGGTGCGCCGACTGAGGAAGAGAACAATAAATGGGAATATTACGTAAATGAGATCCATGAGATGGATAATTTTGTAAAAGAGCTGACAGATAAGCTGGCAGATTATCCTGAGGATGTGGTCCTCGTTATGTACGGTGATCACCTTCCGACTATGGGACTGACTGTGGAGGACCTGAAGAACAAGTATCTGTTCCAGACAGAGTATGTGATGTGGGATAACTTCGGACTTAAGAAAAAGAATGAAAATCTTGCAGCATACCAGATGGCGGCAGAGGTTATGGATCGTGTGGGAATCCATGAGGGAACTGTTTTCCACTATCATCAGGCAAGAAGAAATACCAGAAATTATCAGGTGGATCTGGAAACCCTGCAGTATGACCTCCTTTATGGAAAGAGATATTCCTACGGGGAAAGCGGCGAAAGTCCTTATCTGCGTACCAGAATGCGTATGGGAATCTATGATGTGACTCTGGATTCCATTCAATGTATCTCTGAGGCAGATCATACATATTACATTAAGGGAACGGAATTTACGCCGTCCAGTGAAATCAAGCTGAACGGAGAATGGTATGATACGGTCTATATCAATCCGACTACGTTGATGATCACAGGTACGGAGCTGAATGATTTCGACAGGCTTGCGGTGATCCAGCGAAGCAACAGTTCGACGCGAAAACCGCTGAGCAAGAGCTATGACCGGTCCTGCTATGCACTTTATTCAAATAATAAATGGAAATTAACAGAAAGTGCCGGTACGAATGAAAATTAATCCATAATTTTGTCGGATAAAATATTACGATTGGTACTGGACATCTTCCACCACTATTATATAATGTTAGAGTAACTAAATACATTATAGATAAGTGGTGGAATTTTTTTTATGAATTACGAAGAAGCAGTTGCTTATATTGATGAAACTCCGAAATTTACAAAGAAGAACAGTCTGGATCACACAAAGGAATGTCTGAGAAGACTTGGTAATCCTCAGGATAAGTTTAAGGTGATCCATGTGGCAGGAACTAATGGAAAGGGAAGTACATGTGCGTTTCTGACCTCTGTTCTGAGAGAGGCGGGATATTCCTGCGGATTATTTACTTCTCCTCATCTGGTGGAGATCAATGAACGCTTCCAGATCAATGAGGTGAATATTGATAATGATACTTTCCTGAAGGCCTTTGAGAAAGTAAAGGTACTTGCGGATGAACTGGTTGCAGAAGGAAGCTATCATCCGACTTATTTTGAGATGCTTTTTCTGATGGGGATGGTGATCTTTGCAGAGGCAGGTGTTGATTATGTGACTCTGGAAACAGGACTGGGCGGAAGAATGGATGCGACTACTGCTGTGGAGAATCCTGTTGCCTGTGTGATCACATCGATCAGTCTGGATCATATGCAGTATCTGGGAGATACAGTTGCCAAAATCGCAGGAGAAAAGGCCGGGATCATTGTGCCGGGGGTACCGGTAATCTATGACGGAAACGACCCGGATGCAGCAGAAGTGATCCGTGCCAGAGCAGAAGAACTGGGAAGCCCTGCTTATGAAGTGAAGAGATCAGATACAGAAGTGCTCAGAAATACTTCGGCGGGAATTGATTTTGCATTTCGGAATGAGTATTATAAGGATATGGTTTTCTCCATTCCGTTTATTGCAAAGTATCAGGTGATGAACAGTGCACTTGCATTAAAGACGATTGAGGTTCTGCAGAATGTGATTTCTGTATCTATGGATCAGATCCATGTGGGAATTGCCGGAACACGCTGGCAGGGAAGAATGGAAACAGTGCTTCCGGGTGTGATCGTGGACGGTGCTCACAATGAGGACGGGGTAGAGAAATTTGTAGAGACAGCAGAACATTTTCAGAAAGAATGTCCGCTGACTTTGCTTTTTTCAGCAGTAGATGACAAAGATTATACAGATATGATACATACGATCTGCAGCAGGATCACGTTCCGTCAAGTGGTAGTAACCTCTGTTGGCGGATATCGCCAGGTTCCTGCTGAGAGATTTGCAAAGCTTTTTACAGAAGCAGGTGCTTCTTCTGTGGAAGTAGTGGAGGATGTTGAGAAAGCCTTTGGTAGAGCACTGGAAGTAAAGGGGGATGACGGAATGCTCTTCTGCGTGGGTTCCCTGTATCTTGTCGGTGAGATTAAAGATGTGATCAGGAGAAATAAGAAATGATAGATTATGAAGAGGAACTGAAGAAATTTGAGCCCTGTCTGGATGTGGCAGATGCGGAGGGTGCGATTTATGAGAGAGAACTGACGGATATCCTGGATATTCTTCAGGAAGTTCTCCGCGAAGCTAAGAGTGGCAGACGGGTAAAATAAGGAGATACACATGAATTGTATGAATTGTGGCGCGTTTCTGGTGGACAAAGATCTGGATTACTGCCCGAAATGTGGATGTAATGTGCTGATCCAGAAAAAGGTAGATTACCTTTCCAGACAGTATTACAACCGGGGGCTTGAGAAAGCCAGTGTCCGCGATCTTTCAGGGGCGATTGACTGTCTGAAGCAGAGTCTTATTTATAATAAGCATAACATTCAGGCGAGAAATCTTCTTGGACTGGTATATTTTGAGACAGGGGAGGTGGTTGCCGCACTCAGTGAATGGGTGATCAGTAAGAATCTTCAGCCATCCAGAAATCTGGCATCAGAATATATTAACAAGCTGCAGGCGAACTCCAATAAGCTTGAGGCGATCAATGAAACGATCAGAAAGTATAATGATGCCTTAAACCTGTGCAGGGAAGGTCATGAGGATATGGCTGCGATCAGGCTGAAGAAGATTCTCATACAGAATCCAAAACTGATCAAAGGTTACCATCTTCTGGCACTTGTGCAGATGAAAGCGGGGGAATATAACAAGGCAAGAAAGACGTTAAGGAAAGCCGCGCGGATTGATAAAACAAATACAACAACCCTTCGTTTTTTGAGAGAGATTGACGAACAGACAGGAGTATCCACACGTCTGGAACGTCAGAATAAAAGAAACAGGAAAGCTGTGGACAGCAGTGAGAATGATATGGCAATCCAGATTCCTCAGTATAAAGAAAAAGGAAGGATTCCGCTGTTTTTTACACTGGTTGCCGGATTTTGTGCAGGATTGCTGGCGTTTTATCTTCTGGCTGTTCCTGCCATACGTCAGGGAATCTACAGGGAAGCGAATCAGCAGATTATGAAATACAGTGATGCAGTGTCCAGTCAGGGAGCTGAGCTGACCAAGGCACAGAGTCAGGCTCAGGAATCTGGAGACACAGTTGAGGCGGCCTCCAAACAGGTAGAGGAAGAGAGAAAAAAAGCAGCAGTTATGAGGCTCTGATCGAGGCGTACTCAGCATTGCAGCAGCAAAATACAGATGAAGCGGCATTGAAGATACAGAATGTTTATGCGGATTTGCTGCCTGCGGATCTGAAAGGAATTTACAATACGATCTGTAACACTACAGGTACGACCGGGATCGAAGGAACTACAGATGCGAAAGTCACAGACGGAACCGGCAGTGCTGACAGCGCAGAGGGAGATGCTTCTTCAGATTCAGCGGAAGATGGAAGTTATGACGATGGTTCCTATGACAGTGGGGAATATGATGATGGTTCTTACGATAATTCTGATGGTGATTCGGCAGATGATGGAAGTTACGACACCGGTGATTATGACGATTCCGGATACTGATACCGGGTTTCATTTGATGTGGCAGAAGACATGAAGTATTATAAGAAGATGTAAAGATACAAAAGAGATGCATGGAAGTCATGTGTCTCTTTTTTTACCGAATCAAGTAGGAGGCTGCGAAAAGCAATAAACAGTTATTTGATGTAGAGCTACACTGCAAAGTGGATTGCGAACATTCGCCTGACAAAAAGTGAGGAGGGATATGATGGAGAACAGATTTGAAATACAGGGAAATTCCCTGATCATTCATTTACCGAAAGAGGTAGATCATATGGTGACAGACGAGATACGCAGAGATTCAGATGATATTATACGGAAAAAATATATACGAACGATCACATTTGATTTTTCAGGAACAGCGTTTATGGACAGTTCAGGGATAGGGCTGATCATGGGGAGATACCGGATGATGGGGATGCGCGGTGACTGTATACAGGCTACAGGAGTAAATTCCTATATTGAAAAGCTGCTGCATCTGTCAGGGGTATATAAATTTGTCGAAATCTGTGGGGAAGTCTAAAGAGAGGGGGAAGAAAACTATTATGGAAAATACCAATGAAATGAAAATTATTTTTGACAGCAGACCTGAGAATGAGGGGCTGGCAAGAGTTGCGGCGGCAGCTTTCTGCACACAGCTGAATCCTACTCTGGAGGAAGTGGCAGATCTGAAAACTGCCGTGTCAGAGGCTGTGACAAACTGTATTATTCATGCTTATGAAGGCCAGGTGCAGAAGATAGAGATTTTCTGCAGAAGGGAAGGGCAGAAATTATGGGTTGATGTGATCGATAAGGGAGTGGGGATTAGAGACGTTGCAAAAGCTATGGAGCCTCTTTTTACAACAAAGCCAGAGAAGGATCGTTCCGGGATGGGATTTACATTTATGGAAGCGTTTATGGATGAGGTAACAGTAGAATCACAGGTGGGATATGGAACAGTTGTCCATATGAAAAAGACGATCGGGAGGTAGGAATGGACCATACTCTTGCTCTGATCATGAAGTCACAACAGGGAGATAAAGAAGCAAGAGATACTGTATTTAAAGAAAACGCAGGACTTGTGTACAGCATGGCGAAAAGATTTGCCGGGCGCAGTGTGGAAATGGAAGATATCGTGCAGATAGGAAGCATTGGGCTACTGAAAGCCATAGATCGTTTTGATATTTCGTACGATGTGAAGTTTTCAACTTATGCTGTTCCCATGATCATAGGTGAAATCAGACGCTATCTGAGGGATGACGGGATGCTTAAGGTGAGCAGAAACCTGAAAGAGAACTGTGCCAGAATTTATTCTGCGAGAGAAGCACTGGAAAAAGAACTGGGACGTGAACCGATACTGGAGGAAGTTGCGAAAGCGACAGAACTTTCAGTAGATGAAGTGGTGATGTCGATGGAATCAGGAGCTGAAGTGGAATCTTTGCACAAAATTATCTATCAGGGAGATGGAAATGATATTTCGCTTATGGACAGGCTCCAGGAAAAAGAAAATGGACAGGATGCAGCACTGAACAGGATTTTTCTGGATGAAATCCTGAAAAAACTGGATGCAAGAGAACGTCAGCTGATCGGTATGAGATATTTTAAGGATATGACGCAGACGGAGATTGCGGCAGAGATGGGAATTTCCCAGGTCCAGGTGTCCAGGATGGAAAAGCGGATTCTGAAGGAACTTAAAAAGCAGGTATAAGCAGATGGGAGTAATTAACTCACCGCTTGTAGAAGGTGGAGTATTCTCTGAAGAGGTAAATAAAAAGAGGTTACTGTGAACGGAGTGAAC
>ENA-OQKW01000104-OQKW01000104.1-human-gut-metagenome-genome-assembly--contig:-NODE-104-length-22761-cov-3.715075_pt1 | contig 22761 bp, 17 predicted proteins | sample MGYA00242657_ERZ504815 | MGnify/ENA primary metagenome ERZ504815 (study PRJEB26092, sample SAMD00036404) | human gut metagenome | host: Homo sapiens | study: EMG produced TPA metagenomics assembly of... | reverse complement strand
AAAGGAAATACTGTGGTAGTAGACTAAAAACTATTTTTGAAGAAGTTTTTTTAAAATGTTCTTTCTACTATGGATAACTTAAGACTTTCATAGGTTATAAGGCTTGATTATGGGTTCAGAACCGATGGGTATGAAACTATGATAACTTTATTCACGGTAGGGGGTGGATTGAATTTACCCCTTACGGTGAATGAAAGTTATGGAAACAGATAGCGTGTGGAAAACGCTTACTTCTTCTTCTCGGATGTCTGTTTCCAGATACGTACCATATAGAATGCGCAATGTGTGAACGCAAAGACGAACGAAATAGCGAGCAATGTCTTGTCTTCTTCCCAGCCTACTGTCTGTTGATGCCACAATCCTGTAATAACTGAAAGTACAGACAGGGCGATTCCTGTCATATTCAATATGGTGAGTCCTTTGCGTCGTTTTACGTTATGCTCCAGCTTGCTGTGTTTTACTCCATAGCAGGCATAAACATCCAGACCTATCAGCATCCATAATACCAATCGGATCCAAGTGTCAGCCGGAAGAAACAACATCATACAAAGGCAGGTAAGGATGCCTAAAATCGGTACCGTGGGAACAAAAGGAGTTTTAAAGGCACGATGTACGTCAGGCATACTTTTACGCACGATCAATACTGCCGCGCAAACCAATGTGAAGGCGAATAAGGTACCTATACTGGTCATTTCTCCGGCTACACGTGCCGGAACAAATGCTGCCAGCCCTCCTACAATGACCATGAATAACAAATTACTGTGTGCCGGTGTCCGGTATTTCTCGTGAATCTTTGAAAAGAAAGGAGGCAACAGTCCGTCGCGGCTCATACTTAGAAATACACGGCTTTGTCCTAGCAAAGTTACCATAATAACCGAGCAGTAACCAAACAGGATAGCCAGTACGATGGCCCGGTTCAACCACGGATAATCCGGATGAATTACTCCTGTGGCATCTGCATGTCCCATGTGGTCAATCGCTACGGCAACAGGTGCGATACCTTGTTGTCCTGCAAAGTCAGAATAATGGGCAACTCCCGTCATTACGTAAGCAAACACCATATAAAGAATGGTGCAAATCAGCAGGGAACCTAGAATGCCGACGGGCATATCCCGTTTCGGATTTTTTGTTTCCTGAGCGGCTGTACTTACGGCATCAAAACCAAGAAAGGCGAAAAATACAATCGCTGCTCCACGCAATACACCCGAGAATCCGAACTCGCCTAAAGTACCAGTATTGGCAGGGATATAAGGAACATAATTCTCTGCATTAATGTATTTCCATCCTAATACAACGAAAATAAGAATCACTGCCACTTTCAGGAACACAATGAAGCCGTTAAAGATAGAACTTCCTTCTGTTCCACGAATCAGAAAAATAACTCATCAGCACTACAATCAGTGCGGCCGGTATATTCACAATACCTCCGTCCCAGGGACAAGCAGCAAGTGCATGGGGGATATTTATCCCCACTCCTTCCAGAAAAACAACGAGATATCTGCTCCAGCTGATACTGACGGTAGTAGCGGCAACAGTATATTCCAATACTAGATCCCAGCCGATAATCCATGCTATAAGTTCGCCCATTGTAGCATATGAGTATGTATAAGCACTACCTGCTACAGGTATCATGGAAGCAAACTCGGCATAACATAAACCGGCAAAGCAACAACCTATTGCCGCTATGGCGAAAGATAAAGTAATGGCAGGCCCTGTGTATCCTGCGGCTACTGTTCCGGTGATGGAGAATAATCCGGCACCGATGATAACACCTACTCCTAATGCGATCAAGCTCCATGGTCCCAAGACTCTTTTCAGGGTCTTGTTTCCAGATTCATTGGCTTCGGCTTGTAATGCAGCAAAAGGCTTCTTGATAAATAATCCCATATCTTTTTACAACATATTTAGTGATAATTGTGTGCAAAGGTACGGATAACTGCCCTGAATTACAAGCTATAAGTAAAGGCTATAACGATTATTCGAGATATTTCGTTATTCTTCCACTTAGTTGGAGCAGGGAAATTTCACAGACTTTGGTGTTATATTCAGCAGACAAAATACGTTCTTCCGCATCAAGCAGGCTCTTTTGGGCTTCACGCATCTCGATGCCGGAGAGATCTCCCAGCAGATAACGTTCTTTGGCTATTTCATGGTTTTCACGGGCGGCAACCAGATTCTGGCGTTCCAAATTTAATAAACGTAAATTATTGCGATAGGCCTGCCACAGATTGCTTAAATCCGCTTTCAAGCCCAATTCCAGCTGTTCTCTTTCCAGTTGCGAGTTACGTATTTGCAGGCTGGCATTGCGCTTTTCACGGCGACGGTTACCATCCCATAGGTTAATGCCTACGGTAATTCCTCCGTTTAGTCCCCAATTGCTTCTCCGGCTGGTGGCGTTTGTTTCATATTTGTTGAATGTATAGCCATAACCGGCGTTCAATTTTACATAGGGATAATTACGGGATAGAACCTGACGGTAATCCAATTGGGCAATTGTTGTATTTTGATCAGCTTTCAGCAGGTTGGCATTCGTCTTGAGGGTGGATTCCCATAATTCATCGTAATTCAGCGCATCATTCACTGTTATAATGGAGTCATTGACACGTAGCGGTCGGTTGACTTCCTGTACGGCCATTAACTCGTTCAGGTTGATACGTGAGGTAACCACCAGTTCCTGTTGTTTCATATATTGTGCACTGTCTGCATTGAAGTCCACTTTGGCTTGTTGATAATCCAGCCGGGAAAAATTACCGATATGGTATCGTTCTTCTACAATGCGCAGGCGTTCTTTGGATAAAGACACAGCGTAAAGGAAGTTCTTCAGACGTATTTCCTGTTGTACATAATTATAGTATTCGGCAGTGAGTCCCGCTATGAAGTCTTCAAGGGTAATACGCGTGTTGGTTTCTCCCTGGCGTTCCAGTTCCTTCAGTTTTTTGTAGGTGGTGCTGATATTGAATCCGTCGAACAGAGTCCAGTTTACATCCAGTCCGGCCTTTAAGGTTTGGTCGTAGATGTTTCGTTCACTGGCTGTGGTGCCTGTACTTCTACTCTTGGTATCCGTATTGTCCAACGTTCCTGTATATCCGGCAGACAAATCAACAGTCGGCAGATAACCGGCATTTGCTAATGTGGCATTGTTATGGCTGATCTGTTCTTCATTACGGGTGATACGTATGGAATAATTGTTTGCAAGTCCTTCCTCCAGACATTTTTTCAGCGTATAAGGATATTGCGCATAGGTGGAAGCCACCCATGCAGTACAGATACATAAAGTTATAATGATTCGTTTCATACAGTTTCTGTTTTAACGTTTCGGTTGGTAGATATATAACTATAAATAGCCGGTACGATATACATGGTCAGGAAAGTAGATACTAACATTCCTCCCACAACAGCCGTACCCATGGCGATACGTTGGTTGGCGCCTTCTCCTGTTGCGAATGCCAGCGGGATCAAGCCTAATACGGTAGAGGCACTTGTCATGAGAATAGGGCGCAAGCGTTGCAAAGCGGCATCCCGTATGGCCTGCATCTTGTTTTCACCGGATTCTTGTTTCTGATTGGCAAATTCCACAATCAAGATACCATTCTTTGCTACCAGACCAATCAGCATAATAATACCGATCTGGCTGAATATGTTCATGGTAATGCCACCGGCATACATGAAAATCAGTGCTCCTGCAATGGCCAGAGGAACGGTAAGCATGATGATGAAAGGGTCCTTGAAACTTTCGAACTGTGCCGCCAGAATAAGATAGATAAGTATCAATGCCAGAATGAAAGCAAACATCAGGCTGGATGAACTTTCCCGATAGTCTTTGGAGTCTCCCGACAAGGCGGTACGGAAGGTTTCGTCCAAAGTCTGGGCGGCGATTTTATCCATTTCTTCCAAGCCTTGTCCGATGGTCTTTCCATCTGCCAGTCCGGCAGATACGGTAGCGGAAATAAAACGGTTGTAGTGGTACAATTTAGGAGGAGCTACGGATTCTACAAATTCTACCAGATTGTCCAATTGAATCATTTCCCCTTTGTCGCTTCGTATGTAAATAGATTTGATATTGGCCGGTGTATTACGTTGTTGGCGGTTTATCTGACCCAAAATCTCATATTGTTTTCCATTCATATAAAAATAGCCCATACGTTGTCCGCTGAGACCGTATTGCAGTGTTTCGGCTATATCACGCACGGTGGCTCCCATTGTACCTGCCTTATCACGGTTAATATTCACTCTCATTTCCGGGCTGCTGAACTTCAGGTCCACGTCCGCCATCTGGAAAGTAGGGTTGTCATATACTTTGCTTAAAAAAGCCGGTAATACTTTCTCCAGTTTTTCTATACTGACAGCTTGTAGTACATATTGTACGGGCATACTTCCTCTCCGTCCGCCGAAAGAAGACTGTTGTTGCACAAAGGCACGTGCTTTCGTCTTGTTGCGGATGGCCTGTGAGATACGTTCGGCAACTTCCATCTGGGTGTAATCACGATCTTTGATATCTTTCAATGTGATACGTATATTTCCACTGCCACTGGAAACACGTGCGGTTACAGATTCGGCATCAGGTATAATAGAATCTACCAGATTGTTGATATCTTCCGTATAATCACGGATGTATTCATAGCTGGCCCCTTCGGCTGCACGGGTATTGATACTTATTTGCGACCGGTCTTCCATCGGAGCCATTTCAGCGGGTATCTGGACCCAAAGTACTCCGATGGCTATCAACATAATCACTGTAACAGGTATTGCCCATATGCGTCTTTTAAGAAAAGCGTTCAGTGAACGGGCATATATGCGGTTCATACCTTCAAAGAAAGGCTCTGTCTTTTGGTAGAACCATCCCTGTTTTTCCCGTTTTATCAATAGCTTGGTTGCCAGCATAGGGGTGAACGTTAATGCGGCAAAGGAAGAAATGATGACCGAACCTGCCACAACGAAACTGAACTCACGGAACAGACGTCCGCTGGTTCCTTCCATAAATACGATGGGCAGGAACACTGCCACCAAGGTGATAGTGGTGGAGATAACAGCGAAGAAAATTTCTTTTGCCCCTTCTATTCCTGCTTCGAACGGACGCATACCTCGTTCTATGCGGATATAGATATTTTCTGTCATAACGATGGCGTCATCCACTACCAAACCTACGGACAATACCACCGCCAGCATGGTCAGCACATTGATGGAGAAACCTGCTATGTACATCACAAAGAAAGCTCCGATCAATGAAACCGGAATCACGATGCAGGGAATCAGTGTCACGCGCCAGTCGCGCAAGAACAGGAAAATGATGATGATAACCAGTACGAACGCTTCATACACCGTACTTTTTACTTCATCAATGGAAGCGCGGATAAACTTAGTGTTGTCAAAGCCATAGCTGTATTTCACATCGTCGGGCAAGTCCTTCTTCATCTGCTCCATACGCTGGTATACGGCATCGGCGATTTCGATATGGTTGGCACCGGGTTGTGGAATGACAACGACACCTACCATCGGCACTCCGTTCATTTTCATGTAACTCTTGATATCTGCCGGACCTAGTTCGGCGTAACCGATATCGCTGAAACGGACCACTCTTCCGCCTACTTCTTTTAATATGATGTTATTGAATTCTTTAGCGGTGTGCATTTGTCCCATGGTGCGTAAGGTCAATTCTACGGTATTACCTTCAATGCTGCCCGAGGGGAGTTCTATATTTTCATTGGTTATCGCGTTCTTTACATCTACCGGAGTAATACCATATCCTGCCATCTTGGTGGGGTCGAGCCATAGGCGCATGGAGTAACGTTTTTCTCCCCAAATAGATACGCTGCTTACATCCGAAATGGTTTGCAGTTGTTCTTTTACGGTCAAGTCTGCTATTTCACTCAGTTCCAACAGAGAGCGGCTGTCACTTTGGATAGCTACCATCAGGATAGGCGTTGCATCGGCATCAGCCTTGGATACAGTAGGAGGGTCACAGTCGCGTGGCAGGTAACGTTGTGCGCGGGACACTTTGTCACGTACGTCATTGGCGGCAGTTTCCAAATCGACGGATAATTCAAATTCCACTGTGATACGGCATTGCCCTTGTTGGCTGACACTGGACAAAGAACGGATTCCCGGAATACCGTTGATGTTTTGTTCCAAAGGCTCGGTTATCTGATTCTCGATTACATCGGCATTGGCACCCGAGTAACTACAGGTAACAGAGATGATCGGATTATCTACCGAAGGATATTCGCGGACTCCCAATGTATTGTAACCGATCAGTCCGAAAAGTAATATGATGATGGTAAGCACGGTGGCAAGCACAGGCCTACGGATACTAAGTTCGGAAATATTCATAAAAGTATTTTTTTAGTTGTTAGTTAATGGCCTGAAGTTCCACAGGCATTCCCTTACGTAATTGCAGTGTACCCGATGTCAGGATGGTATCACCCACAGACAATCCTCGTACAATCTGTACTTCGGCTTCGGTACGGAGTCCTATAATAACATCTACAGGGTCTGCAACTCCGCTACGATAAACAAATACTTTATTTTTACCCATTTCGGGGACAATCGCTTCGGATGGAATCGCTATCGCATCTTCTATTTCTTTTTGTTTTAATTGAATATCTGCATATCTGCCTGCCAGCAGTTCGCCGTTGCGGTTGGGGTAGATGGCACGGATGTTCAATGAATGGGTTTCCATATCTATACTGGATTCGGTTGCATAAACCTGTGCATGATAGGTATCCAGCCTTCCTTCTACTTTGAACTCTAGGTTAGTCCCTTTTTTAATTTCCCGGGCATAACGTTCCGGTACAGCGAACTCTACTTTCAATGGAGTCACTTTGGTCAGTCTGGCTACTACAGTGGTGGGGGAGGCGTATGCTCCCGTACTGACCTGCCTCAATCCGATGATACCGTCGAATGGTGCGCGGAGTTCGGTCATGTCAATGTTGGCTTTGATATTTTCGATATCAGCGTTAAGGGTGGCAAGTTCGGTTTTTACCTGTTCGTATGCTTCTTTACTGACCGCATCTCGTTTTAGCAGGGCGTTTTGGCGGAACACACGGTCTTCGGCTAAAGGTATTTGTGCTTCCAGACGTTTTAACTGAGCCTGTAACTGCCGGTCGTTTACTTTGGCAAGTAATTCTCCTCGTTTTACCAATGTGCCTTCTGTGAAAAAAATATCGGTGATCTTTCCGGAGGTTTCAAAAGACAAACTCACTTCTTCGTCAGGAACCAGGCGTCCGGTCACCAATATTTCATCTGTCAGCAAGTGTGGTTTTATGACTTGTGCATTGACTTTCAATGTGCGTTGCTTGTTTTCTTTAGGCAACGCGTCGGCGGCTGTCAGTTCTTCATTTTCGTGAGGGGTAAATTGATAGATGCCTAGTCCGGCCAAGCCGGCTCCGATTAATATAATGATGCCCCATTTGATTCGTTTGTTCATGTGCCTTTCTATATGGGTTTAATAAATACGTTAATGTAAGATTAGATAAAAAAACGTGGCGTTCAGTTTAAACGCCACGTTCTTTTTTAATATTTTTTTTCGTTTGCCAGTTTCCACATCGCAAGGAAAGAGGCTTTGGTTATATCGACTATCTTCAGCCAATTGATTTTCTGTGTTTCATCTCCCGGAAGGTGATAATCGGGATGGGCATCAGTGTGATACCATATAATAGGTATTCCCAGTTTGGCGAACGTGCCGTTGTCGCTGCCTCCCACCGGATTGTCCCAAGCCCGGTAGTCAGGGGATAACTGCAAGCGGTAATCCTCAATATCTTTTTTCAGCCAGTCACCGAAGGCCTGATGGGCTGCGGTATAGAAGTAAACGAAATAATCGGGCTGGTCCTCCCGGTTGTTACGTCCTATCATGTCATAGTTCAAATAGCCTTTTACCTTTTTAATATCCGGATAGTTCATGGCGAAATAACGGGAGCCCAGCAATCCCTTTTCCTCACCATCCCAAAAGGCGAAGATAACGGTACGTTCCGGCTGCTCGCCGGTAGCAAGAAAAGCACGGGCTACCTGTAATACGGCTTGAACGCCTGATGCATTATCATCTGCACCGTTATAAATCTGATCTCCTTCCAGCATCGGATCGTAGCCTATGTGGTCGTAATGTGCACCGATAATGACAATTTCATTTGGATTCTTTCCTTCTATTTTACCTAAGATATTACGTAATGCCAATTTTTGATATACCACTTTTTTCAGTTCCGCAATAGAATCGGGATGTACTTGCCAGCGTTTCCCTTTCACTTGCCGTTCAGCATGATACACGTCAAAGGGCTGTATATAGTCTCCGTCCAGTGGCTTTATTCCCATCTGTTTCAGGCAGGAAATGATATAATTGCCTGCAATGCGTCCACCTTTCCATCCGGCTTCGCGTCCTTCCAGTTCGTCACAGGCCAAAAAGCCGATATGTGCTTCGGCTGTGGCACGGTTAATGGTTTCTACTCCTTTTTTTTTCAGGAGTCACTTTTTTAGGAGAAGCGGCATTCAGCCCGGTGGTGCATAATGCAAACAGTGCAATAGCTAAGAGGTGTTTTTTCATAAAGTTGTGGTTTTTAGTAAGCGGCGCGATACTTGCCTTCTTCCTTGTCTTCCAACATATTCAGGTAAGAAGTATAGCGTGACTCGCTGATTAGATGTTTCTCCACTGCATCGCGTACGGCGCATCCGGGCTCGTGCCTGTGGGTGCAGTTTCCATACTTGCAATGAGCGGAATATTCAAATATTTCTTTAAAGTAATGTCCTACTTCCTCTTCTTCCATATCGAATGTTCCGAAACCTTTGATACCCGGAGTGTCGATGATGTATCCGCCGCCGTCTACCGGGAACATTTCGGAAAAGGTTGTGGTATGCATTCCCTTGTTATGGTAATCGGATATTTCACCTGTTTTCAAAGTTTGTTCAGGTAAAATGGCGTTGATTAATGTTGATTTCCCTACTCCTGAGTTGCCGGAAAGCAAAGTGACCTTCCCTTCCAGGTCTTTTTTCACTTCATCTGTACCTATGTTGTTCAGTGCGGAAACTTTGAAGCAAGGGTAACCGATGTATGTGTACAGGTTTATCAGAGCATCCATATAGCGTGTATCATCCTCATTATACCTGTCTGTCTTATTGAATATCAGTTTGACGGGTACACGGTATGCTTCCGCGGTGGCTAGAAAACGGTCAATGAATATAGTTGAGGTTTCGGGATAATTAATTGTAACAATCAGCATACATTGATCCAGATTGGCAGCCAGTATGTGCGATTGTTTGGAAAGGTTGGAGGCGCGCCGGATGATATAGTTCTTGCGGTCTTCTATCTCACTGATGAAGGCGGTTCCTTCATTGTTGATAATGATTTGTACATAATCTCCTACAGCAATGGGATTGGTACTCCGAATACCCTTTAAACGGAAATTTCCTTTGATCTTGCATTCGATGGTACGTCCGTCTTCTGTTTTGACAAGATACCAGCTGCCTGTGTTTTTTATTACTAGTCCTTTCATAAATTAAAATGAAGAATGAAAAATGAAGAAAGAGGAATTGGATCGCACGGACAAAAGCAAGGCTGTGCAGGACAATTCTTCCTTCTTCATTATTATTGCTTCATTATTTTAAGTTCTTCATTAAACCGTCATAATTTCTTTATCTTTCTCTGCTAGAAGTTCTTCAATCTTCGCGATATATTTATCGTGTACTTTCTGAAGTTTGGCTTCCGCATTCTTTTGCTCGTCTTCGGGCATACCCTCTTTAACGGCCTTTTTCAGTGTGTCTATAGCGTCACGGCGTGCGTTGCGTATACTTACTTTTGCGGTTTCGCCTTCGCCTTTACATTGTTTGGCCAGTTGCTTGCGGCGTTCCTCTGTCAATGGCGGAATACCCAAACGGATAATTTCACCGTTGTTTTCGGGAGTGATGCCCAGATCAGAGTCCATGATAGCTTTTTCGATGATACGGAACATACTTTTGTCCCATGGCTTGATGGCGATACTGCGTGCATCGGGAGTAGTCACGGCAGCTACATTACTGATGGGAACCATGCTTCCATAAGAGTCAACACGAATGCCGTCCAGCAACCGGGTACTGGCTTTTCCTGCACGAATGTGCGCTAAGGCTTCTTCCAAATACATAACGGCCATGTCCATTTTCTCTTGTGCGTCGTTGATGCAAGTTTTTGCGTCTATCATACTGTTCTGTTATTTAAGTTGTTTATTGATTCGTTTTAAGTGAAACAAAAGTAATTTATTTTTTGATTATCTGCAATAAAAGAGAGATGATTTTATATTTCTAACGGCTCTTTACCTTATCATCACCAGTTTAAGTTGTTGGGGCTTTATTAAAAACAAATGAAAAGTTTTTGTGTTTATCGGATAACAGCTATCTTTGTTTCTATCCCATAAGCAGAATTAGAAAACAATGAGAATATGGAAGAAAATTACAGACGATACCCCATAGGTATACAGAATTTTGAGCAGTTGCGTAACCGGAATTGTGTATATGTAGACAAGACCGAACTGGTTTACCGATTGGCTAACACGGACAGTGTGTATTTTCTGAGCCGTCCGCGGAGGTTTGGGAAAAGCTTGTTGGTGTCCACTCTTGAGGCTTACTTTCAAGGGAAAAAAGATTTGTTTAAGGGGCTGGCCATGGAGCGTCTGGAAAAGGACTGGAACGTGTATCCGGTATTCCATATTGATTTCAGTCTGACTAAATATACTACCCTGTTCGATTTGCAGGAACAGTTGAATCTGTTTTTACTTCGTTGTGAAAAGGTTTATGGGGCGGAAAAGGAGGAAAAGACTCCTGCTGCTCGTCTGCAAGGTATGATCCGTCGTGCGTATGAACAGACCGGTCTGCCGGTCGTTGTCCTGATTGACGAATACGACGCTCCTCTTTTGGACAGTAATTCCAACATCCCCTTGCAGCAGGAGCTTCGGAATGAACTGCGTAAGTTTTTCAGTCCTCTCAAGGGATTGGGGCAATACCTTCGTTTCCTCTTTATCACGGGAATCAGCAAGTTCAGCCAGATGAGCATCTTCAGTGAGCTGAATAATTTGAAGAACATCAGTATGCGGGATGACTTCAGCGCGATATGCGGCATCACCGAGCGGGAGTTGCTGGACGAGCTTCGTCCGGACATTGAGCGGATGGCTTTGGCGAACGGCGAGACGTATGAAGCTGCCTGTGCGCATCTGAAGCGGCAGTATGACGGGTATCATTTCAGCAAGCATTGTGAGGATATTTACAATCCTTTTAGTCTGTTCAATGCCTTTGATGCAAAGGAGTACAAGAATTTCTGGTTCTCTACCGGCACTCCTACTTTCTTGATTGATTTGTTGCAGGAAACGGATTTTGACGTGCGCCAGCTGGAGGGGGTGGAGGCTACAGACGAGCAGTTTGATGCCCCGACGGAACGTGTAACTAGTCCTATCCCCGTTTTATATCAAAGTGGTTACCTGACGATCAAGGGATATGATCCCGAGTTCCAGGTGTACCGGCTGGCCTATCCCAACGGGGAGGTGCGTAAAGGTTTCATCGAGTCCCTGTTGCCCGCTTACCTTGAGTTGCCGGGTCAGAGCAGTACTTTTTATGTCGTTTCCTTCATTCGCGATCTTCGTAAGGGAGATATAGAGAGCTGCTTGGAACGTACGCGTTCTTTCTTTGCTTCCATTCCCAATGATTTGGAGAACAAGACGGAGAAGCATTACCAGACCATCTTTTATTTGTTGTTCCGTCTGATGGGGATGTATGTGGACAGCGAGGTGAAAAGTGCGGTGGGGCGTGCGGATGTGGTCATAAAGATGCAGGATGCCATTTATGTGCTGGAATTTAAATATGACGGTACGGCCCGGGAGGCATTGGCGCAGATAAACAGCAGGCTGTATGCTGTTCCTTATCGCAAGGATGGCAGGCGCATCGTGAAGGTGGGGATTAATTTCGACAGTGCCACCCGTACTATCGGGGACTGGGTGATAGAAGTGGAAGATACGGTGGATAATTTGTAGCTTGCAGGCGGAGTGACATTTCGAAGGTGGCTGTCTGCTTTTGATGAATACTTAAGCCTTTTTCCCCTGTATACTAAGTCTTTTCTACTGCATGATTAAGCTTTTTCATACGGTAACCTACTACAGACTCCGATAATGGACTGTATAAACTATTGTAGTGGACCGTACGGTCTGATGTAACAGACTGTACAGTCTACTGACGGAGTCTGTAGTAGGTTACCGCATGAAAGGCCTTAACTGTACGGAAGAAACCCCTTAATCTACGGGGAGAATACTTTTATAGGCAAGATTGTTATTTTTTTATCATCTGTCTGAAGATTGCTTTTCTTTGGAAAGGAGAATAAGAAGGTTGCCCTTTTGAAGTAAATCTGGCCGGTAAGCATTATCTTTGCATTAAAAAAGATGATAACTTTATATTTAGCCCGTCACGGGCAGACAGAAGAGAATATCGCCCGTATTTTCCAAGGACATATGCCGGGCACGCTGACTGTTGAAGGAATAGCACAGGCTGAAGCGTTGCGTGATACTTTGCGGAACATCTCTTTGGATGCAGTGGTCAGTAGTGATTTGAAACGGTGTGTGGATACGGCCCGTATCGCGGTGGAAGGTCGGAACCTGCCTTGGGAGAAAACAGTCTTGCTGCGTGAAATCGATTGGGGGAGTTGGACAGGTCTTGCCATTAAAGAAGTTGATTTGCAACATTTTCCGGCAGATGTGGAAACGGAGGCGATGCTCTATGAACGTGCGGGGCGTTTTGTGGACTACTTGAAAGAGCGATATGATGGAAAACAGGTGTTGGCCGTCGGGCATGGACTGATAAACAGGGCGGTACAGGCACACATTCAAGGAGTGACTTTGGAACATTTGCGTAGTGTGCCAAAGATGAATAATGCGGAACTACGCCGGTTCAAGTTAACGTAATTCCGCATTGAATAACACGTGGTTATTGCAAAGTGATTCCCATTATTCCTATCACCACATCATTGGACAGGGTTTCCAGGGTCAGCCCTTTTAGTTCCTTGGAATCATCCAAAGGAATATCGAGCAATATGCCTGCACCACCCTCTATCTCACGTCCATATACACCGGTGATGTTGAGTTCCTTACCCAGGTCACGGCTTACTTTACCGCTTTTCAAGTGCAGACGGTACGGCCGGGGAGCAGGTACTTGGAATGCTTTTCCGTCCACATAGAAGTCTTGTTCTATAGGACACCAGTTGTCCGGATTGGTCAACTCCGTTGCTTGGGAAGTTCCGTCTGCATAGTGTATGCGGATTATTCCATTGGCAATGTGGCACTGCATGTGGTTGGTACTTCCCGCCATCAGCAGATAAGCATGTGAGGCAGTGCCTGATAGTGAGATGGTGGAACTGTCCGGGTAATTATCCCATAGGGAGGTGAAAAGAATGTTGTTTCCTTTTTCTTTCAGACGGAAGGGGATGCCTAAAGACGTTTGGAAAGTATCATGATGTACAAGACTGCGTAATCCCGAGTCGTCTATGGTAGCACTCAGCAGCGGATGACACCATTCTCCTATTCCCTGTGTGGGAAGTTGCAACGTAGTGTATGGAGACCGGGGAGACAAGTATTCATTTTGATATATATCGGTGACGGAAGCATTCAGTTGCCGGTCAAAATCAACCATCCGGCATTTTTCGGGACGGATATCTGCAAAGTCTGTATAGGAGGGGGATTCCCAGACGTTCTCTATATAGATATTAACAGGTTGCCACCAATCCATTTCTCCCTGATGGGTGTAAACAAAGAAAGTGTGGTGTCCCGGTTCACCTTTTATCTGTGCGTTGAAAGCGGTGGCTTCCACAGTGTGATTTGCTAAAACGCTCTGAGGATCATATACTTGGGAGATGGATGCTCCCGAAGGTATTTGCAAAGCCAACTTCCCGTTTGAAGTGATGACTGGTTCTTGGACTGCCAACGTGTGAAGTGGTGCTCCTTCCCATTCGATGGTAATGGTGGTTGAAGATGTTCCTTCCGCCTGGATTGAAAGAAGAGGATAGCCATGGGCCGATTCGATGGATTGCCATGTGGCAGGGACACCGTTCACTTTTACTGAACGGATCTTCTCTTTTCTGGCATTGACGTGCAATACCGGATGGAGAGGAGTCTGGAACCGTTGTGTGATATGATAGGTATCCGTATCTTCTTTCCGGGTAAAGCGATAGTTTATATCGGGAGTGCTGACGGAAGCCTTGTCCCAGTCGTCCGGGAAGCCCGGCCGGAGGATGATTTGCTGGTTCAGGGCATCCGGCAGGATACCGAACAGACCTTGGATCAGTACTCGTGAAGCGACTCCGATGGGATCACCGAAATCGCGGTAGCATTCTCCGCGTGCGGCATCATAGAAGCTGATCTGGCCGAAGTTACCCGGACTGTCTCCTAGATACATGCCGTCCAGAACAGAACTTTTCAAAAGTTTGTATCCGGCGTCGGCACGTCCGGCCTGGAAGTATGACAATGCGGTATGCATCACTTCGGCAAAGGCGACATTATTGATGCTCCATGAGTAGGGCAGCCAGTTGGTGGTGGCGATAGTGGCATAGCCATTCTCTTTTAATCCATGGGCCGTGACGGGGATATGAGGAATGGACGTGTCTACATAACGGGTAGCTTGATAGGCTTGGAACGGATTGGCTGTCTCGCTGTCTATAGCATGATAAATGGTCCATACAGCGGCACTTTCGTGTACTCGCTTGTGACCCATAAAATCTTGATATTCCGCCCAATGTCCTTTGTCGGGAAGCCATAGCCTCTCGTTCATGGCTTTCAGAATCTTTTCGGCTTCGTTGCGGTAAGGAGTGGGATCTTCGCCTATCTTTTCTGCCAATTGAGCCGCTGTCTTGTTGGCACGGTAGTTATAAGCCGATGAATGGGTGACTGCTCCGCTATTGTAATAAAGGGCGTCACTGGCCCAAATGCAGGCGTACGCGTCATACAGCCCGTCGTTATCCGGGTCGTAGTTCAGCTTTTCCCATGTGAGGTGACGGGTGATGACAGGCCACATTTGGCGGACATAATCCAAGTCCCCCGTCCACTTGAAATGCCATAACAATTCGTCTATGTAGCAAAGGTTCATGTCGTAGTGGTGCATCTGATTATTGCGGTGCGGATTACGGCAGATGTATCCGTTACTGTATTGGGGTGTACCCCATTTCTTGACGGAACGTGCCAGATGCAGGGCGGAATCTTGTGCCGGATGGGGGAAGGTGTTGGGCACTTCGGTGACCTGACTTGCCGCGTATGCGTTGAAATGGGTCCGGGCACGGTCATGCCATCCCAAAACATCGCCGGTATAGGCGGCTCGCCAGCCACTGAGGGGCATTCGCCAGCCTATGGCACCGTGTAGCCACACTTCGCCGTCCCAGATTCCATCGGCAGCCATAGCCAGCGTGCCTCCTAAGGTGTTGAAATAAGGGTCGGGTGTTTCAATGCGGATGCGTGAGGCTGTTTCGGAGCGGGCGGCTTCTGCCTTTTTAAACAGGTTTTCGCCTTCGGCAGTCGTCAGTGTGCGTAGTTCCTGGTTTTCCAATAGAATATAAAGTGTTCCGTCTATCTGCACCGGGAAGGATTGTAACTGTTGAGGCTGGAGAGGAGCTTCGAAACTGTCGGCAGGGTCGGCTCCCATGTCTCCGTTACGGTTTAGTTTGGAATTACGTATCTCTGAAATGGATGCCAGTAGAACGGGATGGAATTCCTTGAAATTCCGGGCGTTGAATTGCCAGATGGCCCCTTCTTTATCGGGAAGTGCCCATGTGGTAATGGATAAGCTTCCGCCTCCGAAAGCCGGATCAGATAAACTGTAGCTGCGGCGTCCCGCTGTATAACGGGACTCGCAGTGTTCGGTAGAGTCAAGGGCTACCGTGCCTCCGGAGGTTTGCAGTTTAAAGCAGATGTGCTTCGGATTCTCCTTGGTATAAGCAGCGAATACGGGCCGGTCGCTTGTTTCCAGCCGGAATGCTGTGTGGCTGCCGTATAAGGCACGGGTAAAGCGATTCTTACCGTTGATGCAGACAAAATCGTCTCCGTCAGGGGTATATTGCAGGCTTCGGGTGGCATTCCGGCGATGTTCGTTGTACGAAGTGGATTCTATGAAATCACCTATCTTTTGTGGCTGCTTGGTTTGTCCTGCGCCGGAAACGCTACCGATGCCCAACAGGCATAGAAGTAAATATGTCGTTTTCATGATAATAACTGCTAACTCCTGTTCTTACGGTAACGGCTGTAACCCTTCCCAGCGTACATTCCATTTGCCATCTTTCGGAAATCCGGGATTGTTTCCTTCCGATCCGTCCCATCCGGCGCACATCATGGCGACTGTGGTCAGTAATCCACCATTGCCGGGCAGGTAAATACGCAGACGCCCGTCCTGGTAATTGTGACCGTTTACCAGATAGGTGTTGGTACGCTTGTCCATCAATAATGCGCTGACCGCCTTTTCGGGCTCACCCATTCGGGCGGCATTCATGGCTGTCATCGGATAATCCCAGCCCCAGGTCTTGTCCCAGTTCCAGTTATCCCAAATCCAGTGCAGGGTGTTTTTCATATATCCGGCATGAATCAGCTGATTCATGGGCAGGATGCCGACAGCGCCCAGCACTGCCATGTGGTCTGAGGTAAAACGGATATCTTTATAGGTATCCACCGCGGTCTCGGCTGCCAGATACAGCTGTTCGTCGTTGTATGCCAGCGGAGATAATTTCTCTATCAGCACATCCCATTCGGGTACACGTTCCATCCCTGTACGTTCACGCCATGTTTGGGCGACTTGCATGGCGAAATGCCAGTACGAAAGTTCAAAAGGCGGATTGACAGTTTCGGCGGCGCGCAACGTTTCCTGTGCGGGGATAGCGCCTTTCAAGACATAACGGTCGTGCTCTTCCTCGTATGTGGCGAATGAATACATGAATTCGGCGGTTTCCTGTATCAGGCTATTGTATTTTTTCAGCAGTTCTTCCGATGGATTAGCCCGATAGAGCAATTCTGCCAGGTAGATGAGATGAGGCTGTTGCCAGATCAGGAAGCTGCCTACTTTAGAGGGGGCTTCCGTACCGCTGGGATCAGTCATTTTCATCCATCGTATGCCTTTGAAACCTTGTCTTTCCGCTATCTGGCGGGCTATGGGTTCCACGGTTTCATACCAGGATAAAGTGCGGTCCAGCAATTCGGGATGTCCCCATAAGGCGAATTGTGCCTGATGCCACCAGATCATTTCCAAATGGAATTTCCCGAACCAGGAGTTGTAAGTCAGTCCGGTTTCCTGTGGCGGGGTTGATCCGGCGCATTGGATGGCGAGCAGATATTGGCTTAATACGACCCGGCGTTCCAATTCTTTGGCACGGACATCCGTACATTGTGAGAAGTCGGCGACAGCTCCCTGTGTCCAGTAATTTTGCCAATGTCCGGAAGAGGCTTGTTGTACTTCCGCAAAAGTCAGGATGGGAGAAGCGGACGCTTGCGGTGTGAATTGGCAGGTGAATGTAAATACACTGTCCGTTGGCGTGAGTACGAAATAGTTTGCACTTTTTTCCCTCAGCTTCGCAGCGCCTTCCCAACTGATTGTTACATAATAGGTGGTTGCGTCGAGTGTTCTTTTTAACACGGCCGATTGTGCATCTTCACTGACCAGGGTCGTGCTATGCTTATCATTCGCCTCCCAATTACAAGCATCGTCACAGTGACCGCCCGTGGGATAGGGGAAGTGAAACTTGATGCCGGCAGGTTGTCGGGCCGACAGGCGTGCGGCAATCATGTCACGCTCCGGATGGCAGACTGTCTGAATGTGGTAGGGAGTTTCTTTGAGGGTGAACCGGCTGTTGATGATACCGTTCCACATATCCAGTGATTGCTGTATGTTTTGCACATCCGAGGGACGTACTTCATTTTCTAATTCAAGTCCGATGATACCCAGATGCAGGCGGTGTGGGTTTACACGATACCAGTCGGATGCTTCCTTTGCTCTGCCGGGTTCTTTGGGTTGGGTGGCATATAGCTCTTTGTGCCCGTGGCCGAAGTCATACTCCACCAAGGCTTCCTCCGGTTTATAGTTTTCGGGATTTCCGAAGCTGTGCCATCCCCATTGGCTTTGTGTACCCAGTGGAACTCCGTTTTTATAGACTTCGGGAAAAGTCTGCAATCCTGTAGCATCTACCGTGTAGGCAAATTCTCCGTTTCCTACCGACAGGGAGGATAATGAATCCATGGCAGTTACTTCCGGATTATTGCGTGTTACCAGTGCATGGCGGTCTATGGCTTCCTCTTGGGGAGAGGTGCAAGCGGCCAATGCAAACATTGTCAGAGCATAAATGGTGTGTTTCATTGTATATAGCTAATTTAAAAAGATGGATAATTCTGTTGTTTATGCGATATGATTCTATTTGCCAAGTTGCAGGCAACCCATGATGAAAGGACCGGTAGCTTTGACATCGTTGTCACGCATCTTTTCGCCAATGTAATATTCAAAGCTTCCGTCGCGGTAAGGAGTGCCGCCCAGTCCGCCTACTTGACAGCAACGGGTCAGCGTCAGAGTTCCGTCGGGGTTTTCGCGAAGCAATGTTTTCTTTAATCCGTTGAAGGCTTTTTCCGCGATGGTCCGGTATCGGGCGTCTATATATCCTTTGTTCACCGCTTTGGCATAAGTATACATACATTGGGTGGTTACGGATGCTTCGGGAAAATTACCTTCACGTTCGGGCTGGTCTATTACCTGATACCATAGCCCGTCTCTTTGATAGTTGGGCAGGCTTTCTGCCAAACCTTGAATCCAACTGATAAGCGAGGCACGGCCGGGGTGGTTGTCGGGAATATAGTCCAGTACATCTACCATGGCCATGAACCACCAGCCTATACTGCGTCCCCAGAAGTTAGGTGAAGTACCGTCTTGCGGATTTGCCCAACGTTGGGATTTGCTCTCGTCCCAGGCATGATGATATAATCCGGTTTCCGGTGAATAGGTATGTTTGTGGCAAAGTGTGAATTGTTTTACCGCCTCATCAATCAGATCAGGACGGTTGAATTCCGCTCCATAGCGGGCTAGGAAAGGAGAAGCCATATAAAGTCCGTCCAGCCACATCTGATGTTGATAGATCTAATTTATGCCAGAAGCCACCTTCCAGCGTACGTGGTTGTCTTTTGAGTTGTTCGACCAGCAGGTCCATGGCTGCTTTATATTTTTCTTTGCCTGTTTCTTTATAGAGGTCGAACAGTACTTTTCCTGAATTGATGTAATCCAAGTTGTAAGTTGACATATCATAGAGGTGGATTTCTCCTTTTTCGTTAATCAAACTATCCGCCCATTCCTCAACATACGTAAAGTAACGTTTGTCACCGGTATTTTTCCACATATCCAGCATGGCGCAGCAGCCTACTCCTTGTGAATACCCGAAAAAGAGCCGTTTGCCATGATCCAGCTGATAAGCTTTGGGAAAGCGGAGCATCTCAGAGTCGGCAAAGCGCCGGGCATACGAGTCGGAAGATATGCCGGGAAGGGTTGTGGGGACTGTAGGGAGAGGGGCTACACATACTTCTCCACTGTACGGAATTGCTTTTTGGGCTTGGAGAGACATGGGAGCCATGCAGGCAGTCAATAAACAGATGTAACAGTAATTTTTCATGGTATTTCCTGTCGTTTTTATAGTCTTTGAATGATTTACATTTTTTGCTGATGTAAAAATAGGCTAATTAACGCTATAAGTCCATGAATAATTGTTCATTTAGATGGAAAATCTATCGGTTGAGTCTCTTTTTTAAGGAATATGTGTCAATAAAGAACGAATTTGTGGAAAAAATGGTAAGACAGAGAAAAACTGTTCACCCATCTGTCATTTAGAAGGAAATAAGGAATGACAAATGGATGAACTTGATGAGAAAATCAGTTGTGTACCAGTGTTCCTATATTTTCACCGGTCATTACTTTTTTCAGGTTACCTACTGTGTCCATGTCGAAAACGATAATGGGCAGGTTGTTTTCCTTGCACATGCAGGTTGCTGTAAGATCCATTACTTTCAAACCGCGCTTCAATACCTCATCGTAGGTGATATCGTCAAATTTCGTAGCAGTGGGGTCTTTTTCCGGATCAGCTGTATAAATGCCGTCCACGCGTGTTCCTTTCAACATCACATCGGCTTCTATCTCGATACCACGCAGGGAAGACCCGGTATCGGTAGTAAAAAACGGATTGCCTGTTCCGGCAGACATAATCACAACTTCTCCGTTTTCCATCGCTTCAATCGCTTTCCATTTGTTGTAAAACTCACCGATGGGTTCCATGCGGATAGCTGTCAATACACGTGCCTTGACTCCGGCCGCTCCCAATGCGGAACTCAATCCCAAGCTGTTGATAACGGTTGCCAACATCCCCATTTGGTCACCTTTTACACGGTCAAAACCTTTGGAAGCTCCGCTCAGCCCCCGGAAGATGTTTCCACCACCGATTACAATACCTATTTGTACGCCAAGGTCGTGTATTTCCTTGATTTGTTGCGCATATTCACCCAGACGTTTTTCGTCTATACCATATTGCTTTTCGCCCATCAGGCTTTCGCCGCTCAGCTTCAGTAGAATTCTTTTAAATCTTGCCATATTGGTTTGTCTTTTAGTTTTTTGCAAAGATAAAAATATTAATCTTTTTTACTTGTTTTTATATCCTAAAAATATTTCTTCCCATGACTCCTTGCATTACTCCGCGAAGTAGAAGATAGGTAATGAATGCCATCCATAAAGCGTGATTGCCCATTGTCCCCCGGAAACCATAGTAAATAAGAAAGAAACTGACAGAGGCTACTATCATGGCTTTCAGCATCAGATGGGTGGCTGTCGCACCGATGAATATTCCATCGAACAAAAAGCAGAGAAGCCTGCCAAAGGAATGGCAAGTACCCAATAAAAATAACTTTCGGAAGCATGTAATGACAGTTGTTTCGTCAGTCAGTAATCCGAGAAAGGATTGTCCCCCTATACTATATAATAAGGTGAAAGCAAGCGATAATCCTACTCCCCAGCCGAATAGTTGGCGAACCGTCGTGTGGAGTGCTTTCTGATTATTGGCTCCGATATATCTTCCTGCCAATGCTTCTCCGGCGTATGCGAAGCCGTCCATAATGTAGGAGAATAAAGTGAATAATTGCATAAGTAATGTATTGACCGCCAACACCACTTCTCCTTGTGCCGCACCAGCCGAGGTGAAAAAGACAGTAACCGCTACCAGGCAGATGGTACGGAAAAAGATATCCCTGTTTACTTGGAAGAAACGGTACATGGCCTGTTTGTCAAAGAAGGAATGCCATTCTATGCGTTTCCGCAGGGTGCTGTAGTAGCGTAACCACAACAAATATGCCATGACTAGCCCGGCATATTGTGCAGTTAACGTTCCGATGGCGACACCTTCTATTTTCATTCCTAATCCATATACAAGAAGAAGACTGACCGCAATGTTCACTATATTTTGTGTGATGGCTATATACATGGGGAAACGGGAATTTTGCATACCGATATACCAGCCGGCAAAACTGTAAAGCCCTAATACAGCCGGTGCTCCCCAAATACAGATATAGAAATAGAGGGACGCCAGATGTTCTACTTCTTCAGTCGTTTGGATAAAGGTGAAGGCGGTTCTTTCTATAGGATATTGCAAGGCTAGCAAAGTAAATGCAATGAATAATCCTACTCCGACGGAACGGAGTAGTAACCGGGTGACTTCATTCAGGTCGTGCCTGCCGTATGCTTGTGAAGTCATGCCGCTGGTTCCCATACGCAGAAAACCGAAAATCCAGTAGATGATGTTGAACAGCATCCCGCCTACGGCAATGGCTCCGATATAGGCCGGTGAGCCTAAGTGTCCGACAATGGCTACATCAATCAGTCCGAGCAAAGGAACGGTGATGTTTGATACGATGGAAGGCAGTGCTATTTGCAAGATTTGCTTGTCTCTGAGCTTCATTGGTAACGCTTATTTCATAAGATTGGCAAAGTTACGCAGAAAAGGGAAAATAGTGGGAAAGATTAACTATATTTTGTTGATGTTTGCAGTGAAAGTGTGTAAATTTGTAGGTGAATTTCTATGGAGATGATTCAGGCTGTTAAACTATTATATACTTTAAAAATGAAATCCTTAACTTTATTTTCTCTTTGTTTCTGATGTTGCCTCTGTCAGTTTTCGCTCAGTCGGCGGGTGAATTGTTACAGAAAGTTTCCGAAGCGTTGTCCGAAGGCAAGGACGATTATGCCGTAAGTCTGTTTCGTCAGTCGGCAGATGCCGGTGTGGACCAGGCGGAAATGTTCTATTGGGCCAATGTTGACAAGAACACTGTGGTAGCTTCCCGTTTGGCCAATGAGCTGGCTGCCCATTACAAGGAAATGCGGAATTACGACAAGGCCTATCTCTTCTATAAGGAGTTCTTGCAACGCCATCCCGAAGATGTGCCTGCCCTTGTTTCTTGTGCCGAGATGGAAATGATGCGGGGAAAAGAGAAGGATGCTCTGAAAACCTACGAGAAGGTGCTGATGCTCGACGGTGATAACCTGCAGGCAAATATCTTCTTGGGGAATTATTTCTATCTTCAGGCAGAAAAGAAGGAGAAGCTCGATGATGACTTTAAGAAGATAACTTCCCCTAGCGGATGCAATATGCCCGTTATCGTAAACGGTTTGTCGGACGTGCTTACCAATAGCTATAGCAAGGCAAAGACCTATCTGCAACGGGTGCTCCAGGTATTTCTTCCATGGAGGCAGGCAATACGCTGGAAAGAATAAAGAGATGGAGGCGGAGATGCG
>ENA-OQKW01000102-OQKW01000102.1-human-gut-metagenome-genome-assembly--contig:-NODE-102-length-22887-cov-3.885896_pt1 | contig 22887 bp, 24 predicted proteins | sample MGYA00242657_ERZ504815 | MGnify/ENA primary metagenome ERZ504815 (study PRJEB26092, sample SAMD00036404) | human gut metagenome | host: Homo sapiens | study: EMG produced TPA metagenomics assembly of... | reverse complement strand
ATATTTTTGTTTCATTCGCATAACTTTTTTCTTCGATCATTCTGCCATATTAAAAATAACGCATCCAGCACTTTCTCCAAATCGAAAAAGTAGTAATGCGGTCATTTTTCTTCTAATTTCTGTTTTTCTCTCCCGCCTTATACCGGTATTTCTTCCCGGCAAATGAGATATCGTCTCCATCCTCCAGCTTCTTTTTTGTCTCGCCCATCAATGGAACGCCATTCACCGTTGTTCCGTTCCGCGAATTCAGATCCAGCAGATAATCTCCCTCTTCTGTACTGACCAGCTTTGCGTGAAGGCGGCTTACCGTACGGTATGGCAGAATTACATCTGCCGCCGCTGACAGTTTTCCAATCAATGTGCTTCCGCGTTCAATCGGAATCAGCGGAAGATCAATCGGATCTATCGGAATCAGATATGCCCTTCCCTCATCCTCCGGGCTGGTCAGCAGTTCCGTTTTTCCAAACAGATCCTCTTCATGCCCCTCCAATTCCATCAGGCTGTGCATCTTTCTGTTTTCCTGTTCTTCATTCTTTTCCCATGTTTTCTCTTTTTCGACTGAGGAATCCCTTCTCCATCCCTGCTGTTCTGTATCGCTTTTCGGATTCCATGTTCCATCTTTCTGTTTTAAGCCCTTCCGATTCTGATATTCCGAAAATACATCTCCTGTTTCTCCTTGTTTCCGGATTCCTGCGGCCTTCCCATAGCTTCCTGTTTCTGTTCCCGACTGCCGCTTTTTCCATCGGCTGGCAAGTTCCAATGCCAGACTTACAATTCCCACAACAGCCGCCGCTCCTCCCAGCACCAGATACCAAACAGTTTCGGCCTGTGTCCACCGCAGTGCCAGCACACCTCCCAGAAATCCGATGCAGATCACTGCTTCCACAATATTTTTCCAGCGTCCTTCATCCTTTTCTTCCTCCGCTTCCACAAAAAAATTTTCCGCCGCTTCCGCTTCTTGTTCTCCCCAAAGTGTTTCCTCCATCTGTACAGGCGGATTTTCTTCCCTAGGACGCTCTTTTCCCTCCTGCTCCGTCGTTTCTTTCTTCTCTTTCCCTGTCTGATATAAGAGTGCCTGAATCATCTCAACCGAAAAGATCTCCGCCGAAATCTCCCGATACAGTCCATACCCGAGTACCACCGCATCCTGCTCCTGGTGATCCAGCTTCGGCAGCAGATATTCCATCAGCTCCCGGATCTGCTTCTGAAAACAGCCTGTGTGTCCCTGCTTTCCCGGCAGATAACAGAAGGAAAAGTTCTCCAGATTTGCATCTGCAAAAACCAGCTCCGGCTGCAGAACGAGGCCGTCCGGTGCAAGCAGGTACTGCCCCAGTTCTTCGAGAAGATCCAGCAGCTGTTCAAATAGTTTCCGCAGCGCCTCCGCCCCAATCGAGCGCTGTTCAAACACACTCTGAAGTGACTGCCTTGATGTCACCTCATAGTAAAACAATGTTTTATCATCCATTTTCCCGATTTTGCAGTCCAAAAGCCCTGGGATTGCGTTTGTCAGCAGCATACGGATCTGATACGACGCCGTGTCCGGCTCTTTTTCCTCCTGTAAAATAACATATGTATGATTCAAATCTCTTTTATAATCAATCTGCATTTCTCCGCTTCCGTCCTTACTTCTGGTTCCAGATCTGTTTTACTGCCCGTATCTTCCGGATCGTTTTCACCGGATTGTTTCTCCTGCTTTCACTCAAAACCGAATATTCCCACGCGTTCCGGCTCCAGATTGGCAGAATGTTTCCTTCTGCTTTTATCTGAATCTCTTTTTCTCTGCACACCGTCTGTACGGTCACCGGTTCAGCCGGAAGCGGTATCTGGGAAATCCACCATTCCATCCGGCTTTGGGCGGCTACCTCTCCTTTTTCCACAGACAGGCGGCCTTCACTGGCGGCAAGCATTGTGCTTTCATATGCCGCAAATGTATACCAGCTCCGTGCGTGCACAAAAAATGTCAGCGACAACAGAAGAAAAATCACCATCAGAACAAGCGGCACGACCAGAACTGCCTCTACCGTAATACTTGCTTTTCTCATTTTCACTTTCAAAGCATTCCGCACCTCCCCACAAATCCAAGCAGCAGAAACGGCACCAGCGGTATAGAATCCTGTTTCCGTATTTTCTTCCGCATCAGAAGGACTCCGCAGAGTACCGAACAGAGAATGAGTCCCAGCGTCAGAACGCCGAATGTCTGCCCAAATCCCAGCCAGATTCCAACCGTCAGAAGCAGAAGGCCGTCCCCGTATCCCACCTGTTCCCGTGATATATAACTGAGCGTCAGAAATCCCGCTCCCGGCAGCAGGGACAGCAGCCATTCCAGCCACGATGTCTGTTCCACCAGAATCTGCCATCCAATGCCTGCAAGGAATAAAACACCGGTCAGGACAAGGCTGATCTGCCGTTTCCTCACATCCATTCCGGCAAGAATCCCCAGATACAGCAATATAATTGCACTCTTTACTTCTTCCTGATACACAGCCGCGGCCTCCTTTCCGCAAACCCGAGTTTCTGTTTACCGTCCTTCTTTCCGGTCTCACCCGGAAAGAAGACACCTGCTCTGCTTATATCCGGCTTTCTTACGCCGCCTTTTTCGCGCATTTCGAGCACTGCGGCAGTCCATCCGTCTGTTCCAGTGCTACAAGTTTTACTTTACGTTTCAGCCCTTTGCAGGAAAGACTGTTATGATACCGGTTTCCGTATTTCGTATAGTAAACTTCCGCACCCGCAGCGCCATTTCCCACGCACTGTTCGCATTCCTTATATTTTTCTCCATCCTGATTCCGTTTCCACGCAAGCGCACCCGGTGAGGAAACCTGGATCGAAAGATTGATATGACTGCACGACGAATCGGTATGATACACACTGCCGTTCTCAGTCACCCACACCATCTGTTTTGCTTCGCCCTCTTCTTCATCCGCCTCCTCTTCTGTCTTTCCGCAGAACAGATGCACTTTCGCACACGCTGCAATTCCCCGGTTCCGCACCGGAATGAGGCGGTTTCCCATTTTCGGCCAGTAAATCGCTTTCAGTTCCAGCCATCCATTTTTCACACGGCTTCCTGCCAGTGTCACCATTCCATTTTCGCGGATTTCTTTTGGAATCTTTGCTTCTGCATAAGCAATGCACGCGGCCGTTTCCGGTATTTCATACGTTTCTTTTCCTGTCTCATCCACCGCGTAGGCACAGACGGAAAGATACCGCGCGGACTCCTGCAGAGATACCGTCAGCATTCCATGCAGCCGGTAAAGATCCACGATTTTTAATAACACAAGAACCGCGATCAGAAAAACAGGAAGTGCCAGTGAAGCTTCCACCGTCAGGCTTGCCCTGTTCCATTTTCGTTTTACAAAAGGCTGCTCTCCTGATCCGGATTTATAAAAATTCCCGGAAGAGTGGATAAGTTTTTTGATAAGGTTCCAGAAATAAATGTGCCGTTCAGAAGAACACCCTTTTGTATCCCTGCCGGAGTCATCCCATTTTTCAGGCTGCTCCCTGCATCTCATATCCATAATTTCTCGTAATCTCATACTCTCGTTTCCCAATTACCGCCGTAAAACCGGCTTCCAGTTCATCGACACAGCAATCCAGTCGGAAACCCAGCTGCTGCTGTTCTGTCCGCATATTGTATTCCACCAGATCCATCGCTCCAAACGTTACCGCTTTTCCCGATTTCTGCATCAAAAGCAGCCGCAGATAATCGGAATACTCCATGCCGCCCGGTGCATTTTTTCTGCTCTGATCCCCTGTTTCCAGCAGTTTCGGAAGCTGTTCCAGAGAAAGCTGCCACGATTCTGCCGTTTTGAACAGTGCTACTTTTCCACCATCCAGCATTTCCCGCAGATCCAGAATGCTTTCTGCAAATGCCCAGCACACGGCAAGTGCCATTTTCACAACCGGCATCGCCGCCGGAACTCCAAACGACGCGGCAATTACCCCCGCCATTGCTTCCATCTCGCCCTGCTTCTGCGCATCTTTCGCCAGATACACCAGATTTGCCGCCTCCCGCAGCGCCAGCAGACGGTTCACGGTTCCCGCCAGATTATCCTGATCACTGTTTTTTCCGCAGAGCACATATTCCACCTGGCACTGCAGCCCTTCCTTCTTCTCCTTGCTGGTATAGCACGGAAATTTCCACAGAATATATTCGGACGAAAGTATCTTATCCACAAAGCTCAGTTCTTTTCCACACTCTGCCATGCCAAACCCGCTCTGCAGCTCCCGTTTTGATGCAAGAAACGATACATCCGTTTCCCCCTGCGACAGTGCCTGCCCTTCCGGGAGGACCAGTCCTAAAATTCCCATTTTCATTACTTTTTGAATGACCTCAATCGGATTCACAAAATCTTCCGGTACCGGCTGCTTCTGATCCGGTTCCGAAGGCGTGCCGTTTCCAGATTCTCCTTCACCTTCTGTTTTTTCTGTTCCCTCTTCTGGCTGTTTGGATTCTTCATACTGTTTTAAAACCTCCTCTTCCTCGTAACCGCTCTGTCCGTCCTCCTGACGTTTCACGATTTCCTGTTCTCCTCTTAATTTCTGGGAAAGCTGCTGTATTCCATAAGTTCCAAGGCTGGCTTTCATTGCCTCACAGATCTGACGGGAGAAAGCACTTCCCTCCTCGTCTGTCGCAAGACGATAGCCGCCGAGATAAACTTCTGTAACCTGTCCGCCAGATAAACTGCCTGATAGAATTCCCATCCCCGATGCAGTGGGGGACAGAACTTCTCCCGCAGTTTCTGCGACTTTTCTGCTCATGGTTTCAGGTTTCCAGACACCGCTCTTATCCCCGCCGTTATAAAAAAACAGCTCGTACTGTCCCAGCAGTGTTCTGTCATACCCGGCAAACAGAGAATACAGTCCCTGTTCCATTGCGCAGGCCGTCATCACCCGTGCATGGGCATTTCGCACCGACGCAATTGTCCCGGAAATCAGGGAAAGCATCAGTATCAGAACGAGACACAAATATGCTGTTATGCTTCCGGCTGCCCATCTTTTCTGTCTTTCTGTTTCCCCCATGGGATACAGCTCCTTCCACTTTACTTTTACTTTTTCGAACTTTAGATGCCGTGGATCGGATAAAGGATATACCGAGACACAGATATGCAAATGACATATAGGTCCGTACCGGCTTCTAAATTTTTCTTTGGAGTTCCGTATTGGACATTTTCCCGTTTATACGGTGTTGCTCTGGTTTGTGACCTTCTCCATCAGACTGTTGACCAGACTCACAAGCTGCTTTTTAAAGATTAGTACGAGTCCGATCAGCACAACGAGAATCAGAATCACTTCCACAACACCCACCGCATCTTCCTCTTTCCAGAACTCCGATATCAGCTTCATAATTCCCACCTCCCTCTCTTTACCAGCTGTTGTGGGGATAAAAACATCCCCTATGCATAAAAGGACAAAAATGCCGGAACCGTGAGTATGACCAATACAACCGCAAGCATCATGCCCATCGGAAGAAGAAGCTTTGTCGATGCCTTTTCTCCTGTTGTTTTCGCCTGCCTTCTTCTCTCCTCAAAGGCCTCCTGCGATTCCTGTTTCAATAATTCCAGCAGTCCTTTACTGCCTTTTTTCAGATTCTGCGTCAGCAGAACAGCAAGGGAACGATACGCTCCGGTTCCCATACGCATTCCCATGCGCTGGTACGCTTCCTGCTCGGAAACACCGTTTTCCATCTCCTGGCAGGTAAATACAATCTCTTCATAGGCAAAACGTTTCTGCCCGCCAAGCGCCAGATTTTTCCGGTAATCCACTGCAATCCGCTCGAGTACTTTCCGCATCCCAAGCCCGGCACCCAGAAGAAGAACCATTTTGCTGACAATTTCGGGATAATCCCGCAGCATCTGTTCTTCTCTTTTCTGCCTTGCTTTTTCTTGTTCCCTTCCTTTTGCCGCCCAGCAGACTGCTCCTGCCGCCGCGGCAAGTGCCATAAGTTCCAGACCTGTCAGATCCGGCACTTTTGACCATGTTACAGTTTCTCCGTTCAGTGTCTCCGGCAGATAATAGGCTGTTTCTTCGGGATGCGCTTCGTTTTCTTTTTCCACTGCTTTTTTCAGTGCCCTAAAAACCGCATCCCGCCCTTTTATCTCCGGTGGATAGACCTGAACCTTCCGTATATATTCTGTTGTTTCCCCCTGAAGTTCCAGTTCCGCTTTCAGCGTAACCTCCACTCCTTCTTCGGGAATCTCGTCTGACAGCAAACCCCGGCTGTCAATCAACAACGGCCTGTCTGTTTCCCAGCTAAGCGCCACCGGGCTTCCCGGTATTTCCGTAACCAGATCCATGTTTCTGTTTACCGTATGAAAAGACAGATTCTCACCTAAGATGATTTCATCCAGCGCCTCTATCGCCGCACTGAACGCCTCTTCTATCTCTTCTGCGCTGTAAGCTCTTGCAGGTACAGACAGTGTAATTCTTTCCGGTTTCTGATTTCCAACAGAAACCTCAAGTTTTTCCTCTGTCGGTTGGCTGCCTAAGGCACCCCGTTCCAGTTGAAGTTCCGCTTTTTCATCTCCTGAAACTTTTCGCACTCCGATCGGAAGGCAGAGTGCAGTGCCCGCTATAAACCCTGTCGCTGCAAGGCAGAAAATCCGTCTCACCAATTTGTGATCTTCCGCCTTTTTTCTCATCCGGAAATACCAGATGAACAGCCCCGCCCATGCGGTCAGACAAATCCACAACATTTGATTCCTCCCCTTTTTTGCGGACGAATCGTTATGATTCGCAGTCTTACTTTTTAAACTTCAATTGCTTCTTAAAACTCAATGTCCAGAATCTTCTTTCCAAGCACCCATGCCGCCAGATACACGGCAAGGCATCCGCTCATGAAGAAAACCCCGATTACATTCCCATACATCACACTTAAGAATTCCGGAAAGGAAAGCTGTACATATCCCAGAATTCCAAACGGCACAACACTCATAATATTCTGCTCGAACCGCCGGGAAGGAACGCCCGCACGGATTTCCCGCATCGTGTCAATTCTCGTACAGAAAATATCCCACGTATTCTGAAAGATCTCGCAGACATTTCCTCCTGTCCGCTTCGCAATCACCAGTACACTTGCAAACGTCGCAATATCGTCAATGCGGCTTCGCACCGCAAGATCCTGAAACAGTTGTTCCACCGGCACGGAAATCATCATTTTATGACGCATCCGGCGCAGTTCCTGTACCAGAATGTTTTCTTTTCCCAGCGACTGTTCCAGCTGTCCTGCCGCCTCCAGCACTGCATTTTCCATGGAATAGCCGGAACGCAGTGCCGTGTGCATCCACGCAATCAGATCCCGGAAGCTGTCGTACAGCTCCTCTTTCCGTCTCTGAATCCGGTTTTTCCGATACGTGTGAAAACATACGATTCCAACCGGAACCACAGCAATGCATGCCCACCACGCCCGGTAACAGAGTAGGTTCACAGCGGCGGCAATCCCAAGACTGATTCCCGCTATTTCGAGATATTCCCGACCGGTAAATTCCCAGGTCTGATAGTCGATCCCTTTCGTCTCCTTCTCCTCTGCCATGCCCGTCTTTGCCTGGCTTCCCGCACGTATTCTCATCCTGTTTTCCCCTCCAGTTTTTCTCTGTGTACCAGTTCGCCTGTCTTTTGCAGGCCTCTCCCATATTCTCTTCGAAACAAAGAAACCGTTTTGATTTCGTCCTCCTCCATCCCTGTGATCTCTGCGATCTCCTCCACCCGACGGCTTCCATCCTCTCCGCGTCCTAAATGCACGAGAATTTCGATTCCCGATGCAATCTGGCGGCGGATTGCTTCCAACGGGAGCTGCACTCCCATCAGCACCATCGTTTCCAGACGGGAGATCATATCTTTCACGCTGTTTGCATGTGCCGTGCTCAAAGATCCCGCATGCCCGGTATTGAGTGCGGATAATAATTCAAACGTTTCCGCTCCGCGCACTTCGCCGATAATTACGCGGTTCGGCCGCATACGCAAAGCTGCGCGGATCAGATCGCGGATCGTAATTTCTGTTCCTGATTCCAGATTTGCCTCTTTTGCTTCCAGCCGCACCAGATTCTCCACACCCTGGATCTGCAGCTCTGCATTGTCTTCGATGGTTATGATGCGCTCGCCCTTTGGAATGTAGGCGGAAAGCGCATTCAGAAATGTTGTTTTGCCAGATCCAGTCGCCCCGCCGATCATCATGCTGTAGCGGGTCCGGACGAGGGCCTGCAGAAACTCTGCCGCCTCTTTTGTAATACTCCCGATGGAGACCAGAAATTCCATCGTCACCGCCTGCTCCGGAAAGCGGCGGATGGTCAGAATCGGTCCGTTTAATGCGACCGGTTTCATGACAACGTTGACGCGGTCTCCATTTTCCAGCCGTGCATCCACAATCGGATTCTGTTCATTCACCACGCGGTTGCACCGGCCTACAATCTGCTGAATCACATCCTCCAGCTTTTCCGCGGAGGTAAAGCTTTTGCCGTATCTCTCGATTCTGCCGTTCCGTTCCACGAAGATATGCTGATAACCGTTTACCATAATTTCGGTAATTCCCGCATCTTCCAGCAGCTCCTGCAGGACATCGAGCCTCCGCACACTGTAGAACAGCTGTCTGCGCAGCTCCGCCTTCTGTGCCACCGGAAGATACCGTGTTTCTTCTTCCCCTAAAATCAGACCGTCAATCTCTTCGAGAACCTCTCCGTCATCCGGTTCGGATGCGATATCGATTCGCTCCATCAGTTTTCTCCGCAGAATTTCCGGCATTGTCATGTTTCTTCTCCTCTTCTGCCGTCCCGCAGAATCTGACGCACATAGTCACCCAGCTCGCTCCAGACAAGCTCCTCAAAGTAGGCTTTTCCCGTCCGGTTTGCCGTGTGGAACGGAACGTGGATTTTCCGCATCTTGTCCAGCACCGACTGGCAGTCCCACCGGCGCAGCAAATTTTCAAACTGCTCCATTTTTGCCGCAGAAATCACATCATTCCTTATCGGAACGTAAATTTCATTGCAAAAATCCAGGATCTGATACAAATCCGCCACGCCATCCCCGAGGTCGAGAATCAGCACTTCATAACTGCTGTTCTTCTCAATCTCCTGAAACAGCCATTTCCATTCTTCATATTTTGCAGTCTGAATGTCCATCGGCGATGCGGCGGGCGGCAGATAATCCAGGTTCTGCATCGACTGGACCATTCCGCCCAGTTTGTAGATGATGCCCTGATTTCCTGTCTCGCATAATACAGAATATCGCTCATCCCCCTGTCGTAACTGCATTCCAGCAGCCGTTCAAATCCGGAATAGCTCTCCATATTGAGATACAGCACTGCCCGCTCCTTCGCCAGAATCTGCCCCATCGTCAGGGCAAACGAGGTCTTCTGCGTCCGTCCGACCGGCGAATAAATGCCGATAATACGCATTTCCTTTTTCGGCAGCAGTGCAGGCGATGTATCGACACCATTTTCTACGCCGTAGCACGCCATGACCTCGCGGATCACCTTTTCCGACGACTGGTATTTGTAGACCGCCGGATACTGATCCAGCACCGGACTGTGTACGCCCTCAGACAGAATGATAATCTGACGGATCGGATACCGGCGGATCTCTTCTTTCATCGCTTTATCCGAAATCAGAAGAATCTCTGTTTCGTTATTCTTTGCGAACTCCAGGAACATCTCCGCACTGGAAAACGCATGCACTTCGAACGGAATATTTCTCTTCTGGTTCAGATATTCCATAAAATTGCGTGCATATTCCATTTCCGTGTCACAGACTGCAAAAACACTCTTTTTCTTTGCAGTATTCAATAAAATCCCCCAATCCAGAGCAGCACTCCCATCAGCACGGGAACGGAAAAATGGATGCACTCCATGCCCCACTTCCCATCGTAATAGGGAACCGGCTCTGTTTTTTTCTGGTATTTTCTTTTGGTAAAATAAGTTTGGAAATAATTGAAAAATTTGGTAAGACGCTGCGGTAAATTTCCGCAGACGAGAATAATTCCGATAGATAAGACCGCTCCAGACAGGAACGACACAATCATACATTTCAGGATCGCTGGCACACCGAGAAAGCCTCCAACAGCGGATAGGAGTTTGATATCTCCCGCGCCCAGCATATGAAAATAGAACAGAATGTAAAGTGCGAGTATCGGGAAAAGCATCCCAAAAAGAAAATACCCGCTCCCGCGGCGCCATAGCGGATGAGCTGTGTAACCAGCCCGGCGATCCATGCGGTGATAATCCATTCATTTGCAATTCTGCGTGTTCTTAAATCCATCCATACCGCCCCTGTCGCAACCGTCAGTACCAGACAGTGCTGCAAAGACATCTTGTCTCTCACCTCCCGTTTCGTTTGGGTCAACTTGATTGTGAGGTCATTATAGTTGCCTCTTTTCGATTTGTCCAGCGGTTTTCGGCAACTTTTTCCGGTTTGTGAATTGCCTCCAAAAACGGGATGAAAATTTCTCACACCAAAAAGAAAAATCGTGTGAAAGGTTTTCCGTTTTTCGCGGATTCGTAGAATCGTATCGCAATTTCACCGCTGCTTTTTGGCTATTATTTTATGATCCTTTTTTGAAAGAAATTTTCCAGCCGCATCACAGCAAAAAGAAACAGACCAGAACTTTTTTCTTCGTTCTGGTCTGCTTCCATACAGTTTTTTCTGTTTTTACTGAATAAAATCCGCATACTCCGCTCTGCTGACCTTTTTCAGATCCTCCGGCGCCATGCACAGCGTGGTTCCGATTCTTCCCCCACTCACGTAAACTTTATCAAATTGTGCCGCACATTCCTGAATCACGGTCGGATACTGTTTTTTCATTCCGATCGGGCTGCATCCGCCGCGGACGTATCCGCTGACTGCAGTGATATCTTTGACATGGATCATCTCGATGGATTTCTCCCCCACCGCTTTTGCGGCTTTTTTCAGGTCTACTTCCTCTGCAATCGGAAGCACCAGCACATAATACTGCTTGCTTTTTCCCTGTGCCACAAGCGTTTTAAACGACTGCTCGACCGGCGCGCCGGTTTTCTCTGCTGTGTGAAGCCCGTCGATAAATTCATCGCATTCATATTGAAGAACTTCGTATTTGATTTTCTGGCGGTCCAGAATCCGCATTGCATTTGTTTTGATTTCTTTTTCTTTTGCCATTATTTTCTCTCCGGTGCTCCCTGCAGTGCATACAGTTCTTTTTTGAGCTGTTTGATTTCTTTTTTCATCTCAATATTTTTCTGTTTCAGCCGTACGACAGCATCCCCGGCTTCTTCCGGTTTTACAGAAAGTAAACGTGCAATGCCGAGGGTATTGATGTGTTTTAAGCAGTAATCCGCATACGCTTTTTCACCGGAAAGCATGGTCACGCGGACGCCGCCTTTGTATTTCTGGGCACTTAAGATTTTGATCAGACGGATTTCTCCTGTTTTTGCAACGTGGGTTCCGCAGCACGCACAGCTGTCGTAACCTTCGATCGTCACAATCCGCACCTGGCCCTCGATCTCTTTTTTGCTCCGGTAATCCATGGTTTCCAGCTCTTCCTTTGACGGATAACTGATCGTAACCGGAACATTTCGAAGCACGGCTTCGTTTGCCTCCTGCTCCACATCGTAGAGCTGCTCCTCGGTCAGAACGCCGTCAAAATCAACGGTAATGACATCACTTCCCATATGGAATCCAACGTTGTTGAAACCGTAAATCCGATGCACGATACCTGACACGATATGCTCTCCGCAATGATTCTGCATATTGGAAAAACGTTTTTCAAAGTCAAGTTTTCCAACTACCGTTTTGCCCGGCTCGAGCGGTGCTTCCACGGTATGCCAGATTTCGCCGTCGATTTCCTGTACATCCGTTACAAAAATTCCATCCAGTGTTCCCTCATCTGCCGGCTGGCCGCCGCCCTCCGGGAAAAATGCGGTCTGATCCAGCAGCACGCGGTACATGCCGCCCTCGCAGACGCTCCGTTCTACGGTTGCCTCAAATTCACCCAGGTACGCATCCTGATCAAATAATCTTGTTGTGCTCATAATTTTTCCTCTTTTCCGTCTATTCGTTTACAATGTCAATCTGGCACATTTTCATAGCTTCCAATGCATTTTTATGACTCTGCGGCGTTACGCCCGCGCACGCGGATACATCGACCGAAATCGGCACTTCCGGATAAAATGCTTTCAGCAGCATGGCATTGGAAATCACGCAGATGTCGGTGCAGAGTCCCACGAGTTCAATGAATTCCGGCACGCCGCCTGCCAGTTTTTCGATCTCCTCCGGCAGTATTTTTTGCACCGAAGGTGATTTTATTCATCACCACGGCCTGTTTTTCTCCGCCATTTTCTGAATTGTATCCTGCAGTGCATGACCCTTCGTTCCTTCGATACAATGCTCTACCGGAAGTTTTCTGCCCTCGGACGTTTCCAGATAATCCGCAAAATGGGTATCTCTGGTGCAGATAACAGCTCCGTCAAACGAATCCATCACCTCTGCAACGCGGTCAACAATCCCGACCGCCTCTTTCGTGCCGAGACTTCCGTCGATAAAATCATTCTGCATATCTACTACAATTAATACTTTCATCTTTATTCTCCCTTCTGGGACATTTTTTTATAAATGCTGCATCCAGCTCAGTGCCAGTGAAATCCAGCTCTGGCACTCTTCGCGTACTGCGTTCTGGTATTCATAGCTCTGTGTCTCCTCGCTTGCAAGGCCAAGGCCGTGGCCGCCGACCGGATAAATATGCATTTCTACCGGAATCTCCAGTGCATGCAGTGCAGTAAAGAACAGAATGGAGTTTTCTACCGGCACGCAGTCGTCCGGCGCGGTATGCCACAGGAAGGTCTTCGGCGTATCGAGGCTGACCTGATTCTCGAGAGACATCTCGTCTACCAGCTCACCGTACCGGTCTCCCAGCAGATTGGTGAAGGATCCGCGGTGCGCTTTCGAACCGGATGTGATAACCGGGTAGGATAACAGCAGACCGTTCGGACGAAGCTGCTCTGCGTCTACGCCAAGTTCTTCTGCAAGGAATGTTTCTTTTTCCAGAACACACCGTACGATGCTGCCAGATGGCCGCCTGCGGAAAATCCCGCTACTACTACTTTGTTCGGATCAATATGATATTCTGCCGCATGCTCCCGCAGATGTGCAACGGTCCAGGCAAGCTGGCGGAGTGCCGTCGGATAGTGAGCTGCCGGAGCAACACTGTAATGCAGAACAACAGCGTGGTAACCGGCTCCGACAAACTTCAGCGCAATCGGCTCTGCCTCACGCTCGGACACCCATTCATAACCGCCGCCCGGGCAGATCACGATGACCGGACGCACGCGTTCCGGAGCAATCTCACGCGAGTTGTCCAGAAAATACGTATATAATTTTGCAGTTTCTTCTGTATCTTTTACTTTGACATCTAATACCTGATAATTCATAAGTTCTTCCTTTCCCCCCCATTTTTCCGGGTACGGCCACAGCCGCCAGTTTTTACTCTGTTGTCATTATACCGTATCGGCGCAAAATATCAAGCGTATCGCACCAGACACTTTTTTCTTTTCAAATCCAATTGCTCATAGTATAATAAATTTATATTTGCATGTTTTTGAGCGGCAAAAATAACACATAAAGGAGTATATTGCAATTATGGATTCCAACCTTATTGTCCTTACCGATCAGGACGGAAATTCTGTCCGTTTTGAGCTTCTGGATATCGTAGAATACAAGGAGGATGAGTACGCAGTTCTCTATCCGGCCGACGGCGGCGATGACGAACCGGTACACATTCTGCGCATCATTTCCGAGAATCTCGATGTCAACGAAGCCGAGTTCGAAGGCCTCGATGACGATGAACTGATCGACACCATTTATCAGATCTTCCGCGAGCGCAACGATCTGGACGACTGATTCTGCCACGCAAAAAGAGCAGCATTTTTACCTTTCACACGCCGGTAAAATGCTGCTCTGTTTGTGTTCCTGACTTTCCAGTTGCTATCTACAGTTTATACTGCATCAAGTTCCTCTGGGATAAGTATTTGATATTCGATTGCCATTTTTATTTCCTTCTGCTTATTTTCTCACATCCAGCACCTGCACATACGGGGCGTCCTTTGTGCATGGTTTCCAGTCGTCTTTTCCCTCTGCGTTCGGGTTTCCGGTTTTCATGAAATTGGTCCAGTCGTCCATCATTTCTTTGCTGAGGGCATAGTCGCCTTCGGTTTTCGGGCGCCAGCTTCGGCCCAGGGTTCCGAACATGTACCAGAGTTCGGAGGAATGGAACGCTCCGGCGTCGTCGCCTAACAGGGCACGGGTGAAGTAGTAAACGTAAGCCGGTTTTCTTCCGAGTTTTTCCAGCGCAAGGCTCCAGTTGATGCATCCCTTATAGATGCCGCCGTGCTCGCCTTTTTCTTTCATCTCCGGGAACACGCCGATGTCGTCTGCGGTTGATCCGAGCATGTATGGGATGTTCTTGATTTTTCCTTCGGTTACTGCCTCGTTATAGCCGCAGGTCAGCAGGTGATTGTCGATGTTCGGCACGAAACTCAGCATTCTCGATGGATTTACGCGGCCAAACTCCTCCTGCAGCTCCACAATTTTCTCAGCCGGAATCGTACGCAGTTCTTCCAGCGATTTTGCTCCGCTAAGCTCCACAAATTCCTGGCCGATGGTTTCTGCCTCGGAAAGCGGCATATCGCGGTTCAGTCCGGTGTCGTAGCCGCCGGCGCTCTGGAAAATGGCTTTGCTGATCCAGTTTTCAGTCAGCGGAGAACTGACGAGTGTCTGTACGCTCATGCATCCCGCGGACTGGCCGAATACGGTGATATTTTCCGGGTCGCCGCCGAATGCTGCGATATTTTCTTTTACCCATTTCAGTGCTGCGATCTGGTCGAGAATCGCGTAGTTTCCGCTTCTTCCGACACCGCTCTCCTCAGACAGCCACGGATGTGCCAAAAATCCGAAAGCACCGAGACGGTAATTGATCGTAACGAGAATCACTCCGCGTTCGCAGTAAGCAACTCCATCAAATTCGGATTCGTGGCTGAATCCATGCATGAATGCACCACCGTGAATCCAGAAGGCAACCGGCAGTTTTTCATCCGCTGCATTTGCCGGTGTCCAGATGTTTAAGTACAGACAATCCTCACTCTGGTTCATACCAAATTCCGGATCGAGATAAAATTCTTTTCCATAGAAGGAGTCCGGCTCATGCTCGGTCTGCGGGCAGACACATCCGAAATGATCCGCCTTATAAACGCCCTCCCAGCACGCCGGCTCTTCCGGCGGGCAGAATCGTTTTTCGCCTACCGGCGGCTTTGCGTACGGAACGCCGCGGAATACCGTGTAGCCGTCTTTTTGCACACCATGAACCTGTCCATATTTTGTTTTTGTCTCTGTAATTGCCATAATTAAAAATCCCCTTTCCATTTCTTATAACTGTGCTAAAAACCCTCATACAGATTTAGTATAGCAAATCTTTTTCTCCCCTTCCATATGCACAATTCCGAAGAATACCGCCTGATTTTGTGACTATTGTTTACCCTTCACCCCTCAAGAAAACATCTGCTGCTTCGCCACGCTGGAAAACGATTTTTCTTCGGAAGTTTAGATTTTATTTTTCTATATTCCTATTGACTCACTATGTTTTGAATAGTATAATTCGCTGCTGGTGAGTCTGACAGTCTACACGGGTGCATTCCAGTTCGTCCTGATTACATTTCTTTCCAGCGGCGCATCTCTCATCACGATTGCCCTCACCGCACTTCTGATGAACAGCCGCCAGAGCTTTTACAGCCTTACCTTCCTGAAAGAATTTAAACAGATGGGACGGCGGAAACTGTACATGATTCACACCATGACCGACGAAACATACGCCGTAAACTGTACCTTAGATCTCCCCCAAAAAGAAAAGGAGGACGCCATGTTCCTCGTTGCACTGTTCAGCCGCTGTTATTGGATGGTTGGTTCGATTCTTGGCGGCATCCTCGGTCAGATCATTCCGTTCGACCTGACGGGCATTGATTTCTGTATGACAGCACTTTTTCTCATCATCTTCATTGACCAGTGGGAAAAAGCAAAGAAGCACACACCAGCACTCACCGGTCTTGGCATCGGCGTCATCTGCCTGCTGATCTTCGGTGAAAACCACTTCATGCTTCCGGCACTGCTGATCGTATCTGCCATTTTACTTCTGTTCCAGCGAAAGGAGAACCTCGCATGACAACTTCCTATTTTCTGACCGCCGTCAGCCATCATGGCAGTTCTGATTGTCTACTGTATGAAAGATATCCCATCCGGCGGTATCTCTGCCGCAGTGCCAAAATTACTCGCCGCAACAGTCGTCTTCATCACCTACAAATGGAAACACCAGACACTGATCTTCATCCTGCTCGGAACGATTTCTTATATGATGCTTCTGCATCTCTTTTAACCATACTTCTGTTCGCCAAAAAGGAACGCAGTCACAAACTCCTATCAAAATTCGTGACTGCGTTTTTCTTTTCCTGCTATGCTCCAATCAACACATTCTTCCCCGCAAATGCAAACCCATAATGCCGGATCCTTTCCTGCGGCACGCCAAGGGCCACCAGTTCTGCGTCATATTTTTTATCCACGATCTGTTTTAAAGCCTCCTGCACCGCATCTTCCAGTGTCTCCTTTTTTACCCGGCTGCAGACTTTAAATTCAATAATAATCGCCGGATCTTTTTCTCTATTCTTCGGAATCATCATCACATCATACCGTCCAAATCCACTTTCCCGATTCGACCGGATCTGATAACACTCTGCGCGTTCTGCCATCAGTCCCAGGACGAAGCCATGATAGAATCGTTCCGGCTCCAGACTTTCACTGTTCTCCCCGCCGACATCAAAATGGCTGAAGGTCGCAAGGGACACTTTATTCATATAATAATTCATCGCTTCCAGATCGCCCTGCATCAGTGCTTTTACAAAACTGCTGTACCCCGCTTCCGATGCTTCAAACCATCCGCGGAACATATCATCAAACATGCTCACCGTTTCCAGATTGGTGATACGGAGCTGATACCACGGCTTCAAAGTAATTCCGCGATACTCCACCTCTTCCGCTTTCAGATAACCGCTCGCGAGCAGCAGACTCCAGATTGCATTTTCATTGTAATCCAGCTGTTCAAACACCATCTGCTCATCAAAGTTCACTGTGACTGCCTGTCCGTTCAGTAAATCTTCCATATACTCTTTGATTTCCGGCGAGGCGGTGCGGATCAGCTTTCCTGCCAGACCGTTCGAACTCGTATCTGCCCAGTACGGGCGCAATTTCTTTTCTTTTAAATAATTGGTAATCGACCATGGATTGTAGATATCGCGGTGTCCGCCAAAGATAAATCCATCATACCACTGCTTCACAACGTCCTTTTTGTCTCCCATTCCGAACTCGTCCAGAGATGCAAAAACTTCCTTTTCGGTAAATCCAAAACAGTCCGCATACAGATCCGATGTCGTCGTCACCACACGCAGATTATTTAAGTCAGAAAAAATACTTTCTTTCGAAACCCTCGTGATTCCGGTCATCATCGCACGTTCCAGATAAGGATTCGTTTTAAACGTCGCATTAAACAGACTCCGCACAAACGTTGTAAATTCCGCCCAGTAGCCATGGACATACGCTTCCTGCATCGGCGTGTCGTACTCATCCAGCAGAATAATCACTCTTCTGCCGTAATACCGCGCCAGATACATACTCATATTATTGAGTGCCGCTGCGGCCTCCGCATCACCCATATGCAGATTGACCTCTTTGTATGCTTTCTTCTCATTTCCGCTCAGCAGATCCCCATCCAGAAGATAACGGTTTTCTTCATACACTCTCGCAATCTGCTGTTTGATCTGGATTTTTGCTTCCGAAAGCTGATCTGCTTTCACGGCTGCAAAACTCAAAAAGATCACCGGATACTTTCCCTGCAGTTCCCGATATTTTTCTTCTTTCCAAACGCCAAGTCCTTCAAACAGATCGCCCCGGGCGGCATATTTATTAGAGAAAAAGCAGTCCAGCATGCTCATATTCAGTGTCTTGCCAAAGCGGCGGGGGCGGGTGATCAAGGTGATTTCATCCCCGTTTTCCCACCAGTCCTTGATGAAGTGAGATTTATCCACAAAGAAATAATGGTTTTCCCTTAAGGATGCAAAATTCTGTTTTCCTATACTGATTACTTTTTCCATCCATCACACCTGCTTTCGGAATTTGTCCTTTTCTCGATTATACACTATCCTTTCCTGAATTCCAATCTTAAAACATCCTATTCGCCGCAAACGTAAAAAACAATAACGCCAGAAACAGCACTTCCAGCACCGCTCCCAGAATGGTAATGATCTTTCCCGTCTTCTCTTTCCAGATTTTTTTCATCCCCAGATACAATAGAATTCCGATCACCGCGCCAAGCGTATTATCGATCACATCCGTAATATCACTCGCGCCGATCGCAAAAATATACTGCGTCACCTCAAAAAACAGGCTCAGTCCCGATGCAAGGAGAATGCGGTTCTGGATTTCGCTGTCCGGATAGAAGGCTGAGATGCAGAGGCCGAACGGCAGAAAGACCAGCATATTTTCGATAATTTCACTAATCTGCACTTTCCCGTTCACCACAACCGACGCCGCATACGGAATCAGATTAATCCCCCTCAGGTGCGGAAATTTCTTACCGGGCGCAAGGCGAATTTGAATAAAATGCACCAGGCAAGCAGCGCCAGGTAAATGCCGAATACCACAAGTAATGCTTTTGATTTTTTCTCGTTTTTCCAGGTCATGTTCTTTCCTCTCTCATCTTCATTTGATAAGAGGATTCTACCAAAACATTCTTAGGATTCCGCTTCTTCTTTTCCAAAGAAATCCCTATAGATTTCCTAAGATTTTCTGATGCTCAGATTCTTTTACATTTCTTCATCATGCCAATTTATTATATCTTTCATATCAATTATATCTTTTACATATCGCAAAAAACTGTGTATAATACCCCGTGGGCAGAGAAAAGAAGCGGGATGAAAATCCCATATTCCCCTGGGACAGCAGTATTCTCCCCACTGCTGTCTCTCCTTTCAGTGAAGGCTGTCGCAGACAGTTTTCTGTGGTGTAGGTAAAAGAGGAGGCCGTGCACTGAGCACAGCCTCCTCTTTTCGTGTTTTTCATCTTTATTTTTTCATCTTTATTTCTTAATCTCATATCCGCAATACTGCATCACCAGCTCACAGAACATTGCGTTTGCCCAGGAGAACCACTCTCTGGTGTAAACGGTCGGATCATCTACGAAAACACCCTCGTGCATCAGTCCTGTACCGCCGTCGGTTTCCATCAGTTCGTGGATCATCTGATGTTTCTCCTCTTTTGTCGGTGCGGTCAGTCCCTCGATGGCTTTGGAGATGTGCCATACGTAGCGGACCGGTGTGTGCGGACTTCCGATTCCGGAAAGCTTTGTTCCGGAATAGTAGAACGGGTTTGCCTCGCTTAAGATCAGCTTTCTTGTGTTGTCAGCCACTTCCTGGCTTTCCGGCTCGTAGCCGAGATAGCTCATAGCCAGAAGACTCGGTACATTGGCATCATCCATCAGATTATACTGTCCAAAGCCGTCTACCTCGTAAGCATAAACATCGCCAAGTCCCCAGATATGGGTGGTACCGTAAGTCTCGATGGCCTGTTTTACGGTCTTTGCCATCTCTTCTGCTTTCTTTGCAATTTCCTCTTTCCCGCCGACGAAATCCGCGATCTCTTTCAGATAATTCAGAACAACAACCGCAAACATGTTGGACGGGATCAGGTAACCGTAACGGCAGGAGTCATCGCTTGGACGGAAGCCGGACCAGATCAGGCCGATGCCGGATTTTACCTGCGCACCTTTTCCATCGCGGGAAAGCGTATCGGTGTAGGAGCAGTTTTTACGGATGAAGCTGTACGGGGATTTCTCCTCGTGGTTCATTTCAGTCTCAAATACAGTCAGGATTTTGTCAACACCTTCCCAGAAAACCTCGTCAAACTGATCCGTTCTTCCGGTGTTCTTCCAGAACAGATAGGAGAACTGCAGCGGATAGCAGAGAGAATCGATCTCATACTTTCTCTCCCAGATCCACGGTCCCATATCGGTCTCGTCCTTCTCCCAGCAGTTGCCGTTCGGTCCTTCGTTGAATGCGTTTGCGTATGGATCGATGTTGATGCACATAAACTGGCGGCGGATGAGGCCTGCGATCAGGTCAGCCAGCTCCGGGTCATTCTGTGCCGGCACCAGGTAAGGGCGCAGCTGTGCTACCGAGTCACGCAGCCACATGGCCGGGATATCTCCGGTGATGACGTAGGTGCTGCCGTCCTCCATTTTCTTCACGGTCGTATCGAGGGTGTTGGAGTAGCATCGCTCAAACATATCAACGATTTCCGGCTCGTCTTTCAGTTTTTCTCTCAGGCTTAAAATCAGCTCCTGAACGGACTTTGGTAAGGTCTCTTTCATTCGTTTTACATCCTTTCTTTGATCAAGTACGGTATATCCTGCAACAGGGCATCTCCGTAATCGAAAATGCCCTGTTGTAGTTCTTATAAAGTTAATGTATCAAATTTATTTCTGTGCGTCAATCTGTTTCTGAGCTTCCTCGCGGATGGTCTCCCAGCCTGCTGTCTCAAGCTCAGCATCGATGGTTTTTACAAGCTCTCTTGGATCCTGTGCGCCGGTGAATAACTCAGAATAGTATTTTTCATATACGGCACGGCAGTTTGCAAGCTCTGTTTCGATGTTGGAGGTATCCAGGTTGAATCCAAGCATCTCAGACGGAGTTGCTTTCTCGTTCAGCTCTTCTACTTCATCCCACTGGTTGAAGTCAACATCGTCTGTCTGAGTTACGTTGAAGAAAGTACCCTGGGTATATCCGGCCATACCCCAGTCAGTGGTCAGGCGGTGTACCTTATTGTCATCGGTGTACTCGAAGTCTTTTCCTTCTGCTCCATAGTAGAACCAGTCACGTACTTTGGAATCCGTATTTACCAGGTTCAGAAGCTGAAGTGCTTTGTCCGGGTGCTTGCATCCGGAGTAAATACCATTGATGGAACCACGTACAGTTGTGTTGGAAACGACTGTGTTGCCATACTGTACTGCTGAACAATTGGCGATACCATTGTTCGGACCCCATGTTGTTTTTGCAGCGCCGCTCCATCCCTGTGCAACAAAGAACATTGCGTATTTGCTGGAATCATCTGCTGTCGGAGCGTCTCCGTTGATGATGCCCTCCTGATACATTTTACGAACGATATCCAGGTTGGAAAGGATTTCTTCGTCATCCAGCGGATTGACAACGGTCTTGCTGTCATCGCCGTATTTAACGCCGATTGCCGGAAGTCCGGAGCTTAAATCATCGTAGTTCAGGTTCAGCAGGAAGTTTGCACCATTTTTGGACATGAAGTACGGAGATCCGCCTTCGCCCTCTTTTACTGTCTTCAGAGCATCGTACAGAGTATTGAAATCTGTTACAGAATTTACATCAATGTTATATTTGTCTGCAATATCCTGATCCCATACAAAGTACTCGGAAAGGGAGCTGTCTTTGTAGGTCGGTACGCCGTAGATTTTTCCATTTACTTCTACTGCTTTCCAGTAATCTTCCGGAATCATGTCATACAGCTCGGAAGCGTTGTCTTTGAGCAGATCTGTAATGTCCATCAGTGCGCCGGTGTTCACCTCAGAAGAGTAACGGTTCTGGTCGGTGAACAGGATATCGAAATACTCGCCGGAGTTTGTGATAACGCTTCTTCTGTTATCCCAGTCACCCCACGGAACGATCTCCATGTCTACATTAACGCCGATTTTCTCCTCCAGATATGGGTTGATCTGTGCAAGCCACTCATCATAATCCTTCGGCATTCCGTTACCAACCTGAATCCATTTCAGTGTAACAACTTCATCTTTTGCATCACTCTTTGAAGAGCTGCTGCTTCCGTTGCTGCTTCCGTTGCTGCTTCCGCAGCCTGCCAGCATGCCACCGGCCATAACAGCAGAAAGTGCAAGAGCTAAAAACTGTTTCTTTTTCATTGTAGCATCCTCCTGATATAAAATATAGAATGTTGAAATTATCCTTAACCGAAGCCTTTTGCTTCAGTATGAGATCCATAAAGGTAAATGGTCGATCAGCCTTTTACCGCACCGACCGTCAGACCGGAAATGAAGTATTTCTGGAAGAACGGATAGCAGCATGCGATCGGGATGATGATGATGATTGCCATCGCCATACGGGCACCCTCTTTTGGCATCGAGTTCATGTACTGTGCCGTGGTAACGCCAAGGGACGGGTTATTTGCCATCATCTCAATGTTTCTCTGTACGTGATCCAGCAGCGCCTGCAGAGAATACAGCTTGGTATCGCTGATGTACAGGGAAGACTGGAACCAGTCGTTCCAGTAACCGAAGGTGAGGAACAGGGCGATCGTTGCCATCAGCGGTTTCGACAGCGGCAGGGCGATCTTTCCGAAAATCTGGAACTGGGTTGCTCCGTCGATCTGTGCCGACTCAATGATGGATTCCGGAATGTTGGTCTTGAAGAACGTTTTACAGATAACAACGTTGAACGAAGAAACACAAAGCGGAAGGATCAGCGCCCAGATACTGTTTTTCAGGTTGAGGAACTGTGTGTTAACTACATAAGAAGAAATCATACCACCATTGAAGATCATTGGAATAAAAACGACCATGGTGAAGAATCCGTTCAGTTTGTAGGTGCTTCTGGAAAGAACGTAACCCATCAGCATTGTAAGGGCAACTCCGATTACCGTACCGATAACCGTTACCGCAACGGAAACGCCAAGTGCTGTCAGGATCATCTGTCCTTCCCGAAGAAGGAATTTGTAGGAATCCAGCGAGTATGCGCTCGGAATAAACTGGTAGCCGTTCATCTTGATCGAATGCTCGGAAGAAATCGAGATCATAAAAATGAATACC
>ENA-OQKW01000101-OQKW01000101.1-human-gut-metagenome-genome-assembly--contig:-NODE-101-length-23149-cov-3.650421_pt1 | contig 23149 bp, 20 predicted proteins | sample MGYA00242657_ERZ504815 | MGnify/ENA primary metagenome ERZ504815 (study PRJEB26092, sample SAMD00036404) | human gut metagenome | host: Homo sapiens | study: EMG produced TPA metagenomics assembly of... | reverse complement strand
CGGATTGTCGGTCTCAACAGACACCCCGATACTGTGTACAAGCTTGCCGAATCCCTCCACCGTCTCCAATAACCGAAGCATGTTCTCATCCGTAATATTTCCGACGATCTGTGCGCTGTTAATCAGCCTTCCGTCACTTTCATAGATAAAGTGGATCGCACTTCCGTCTTCCTGTTTTGCTCCGAAGATTTCTTTATCCTTCATAATGTAAAAATATGGTCTTTTCTTCTCCGGATCCTTTGGTGCTGCCGGTCCGTTCATAATCATTACCTCCCTACTTTCTTTGTCTTTCTTTTCTTTTAATGTATCCCAATATAATGTGATCACAGCATCTGTATCAAATTTTCCATGATCAAATGTAATTCCACCATGTTCACCACTTAAATTGCTCATTGCTGGTACATACATTTTAAAGTTTGCTTTATAAGTTAATTCTGGTTTATCACCTGTTAATGGCATATTTACAGTTGTTACACTCTCTCCATCTTTTGTTTCTTCGGATCCTTCTTTTGTCAGATCTGATCCATTATAATACCCATTAAAAGCTAATACATCCATTGCTTCTTTTGTAACCACTGGATATGATAATGTCATCTTTCCATTTTTATCAACCTTTAATGTTGCTGTTACTTTATTCTCAGAATTTGCTGCAGACAAGCTATGTTCTACTGTACTTGTCATGTTTTTCATCTGAATCCCATAAGTACCTTCTTCCACTATTTCTGGTGCTGGTGCAAGAACTTCCTCTTTTGATGTTAATCCTAAAGATTCCATAACTGCATTTTTAATCGCGGAAGCACTTGTCGTTGCTCCAGACACTGATCGACTTTGTCAAAGGATTCTGATCTGTGATATCTAGACCTTGTATCTGGTCTTTGATTTTATTGATCGCTTTTGGAAGGTAGATATTTTCATTTTCTTTAGCATATTTTCCTTCGAAATTTTCTCCTTTAATCTGAAGATCTGTCACTTTTCCATCTTTGTATGTAACAGTTGTTTTAATATCGTATCCACCGAACTGTGCAATATGAATCGTATTTTCTTTGTTCCATCTGATACGTTTTCATTTCCCTTAAGGCTTGCATAATCAACCTTTAAAAATGCATCTGTTTCCTTTGCTATCGGACTGATCATCATATGAAGATAGATACCATCGGTTGTCTTTGCACTCTCTGGAATTGTAAATTTAATCTTTGTTGGATTACCAGCTTCATCTGTTTTCTCAACAGTCACATCTTTTGTTTCTGATTTTGTATCGTTTCCCTGATAAACTTTTAAATCCTTTGCTGCACCTGTCATTCCATAAAGATTTAATGCTTTTAATTCAACTTCTAAACTTGCTGTTCCATCTTCTGCTACTTCTAATGTTGCATTTTTACCTACAGCCCCGGCCGCCATTGAATTCTGTTCAACATTATCTGCTTTTTTTAACGACACTGGAACTGTATAAGAACCAGCTGACAAACTTATTTTGTTTGTTCCAAATGCATTAGACACTGCTGCCTTTACAATTGCTGGATGTGCTACATATATGGGTGTCGCTGTTCCAGCCATTGCAACAGCTAACAATAATGGCATGATTTTTTTCTTTATATGATATTTAGTTTTCTCATAATCTCTCCTTCTCTTAATTTATAGGCATTATCGGTTAGTTTTAATTAACTCACTTCTTTTTTATCATGCATCAATATTCTCCGTCAACGAAAACAAGTTTTTCAAAATCGTTCATATCTGATATTTTAAATTTAAAATTTCTTAAAAAAACACGTGTTTCTGCCATTTATCAATAAAACACAAGGTGTTGCAGGCGTGCAACCCCTTGTGTTTTATTGATAATTCTTCTCATTTATTTTTTGATCAATATGCTTTTCTTTGAGGAGAATGCACCATATACTTTCTTACCTTTAACTGTACGATAAGCACGAACTTTGTAGTAATATTTTTTATTTTTCTTTAACTTTGTATTTGTGTAACTTACTTTTTTATTACCTTTTACTACCTTAACAAGCTTATATTTTCCGTTTTTCTTTGTTGCTCGATAAACTTGATATCCATCTGCATTCTTTACTTTTCCGCTCAAATCAATTGTAACATAGATTTGTTTGTTTACTATATCTGAATCAACAGATTTTATATACGGACGATTTGTTTCTGGTTTTGAAGCAGTTCCCTCACTTACAAAAGGAATACCATTCATCTTACAGTAATAGTATGCATATGAATTTTCTTTCCATGAACTGTTAGAGAATCACAATTTATGTAACGCCTCAGCACCTATCTCAGTAACTGTTTCAGGGTATATATAACGTTTTCAGTTTTCGACAGTCAGCAAATGCAAAAAAATCTATACTTTGAAGATTTTGGGGAAGTTTAACACTCGTCAGTTCACCGCAGTATATAAATGCACTTTGTCCAATTTTTTTCACATTATCAGAAAGTATTACCCTTTTAAGCTTTGGACATGTGCTAAAGGCAAAAACTGGAACAGTATCTACTGAAGCTATCCACTCTACTTCTTCTATATTCAAATTATCTTCAAAACAAAATTTTTCTACTTTAGAAACCGAAGGAAGAAGTGTTATCTTCTTATAATCTCCAGTTGGGTATTCTCCATACACACGGCTCTCTGAAATTTTCAACTGTTCATACTTATTTTTACTTTCAACGGTTATCTGCGATTTCATAGCAGCTTCTGCTGAGACAGATGTAGAAACTGCTGCACACGTTAAAGCAATCAACAATATTTTCTTTACTTTCTTTGACTTCATAGAATCTCCTCCAATCAATAATATTCAGCTATTATCATAATATATCACTAACTATAAAAGATCCTGTATTTCTGGCATTAAAAGTATTCTAATGACCCCGAACCAAAATGCAAATTTAAATTAATCTGTTTCTTCCAAAAAATATTCCATATCTTATCAATTTAATTCCTTTAAGAATCCTATTCATTCCTTCGTCAGTCGTTATGTCTTTTTGATTTCTACAATTAATTTATATTTTTTCCATTTTTCAGTTTCTGATTTCATCTGTTCTGCCAGGTCAAACAGTTCCGCAATGGTAACTCCCAGTCGATTCGCCATAATCTCCAGAAACTTCCCGGTTCCGGCAGAACATTTATCATTCATAAGAAAATCCTGGATCATTCCCTGATCTACCAGGATTACTTTCGTATCCTGACCACCCACATCAATAATTGCACATTCATTTCCCGCCAGTTCTCTGCCACCTCTTCCATGACAGGTAATCTCCGTAATCACAAAATCTGCATAATCCACAGCTACGCGCCCATATCCTGTAGCAGCTACACGAACCCCTTCACTCATTACATCAATCCCCTCATCCAGAAGCCTTGAAGCAATCTCCGAAGCCGTCGAACCAATATCAATTCCAACATAATACAACTTTTCTCACCTACTTTTTTGGTATTTTTATCCATTCTGTTTAACTGTAACTTCTATTATACCCTTTCCCATTAATAATCAAAAATTCAAAAATACAATAAAAGCAGGTGGTTTATTCAAAAAAGCTATAAATGATTTTTACCCCACGAACAAGCAATGATACACGACAGATAATGATAAAATCCTCTTTATAAATTTATCTGGTAAAATCAAGACACAATAGATTTTTTGTTACATTTCCATTATAGCAGAAAAGAAAAACCAGTAACGTTTCGGGTATATATCAAAAACATTACTGGTCTTTTTTTATAAGATTATTCCACACTTTTTATTCGATACAGGGAATCTCATAATTCCAGGATTTACGGATATCGTCCATGATTTTCATAATCCTTATTGTCTCTGCATGAGGCATTTCCGGACACTCCAGTTTTCCTTCCTGGATTGCTTTCATGCAAGATTCTACCTCATATTCATATCCTGAGATCTGTTCCGGCACAACATAAGAAGCCACTTCTTTATGTTCGGTATCAAACACTGTAATCTTTTCCGGATTATTGATATTCTGCACCTGCATATATCCTCTGGTTCCGAAAATACTTCCCATTCTGTCTGAGATTTCCCTTGCTCCACACTGAAGGGTTGCCATGCAGTCTCCCTCAAACACCATGGCAATGCTGTCCAGAATATCCACTCCATTCTGAAAGATTGCAGTAGCCTTTACATCCTTTACCTTATCGCCAAGCACCATGGAAGCAAAATTGATTGGATATACGCCTACATCCAGAAGAGCACCTCCTGCAAGCTCCGGTTTACGGATACGTTCCACATGACTTACTGTATAGCTGAGATTCGCGGTAACTGCCGTAACTTCTCCGATCACACCACTTTCAATAATATCGTTGATCATCTTTCTGGACGGCATATATCTTGTCCAGATTGCTTCTGTAATCAGAAGCTTTTTCTCTTTTGCAAGATCAAATAATTTCTGTGCCTGCTCTGCATTTACAGTAAATGCCTTTTCGCAAAGTACATGTTTTCCCGCTTCCAGACACATCTTTGCATGCAGATAATGGTGTGAATGAGGGGTTGCGATATAAACCAGTTCAACCTCATCATCTGCCAGCATTTCCTCATAGGATCCATATGCTTTTTTTACTTCATATTTCTGTGCAAATACCCGGGCACGTTCCAGATCACGGGCAGCAACCGCATACGCCTCCACATCTTTCATTCCTGCCACTGTTTTCGCCATAGTAGAAGCAATACCTCCTGCTCCCAGAATACCTAACTTCATTTTATTGTCCTCCCATATTTATAGCAGATAAAATTATCCACTTCGCTACTTGCTCTAATTTTACAGCATCATCGCCCGGAGAACAAGTTTATTCCGTTATATATTTATCCCATATCATTCATTTATTTTTTCAGTTTCTCTTTTTTTCGTTTCGTCATCAACCCTCCAATCCTTCCGGTCTCTTTCGCAGACAGACTTTTCCATCCATCACTCAATACCCTGTCCAACAGTCCCATTTCCTCTGCAATTTCATACTTCATTCTGGTTTCCGGTAATAATTCTCCATCAAGATAAGCTTTTATTTCCTTCTCTTTATCCAAAACAGCCCACACTCCTTTTCTTTGGAGTATGGGCTGTTTTCTTAATTTTTATACTGTATTTCATTCAAACGGATATTCGCAATCCGCTTCGCTACCTGCCTGATTCGGTTAAACTTCTGTCTATTACAGATTGGATTCTGTTATCTTTTCGGAATAATAATTGCCGCAATGATATATGCCCAGATTCCCGCACCGCCAAAGCAGGTAAGAATCACCCATGCCAGACGCACCAGCGTAGGGTCAATATCAAAATATTCTGCGATTCCTCCACATACACCGCAAAGCATACTGTTTTCTGATGATTTGTATAAACGTTTGTCACCCATGTCCATTTCCTCCTTAAACCCAGATTAGTCGAGCAGATAAAATCATCCGCTTCGCTACTTACTCTACACCGAATAACTTCCTGATTCGGTTAAATACTACTTTTATTTCTGCACGTCAGAGTATATGCTCTTCAGGATGTCTGCAAATCTCTGTGCTCTTTCCCGGAGAAATCTACTGATATATTTCCCATACCGCACTCCAGATCCAGTTTCCTGTCTGCGCCTTTATTGGAAATGGTTTTCTCCCGTCCAAGTCCGCTGTAAGAATCAGAACCTACATCCAGATTTCCCACTCCACATTCCAGATCATAATTATAATCCTCCTGCGTACCGGTCAGTGTCAGATCCAGTTCACCCAGACCACATTCTCCATCTGTCTTCCTGGTGCTCAGATCTGCAAATGTCATACTTCCGGTTCCGATTTCCAGATCTGCCTCCCTTGCAGTCACCGGATTCTTACTTTCAAATTCCCCGGCTCCCATCTCCACACTTAGCTTCTCTGTCTCAATATCTCTGTTCAGATAAGCAGTACCTGCACCCATCTCAATCTCCAACTCCTGAAGCTTAATATCTTTCGGATAAGAGATACACACCTTTCTGGTCTTAGACAGTTTTTTCGTGCTTCTGACCTTAAGAGTATCTGAACTCTCCTTCACTGTCACATTCTTCCCACTGTCATCATAAACTCTGACACAGAAACTGTCGCCCTCTTCCAGAATCAGCTCATCGTATTTCAGCTCTATATCCAGCTTTGTGGGCTGATACTTCAACTGATATACAGTGCCATCTTCCTCATTCTCATCAACAGCGCGGGCATAATCCTCACTGTCGTCACAGTCGTCGCTGTCGTCATAATCATCGCTGTCATAGTCATCGCTGTCATCATAATCACCACTATCGTCATAATCATCATCGTCATCATAATCATCGCTGTCATCATAATCATAATCCCCGTCTGCCACCAGAAGCACCCTTTTCAGGCTTTTCACCCCTGTCAGTTCCGACATACTGGCTCCCATAACACCACCGGCAGCTGTCAGCCCGATTCCCACAGCACCAAAAATCCCCGCTGCGATCAACATTCCTTTTGTAAACTTCTTCATTTAACCGCCTCCTTTCTCTTTCTGTAGAGCAACCTGTTAAAAAGTCAGTAATCTTCCGAAACCATTTCGGCACAATGCGTACTGCAATGCTGATCAGTCCTAATATCATAAGGATTGCCAGAGCAATCATCAGACATCCAATTCCTATGGTCAGGATCCCGGTTCCGGTCATTACAGCCAAAAGCCCTGCTCCAGCCACAACAGCTGCAATTCCGCCAACCAGTAAAGCCATAGCACCTATGCCCAATCCAACGATCAGCCAGAACGGAAGCAGTAAGATTCCAACTGCAAATGTCAGAATCCCACCAACAGCCCCCTTAACAAAAGGAGAAATAAAAACCAGCAGGATCACCGCAAGGATCAGCACCGCCTGATTCCCCTTTCTGAAAAAACGCTTCCCTGTTCCCGACTCTTCTCCATATTTCTCAGGCATCTGTCCTCTCTCTTTAGTTCGGGCATCCTCATAGCCATGCTCCGTATATTCTCCATACTCATAGCCTCCTGCCGAACCTTTCAGATCCGCCTTGATAATCGCTGCAACCTTCTCGGGACTTCCAAGTTCCCTGAGCACCGAAGCTTCATTCTCAGCTCCTGCATCATCGAAATAACTATTATAAAAATCAAGGGCATCCTGCCTCTCTGTCTCGGAAATATCAGCAAGCAGCTTCTCCAGCTCCTGCATAAACTGCGCCCTGTCCATCATCCTATTCCTCCCTCAAACATCCCGCTTATCTTGGATGCATAAATTTTCCATTCAGCTTTATAAAACTCCAGCTGCGCAGCACCTCTGTCCGTCAGCTTATAATAACGCCGGTTACGCCCTGCATACGCCATATCGTAAACCTCCAGACAATCATCCTTCTGCAGCCTCCTGAGCACCGGATACAAAGTAGACTCCGAAACATCCAGAACTCCACGCACATCCTGCGTGATCTTATACCCGTAAGTCCCTTCCTTCTCCTTAGAAACAACCGCCAGAACAACCGCATCCAGAAGCGCAGCACCCGTATTAAAAACCATATGCTCACTCCCTCGTTTCAATTATGTTCTGTACAGACAGCATCATCTCTGCAATCCAGCCTTAGAGCGTGTCTAGAAAAATGCTCCAGACTATACCAAAGGTAAACGCCATTTCACATCTGATACATTTATTCCATCCTGTTCACATACTATACAGAACATCAATATTGTTTTGTTAACGATATTATATGATATATAATATAATTTTGTCAATACTATTTAGCAAAAATCATTTATACTTTATAATCATTTTGATACCTTTACCGAAAATACCTCCTTAACGTCTTCCGGTTTACTATAGCACTCCTCATAAATAATGTATTTAAAAGCATTGCTATATATCAATTTCTTATTTCATAAATTACTGCAAACAATCCAGTCCATCATAGCGTGAAGTCCTGCTGAACTGTCTTGATTGCATTATTTTATTAAATTGCTATAGTATTTCAAAAACTTAATATTCCATAAACCTCACGTTATACTACAGTTATTTTCAGTAAACAGCGCAGGAAAATATATCTGTCTGAATGCATTTGCAGGCATCTTAGATCTTCTTAGCCGGTAGAAATCTGCGTTATGGAGAAAAATCGCAACCTGCCTGAGCGAAGCCTGCAGCGGAGCGAGTTTTGCATTTTTCTCCATGCTTTTAGCAGATTTTTACCGACTTAGAAGATCTTAGATGCCGAAACCGCACTCAGACAGATATATTTTCCTGCGCGTCCCCCCCCACCAACCCAAAACTACAGCAAAGGAAACCAACCCATTATGAACGAAAATACAACACCCCTCCACCCAGCCTTCCTCACCCGAATGAAAGAAATGCTCGGCAACGAATACCCCGCCTTCCTCTCCAGCTTCAGCGCTCCCCGAACCTACGGCCTGCGCATAAACACCTCCAAGATCACCTGCAAAGACTTCGAAAACCTGTCTCCATTTCCAATCCGTCAGATCCCATGGATCAAAAACGGCTACTTCTACGATGAAGATATCCGTCCTTCCAGATGCCCATACTATCAGGCCGGCCTCTACTACCTTCAGGAACCTAGCGCCATGACCCCCGCCTCCCGCATCCCCATCGAGCCGGGTGACAGAGTCCTGGACCTCTGCGCAGCCCCGGGCGGCAAGGCAACTGCAGCAGGCGCAGCACTTCAGGGACAGGGACTTCTGGTAGCAAATGATATCAGCACTTCCCGCGCCAGAGCCCTCCTTCGCAACCTGGAACTCTTCGGCATCCCAAATGTCTTCGTAGCAAACGAAACACCTGCAAAGTTAACCAAAGCATTCCCCGAATTCTTCGACAAGATCATCCTGGATGCTCCATGCTCCGGAGAAGGAATGTTCCGTAAGGAAGAAGCCCTTGCCAAAGACTGGACTCCCGAAAAATCCATGGAGCTTTCCGAAATCCAGAAAGAGCTTATCCTCCAGGCAGCCGATATGCTCCGTCCCGGCGGACTGATGCTTTACTCTACCTGCACATTCGCGCCTGCAGAAGACGAACAAACTGTTTCCCATCTTCTGGAAAACCGTCCTGACATGGAACTGGCAGAAATGGAAGATTATGAAGGCTTCTCCCATGGAGTTCCTGAATGGGGAAACGGAAATCCTGAGCTTACCAAATGCATCCGGATTTTCCCACACAAAATGAACGGAGAGGGACACTTCCTTGCGCTCTTCCGTAAAAAAGGACAGGCAATCAAGGAAAGCTCCCGTCCTCACACAAAACCGGACAAAAACGCATTTCCACTGATTGAGGAATTTCTGAACGAAATCGGTCTGAAAACCCTCTGCGGCCAGCCATTTGACTGGGAACGTGTGGAAATCCGCGGTGATAAAGCCTACTATCTTCCCCCGGTTGCCCACAACTTCCGCGGCATCACCTTCTTAAGAAACGGTCTCTATCTCGGTGACCTGAAGAAAAACCGCTTCGAGCCGTCTCAGCCACTTGCACTGGCGATCCGCAAAGATGAAGCAGAAGCAGTCATCTCTCTCTCCGCTTCTGACGAAAGGATCACCAGATATTTAAAGGGCGAAACCTTAAATATCGAACCCGAAGAAGCAGCTCACAAAAAGGCTGGCATCTCCTCTGTGCAGATGGATATCCCATTGGCTTCGGTAAACTGGTCAACCAGATCCTGAAAAACAAATATCCGGCAGGGTGGCGCGTATAACACGCGCTTATCCCTGCCGGATATTTGAATTCACAATAATAATTTTTATTCCGCTCACAGCAATATCTCTTTGTGCAATGTAAACGAATAAATGATCTTTTCCTTCACTCTTTTCCCCGTCATCCGCTCCAATGCCCGGGCATAATCCTCAAGCTGCACATGATACAGATCGATCAGCTTCTGTTCCTGTCCTCTCTTCACTCTATCCGTTTTATAGTCCACAAGAACAATCTCTTCCTCTTCCATAAAATAGGCATCGATAATTCCCTGCACCAGCACTGTTTCGTTCTTCCAACCATCATCGAGCATAGAAGCATTTCTCTGGATCACAAAAGGCTGTTCTCTGTAAAGATGTTTTTTCATGGCAGCCTTCTTCATTCTCTGCCCCAGTCTGGACTCCACAAACCTCCTGATATCTCGGATCCGAATACATTCCGCTTCCTGCTCTGTCATTTTCTGGCTCTCCAGAAGTCTCTTTAACTGAGCCCGAAGCTGTTCCTCTGTATCTGCTTCTGCATAATCCAGACATTCCATTACTCTGTGGTAAGCAGTACCTCTGGCAGCCCCCTTATACTCTTCCTGCTTCTCTGCCATAAATGCAGGAACCGGTGCTTCCTGTTCTTCATCCTGCTCTTCGGCAGACACACTGATATTCTCTTCCAGTTCACTTTCATCATGCCAGCTTCTCTTTTTCAGATCCGAAACACTGACTTTAACCGGAATATCTTCCAGATATTTATACGGATATACAAAGGAAAATCTCTTCTCTATCTCTTCCTTCACAACCTCATCATACACTTTATTTTCATCCCAGTTCTTCAGATATTCCTCCTGCATCTGGTTTCCTGCCTGGATGAGAACTGCCTTTTCTGTCATCTGACGGACAGTGATCTTTTTTATCACAAACTCAGAGATATCATCGTAAATCCCCGGCTGTTTCTTCATGAGGATTCCATATTCCCACAGAAGTTCACTCATGGCCCGATGCCGCACCAGTGCAGGCAGTACAAAAGCCCAGTAATTCTTTGCTTTCATTCTGGTTCCCAGTGGGAGCAGTTCTTCTTCCTCATCCAGAAAACGCGACAGCGACAGCATCTGCTTTTCCAGCTTTCCGACTGTTCCTGTAAGGATCAGTTTCTCTTTTGCTCTTGTCATGGCAACGTAAAGTACCCTCAGTTCCTCTCCCAGACTCTCCTTCAGAAGCTGTCTTCTGATCACCTGCTTATTCAGCGAAGATGCGATCACCCGTTTCTCCGGTATGATAGCATCAGCCCCTATTCCCAGTTCCGGATGAAGCAAAAGACCTGCATTCATATCCTGAAAATTAAACTGTTTTCCCATACCGGCCACAAATACTACCGGAAATTCAAGTCCCTTACTCTTGTGGATCGTCATGATCTCCACTGCGGTATTGCCCGCTCCTGTCAGATTGACTTCTCCATAGTCTACCTGATATGCCTGTAGCTGTTCGATATAACGAACAAAGTTAAACAGACCCCTGTAGCTTGTCTTCTCATAGTCCATAGCTTTCTCCACAAGCATGGTAAGATTTGCAAAACGCTGCTCCCCTCCCGGAAGTGCCCTTGCATAATCTCCATACCCGGTTTCTTTCAGCACATAAAGGATCAATTCGTGGACCGGCGTATATGCAGCCATATTTCTTACCTTTTCAAGGAGACTCAGAAATCCTTTTAATTTAATATTCAGAGAGTTCTTTTCATCTGTTCGCAGATTACTATTTAACAATTCAGATTTCAGCTTATCCGGATCCAGTTCTTTTTCGGGGATTTCATTTTCTCCTGCATATGCCGAAACACTCTCATAGAGCAGACCATCAGGATACTGTATTCTAAGCTCTGCCAGTTCCTGTGAAGTGCATCCGACGATCGGTGAACGAAGCACTCCCATAAGCGGAATATCCTGCAGCGGATTGTCACACACCTTCAGATAATTCAATACAGTCACAATCTCGGTTGCAGAGAAATATCCGGTTCTTGATGTACAATATACGGGAATCCCCTGAGATGCCAGCACTTCCCTGAAGGTTTCTGCCCATCCATAGGCAGTGCGCAGCAGGATTACAATATCCCCGTATTCCACAGGCCGGTATTCCTTCGTCTCTTTATCTACGATCTGTTCTTTTCCCACAATTTCTTTAATTCTCTGTGCAATGGCCAGCGCCTCCAGTTCCTGCCCGGTCTGATTTTCCATTTCCCTGCGGTTTCCCGATGCACCTGCGTCTTCATAGTCATGTACATCAGACAGTTCTTCTCCGTCTCTCTCGACCAGAAGAACCTCTGTCTTTACAAATTCCTCTGACTCTCCTTCCGGAAAAGAAGCTCCGGGATAAAGGGCTGCATCTTTGTCATAGGTAATCCCTCCCAGATCTTCCCCCATGATCTGTCGGAAAATAAAGTTTACACTCTCCAGAACCTGTTCCCTGCTCCGGAAATTTTTGTGCAGGTCAATTCTCTGCTCCTGTGCTTCTTCTGTGGAATAACTTTTATATTTTTCCATGAAAAGCTCCGGCCTTGCCAGACGGAAACGATAGATACTCTGCTTTACATCTCCTACCATGAAGATATTTTTCTTCTGGTTGATCCACCCGGATACTGCTGTTGTCAGAAGCTCCTGCACTAAGTTACTGTCCTGATATTCATCCACCAGGACTTCATCATACTTTGCGGAGAGCTCTCTCGCAGCCTGAGACATATGGATTTCTTCCCCTTCTTTCGTCATCAGTATCTGCAGGGCAAAATGTTCCATATCCGTAAAATCCAGAATATTCTTTTCTCTCTTCGCCTCTCCGAACTGTTTTTTAAATTCGTGCCGTCAACTCAACTAACATCTCTATTGGGCCTCTGATATATCTGATCACTTCCAGAAGTTCTTTCTCTGCACTCTGGAAATATCGCTGCCCCAGTTCCTTCAGAATCCCCTTTTCCTCATCCCGGAGATCTTTCACTCTCTGCTTCTTCTGTTCATCTACATCCGCAGCCTTCTTTGTGCTCAGCCGGGCAAATGAGGGTTTCATAAGTATTTCTGCAGTTCCATTATAATCTCTTTTCTCTGCCAGTTCCTGCAGACTTCTTATAAGAAGCAGATCACTGCTCAGTGCCTCATCATACAGATACGGACCATCCGGCTCTGAGCAGATTCTTCGAGCCTCCTGCACCAGAAGCTTCGCTTCCTGCAGTTCATCCTTCACTGCATCCCAGAGCATCCTCATCCACTCAGTCTCTCTTAACTCTTCCAGGGAATCAATCCTGTAATCATCCATACACCCGGACAGCCATTCCTGCGGAAAAGGATTGCTCATAGCCATTTCATATAATTTCTGTATCAGGTTTCCCAGATTTTCATCTGACTTTCCTGTTGCAAAGCATTCCACGAATTTCTGAAACTTTTCATCTTTTTTGGCATAATATTCTTCAAGCAGTGCTTTCACAACATCTCCTTGCAGAAGCTTCAGTTCCCCCTCATCTGCCGTCCGATATCCCGGATCCAGTCCGATCAGATGAAAGTAATTCCGGATAATATAGGCACAGAAACCATCAATAGTTGTAATCTGCGCAGTATGAAGCAGGGTTGTCTGTCTCTGCAGATGCTCATTATCGGGATCCTCACAGAGTGCTTTTTCAATAGCTGCCGAGATCCTCTCTTTCATTTCACCTGCTGCTGCTCTTGTAAATGTCATGATTAGCAGTCTGTCAATATCCACAGGGTGTTCTTTATCTGTGATCTTACTCAGGATACGTTCTACCAGTACTGCCGTTTTTCCTGATCCGGCTGCCGCACTGACCAGAATATTTCTGTCCCGCAGCCGTATAACCTCCTGCTGCTCCTTTGTCCACTGTACGCCCATCTTATTCTGCCTCCCTGTCAAATGCTTTCCATAATTCCTCATCAGAGAAGTTTTTCAGTCTGCGGAATTCATATCCTGACAGCCTGCGGTCAAATCCGCATACCGTCATATACGGACAATAAGTACACGCATTCTTTTTTCCGAGCTCATAGGGAGAAACCTCTGCATCTCCCTCCAGAATAGAACTTCTTATCTTCTCAATCTTCGTCCTTACATACCGTCCAAGCACTGCGAACTGTGTTCTATCTGCCACAGAAGAATTTTTGCGAAAGCTTCCGTCCTTATTAAATGCGACAGGAATGGAGCCAAGACTGCTGTCCATCCTGTACACAAGCTCCGGATCTGCCTGAACCAGACCATTCATCTTCAGTTCTTTCATAAGGCCTGCACTGACTGCTTCCACATCCGCATCTATCTTCTCCTGGATCATAGGATCCTTGATATTGTAATAGAAAACTCCCGCAGGAATAATCTCCTTATCCGGATATTTCTTCTGCTCTACACGCAGAGCACCATCCAGATAGATCATCAGCTGTAACTGCAGTCCATGATACAGATAAACCAGATCAAAGGATGTATTTCCGGTTTTATAATCAATCACCTTCACATACACCTTATTCTGATCTTCCATAATATCTACTCTGTCAATCCGTCCTCCCCCGAAGGTTACCTCAAAGCCTTCTGGCTGAAATTCTCCCTGTTCCAGCTGTTTCTGAAGTGCCCATACCGTCCTTCTGAGGATTCTCCTTGTTCTCTCGATCATATATTCATTTCTGGCACTGCTTTTGAGCACCGTGTTTCCATAATCTGCCACAATATTATCCAGACACCGGTCCGCAATCTCATTCCGTTCCTGTTCTGTCAGCTCTGTCCATTTCATGCCTCTTTTTCGTCACTTCTTCTGCAAAGCTTTCCAGTGCTTCATGCATAACATTTCCCATATCCATAGGTTTAAACTCATATTCCACACGCTCGGTAAGCTTCATTCCATACTGAAGGAAATGTGCAAATGCACAGGCTGCAAAACGTTCCAGTCTGGTAGCACTGTAAGGTGAAACCTCTCCGTATAATGCCTTCGCCACACTCTGGCTGATAATGTCCTTTGGTTTTCCGGCAAAAGCCGACTGTACTAGCTTCTGTACTCTGCTTCTGTATTCCGTATTCCGCAGATACCAGCTATAAAGCTCTCCAAACATTGCATCCGTCTCATCTGCCTGCTCCAGAATATCCTCATGTTCTTTCTCTGTCTCCTGTACCAACTTCTCCAGAAACAGATCAATCCCAGCTTCCGGATTTTCCGGATAACAATAATTGTTTATAGAATTTTTATGGGGTCTGACCCCGGCTCCACCCTCAATTTCCAGCTTCGGATACAGACTGCGTATACTCCCGATCAGATATGCCGGACTTATGCCTTCTCCTTTTGCATTGGTATCACTATAGGAGAGGATCAGCTTTTCTCCCGGTTTCGTCATATTCAGATACAGATAAAACCTCTGCATATTCATCAGTTCTTTAGGCCCCGGTGCCAGTTCCACTCCCTGCTCCTGGAAGAAATCCCTGTCAAGCTCTGATAAGATTCCGCCTGTCTGTGTGCTCTTTGGGATATTTCCCTCATTCACGCCAACAAAGAACAACGCCTTAATCTCCTTTAAGCGGGATCGTTCCATATCACCCACCATTACCTGATCTATGCTCGGCGGAATCAGCGCTACTTTTGCCTGAGAAAGTCCTGATTCCAGAAGCTGTCGGAACTCCTGTCTGTTTACCGTTTCTTCGCCAAGAATCTCAACCATCTTATCCAGCAGGTCCATCACAATTCCATAAATCTGGTTATATTCTTTTTCCATTGCTTTATCGCCTGACTCTTTAAACTTTCGCTCCTGTCGTTTCAGTTTCTGCCAGACATTGCTTTTTTGGATAAACTCACAGAGAATCCGGCAGTACTCTTCCACTGTCTTCTTCCCGGAACCAAATCCCTGTGCAAGTTCCCTTACTTCTTCCGCAAAGATTTCTCTGATCTCATTCAGTTCCTGTATCTTCTCCGCTTCCATTCCTCTGTATACACGAACCCATTTTTCAGACCATTTCTTATATCCCCGGATTCCCAGCGCCAGCACGTAATTCTCCAGCTTATCAGCCTGTTCTCTGGTAACTTCTGACATCCCGCATCTGAGATAACGGAAAACACTCTCATAAGGAAATCCCTGTACCGCCATCTCCATGGCAGCGCGCAGATACTCCACAAAAGGATTCATCATTACCGAGTGCTTCTCGTCAATAAAATATGGAATATCTGCCTCCTCAAATACCTGTGCTGCAAGTCTTGCATATTCTTCCAGATTTCCTGTGATCACTGCAATCTCACCATAACGGTATCCGCAGGTACGCACAAGTTCTGACACCTTTCGGGCAGCCTCCCGCATTTCTTCCAAGGGGGATGGAGCAGTAAATATCTTTATCTCCTGCTGCTCTTTGGAATATACGCCCTTTCTGTAGCGGAAGATATTTTTCTCCAGAAACTGTAAGGCAGGTGCCTGTGCAAACCGGGACTGTCCGGATGGTTTCAGATACACCGGATCCTCCAGATCTCTGGTCAGCCCTGCAAGTGTCCGTATCATCTGCTTGCTCATAAAGAAAAGCTGATAAGGTTTTCCCGGAGAAAAAGCATCCTCCCGTTCGTCCATAGTCACAGTAACACTTATGCGGTCAGCAATGACCAGAAGTTCCCTGAGCACATTGACCTGAATTGGCGTGAATCCGGTAAATCCATCAAAGAGAAATTCCGCTCCCTTAAGCTTTTCGGAAAAAGGAAGCTGTTTAAGCAGGACATCCATCACCTCTTCCCCTGTCATATAATGCCCCTTCAGGAATTCCCTGAATGACTGATAAAGGATTCCCACATCCTTAAGCTTCATTTCAAGTAATGGCTGATTTTGGGCCTTCTCTTTCATTTCTGCCAGATTCTCTTCTCTGATATCATACTGCATAAATTCTGAAACCAGAGACTTCACCTCATCCAGATATCCCGGCTTATTCATCTGACTTCCCAGATAGGCAAGTTCCTTTCTGTGCTGCTGCACCATTTTCTGCAGCACCATGCTTTTTCCCGTATCTTCCAGAACCTTTCTGTTATCTCCGCCGGTTTCTTCAAATACACGGTACGCAAGACGTTCAAAGCTCAGGATGTCAATATTCAGGATTCCTTTTCCCGGATGCATTTCCACCAGCGTCTTCTGTGTCTGCATGGTAAACTGCTCCGGAACAATAATATAGTAATTTCTCTCCGGATGTTCCATGGACTCCCGGATTACTCTCTCATATGCAAAATAAGACTTTCCGGCACCGGAACTGCCGATAATAAACTGTAATGACATTCTTCTCTCCTTACTGTCGGTTACTCACATTCGTTGTTTCAGTATATCATAATTTAAGCACTTCTGTAATAGAATATACAAAACCATCCAGGAGGCGTGTACCATGAGTGACAAAAACAAAATCATAGTCCTACATATGAAGGTAAGTTATATACACCGGCATTCTTTCTCCTTCTTGCTGTCATCCTGGCTATGTTACTTTTTTCATGTTTGGACCCGGTCAGAAAAAAAGTGCCTCAGCCGATGCCAAAAGCCTGTACAAACCGGGAATTTATACTTCCTCCATCGACCTGAATGAAAACACCTTTGACCTGGAAGTAACCGTTGACTCTGACAGGGTAACTTCCATCCGTCTGGTAAATTTAAGCGAAAGCACCGCAGCCATGTTTCCTCTCATGGAACCGGCTCTGGAATCACTGGCCAGCCAGATCTATACCTCCCAGTCGCTGGAAAATATCCAATATTCCGAAGATCAGAAATATACCTCCATGATTCTTTTGAATGCAATTGAAACAGCACTGAAAAAAGCGGAGAACAACTGATCGTTCTCCGCTTCACCATGCAAAATCACGCGGATAGAATCATCCACTCCGCTATGCGATTCTAAATATCCATATTTTCAAGCTGCTCCAGCCATACTCCTGCACTTGCATCACTTGGCATTCTCAGATCACCTCTCGGTGAAACCGCAACGCTTCCCACCTTCGGGCCATCCGGAAGGCAGGAACGTTTAAACTGCTGTGCAAAAAATCTCCAATAGAAGGTTTTCAGCCATTTGAAGATTGTCTCCTTATCATATATTCCTTCAAAAGTCTCACATGCCAGCCTGTAAATTTTCTCCGGTTCAAATCCTGCACGAAGCATATAGTACAGATAGAAATCGTGAAGTTCATAAGGTCCCACCAGATCTTCTGTCTTCTGTGCGATCTTGCCATCCTTAGGCGGCAGAAGCTCCGGACTTACCGGTGTATCCAGAATATCAAGAAGAACCTCTGTCAGCTTCTCATCTTTGCAGGTATCCGCATAATAACGTACAAGATGACGCACCAGAGTTTTCGGCACTGAAGCATTCACGCCGTACATGGACATATGGTCACCATTGTAGGTTGCCCATCCCAGAGCCAGCTCAGACAGATCTCCTGTTCCCACCAGAATCGAGCCATCCTGATTTGCACTGTCCATCAGGATCTGCGTTCTCTCTCTTGCCTGGCTGTTCTCATAAGTCACATCATGCACAGACGGATCATGAGCAATATCCCGGAAATGTACATTTACTGCTTCTTTGATATTGATCTCACTTAAAGTCGCACCCAGACACTGACTTAATTTGCAGGCATTCTGATAAGTTCTGTCTGTGGTTCCAAAGCATGGCATGGTAATACAGTGGATATCCTTTCTGTCCGCACCGGAAAGGTCAAAGGCTCTTGCGATCACAAGCAGTGCCAGTGTGGAATCCAGACCTCCGGAAAGTCCCACTGTTGCCTTATGGCAATGGATATGATCCATACGTTTCTTAAGTCCCATTGCCTGGATATTCAGGATTTCATCACAGCGCATATCCCTTTCTTCTTTTCGTGAAGGTACGAAAGGATACTGCGGATATTTTCTGGTCAGCTTTGTCTCTTCCACATTCAGATGGAAGCGTACTTTAATATGATCACTGTCGTCAGCCGGCTGATAAGTAGTCAGTCTTCTTCTCTCATCGTTCAGCCTCTGCACATCAATCTCACTACATACAATACCATTGTGGAAACGTTTTCCTTCCGCAAGGATCACTCCATTCTCTGCGATCATATTCTGACCGCCAAAGACCAGATCCTGTGTGGACTCACCTTCTCCTGCATTTGCATATACATATCCGCACACCAGACGTGCAGACTGTCCGGAAACAAGATCTCTGCGGTAGCTGTCCTTTCCGACCATCTCATTGCTGGCTGACAGATTCACGATCAGATTCGCTCCTGCCTGTGCATGGAGAACGCTTGGCGGCAGTGTCACCCATAAATCCTCACAGATCTCTGCTGCTGCCACAAGCTCCGGCTCCTCCTCACAGATAAAAAGAATGTCTGTTCCGAAAGGAACTCTCTTTCCCTCAATATCCACATATTCCAGACAGCCAAGACCTGATGCAAAATGGCGCTGCTCATAAAATTCTCCATAGTTTGGAAGATAAGTTTTCGGAACCAGACCAATGATCTCGCCTCTGTTTAAAACTGCTGCCACATTATATAATTTTCCATGATTTCTGAAAGGCACACCTACAAAAACAAGGGCATCCACATCAGCAGTTTCCTTTGTGATCTTCAGCAAGGTTTCCCAGGCGCTGTCGAGAAGACGTCTCTGCAGGAAAAGATCCTGACAGGTATAGCCTGTGATACAAAGCTCCGGAAAAGTCATAACCTTCACATGTTCTTTCTCCATCTCATGGATCAGTCTGATAATCTCATTTCCATTGGCATTGCAGTCTGCAACTGTGATATAAGGTGTTGCGGCTGCTGTTTTGATATAACCGTTTTTCATTTTCTACCTCTTCTTCCCTGTGCTCCGGCAGATCTATCTGTCAGTACATTGGCGTCTCTTATTTACATTTACGCAGGATTTCTTTCAGTTCTTCCACTGTAAATTCATAATTCTTATTACAGAAATGGCAGTTCATCTCAATGGACTTACCTTCCTGGATCATTTCATTGAGTTCTTTTCTTCCAATGCTGATCAGAGCTTTCTCCACTCTTTCTCTGCTGCAGTTACAGTAAAATTCCGTAGGAACTTTCTCATTGATCTCCATGTCAAAGCCCTCCAGAACTTTCTCAAGCAGACTCTCAGGAGTATGCCCCTCTTCCAGAAGATTTGTGACAGATGTGATTTTCTGCACATTTTCCTCAAGCTTCGCAATTGTGCTTTCTTCCGCAAACGGCATCAGCTGCACGATAAATCCGCCAGCCTGACGTACTGTATTGTCTTTATTCATAAGAACTCCAAGACCAACTGCTGATGGTACCTGTTCACTTGTAGCAAAATAATAGGTAAGGTCTTCTGCGATCTCACTGGTCTGAAGCGCAACCTGGCCAACATAAGGCTCTTTCAGTCCCATATCCTTGATCACGTTCATAAATCCTACTCCGACAGCACCTGCAACATCCAGTTTGCCCTTGCTGTTTGCCGGGATACATACATCAGGATTTCCCACATATCCCTTTTACACGACCTTTGGAATCTGCTGTCACAGTAATTCCTTCCAGAGGACCTCCTGCCTTAATCTGAAGTGTGAGGATGTCCTTATCCCCCTTCATCATGGTACCCATCATGGCACCTGCTGTAAGCAGACGTCCCAGTGCCGCTGTTGCAACCGGGCTTGTATTGTGATCCTGTCTCGCTGTTTCTACTGTTTCTGTAGTAACTGCCGCAAATGCACGAATCTGATCATTCGCTGCAATTGCTCTGATAATATAATCGTTCATTCGTTTATTACTCCTGTTATTTCTTTCATATTATTTTCATTTTGTTCATGGCTTAACATCAAATCAATAGCAATTCCCGTAAATAATGCATTAATTAAGAGGCTTGCTATAATCGCATCAATCCGCACGATGTGTCTCAGGTTTCTCCGGAATCCTTCCATGATATCCGTTCTGTGCACTTTTTCCATGCTCTCTTGCAACAAAAGTCAGACGTTCACAATTCTCATCACCCGGATTATGAGTATATGCATCACAGACTGCCACCAGTTCCATTCCTGCTTTCACAATCATAGCCTTGATTGCTTCTATGGAATATGCTTTCTGTACATGTTCCTCCTCACACTTCTCATACAATCCGTCTTCTCTTGGAAGAAAAAGTGCCAGTTCATATACATTCAGGGCATTTTCCCTGTCATAACTGTTCTCCCAGATAAAGCTTCCGTCCTCTCTGTCCTCAGCAATAGTCGTATCACCGATCACATCCCGGTATTTATGGATCGTATTCATATCAAAAATGAACAGTCCGCCCGGATCCAGATAATTATTTACCAGTGCAAAAAGATACTCCAGATCTTCCTCGTCCGTCAGATAATTCATACTGTCACAGACACTGATCACAGCACGAACCGTACCATATAACTCAAAATCCTGCATATCCTGCAAAAGATACAGAATATCATGACCGGATTCTGCCCGCTTCTCCATAGCCTCTGCAAGCATCTCCTCAGAATTATCGATACCGATCATATCATATCCGGCATCTGCAAGCATCTCTGTCACAGTACCTGTTCCACATCCCAGCTCCAGAACCAGACCATCCCTGATCCCGTCCTGAGCCAGTGTTTCTATAATATAGTCTGCCCATTCACGATAGTTTACATTATCCATGAAAACATCATAAACACCGGCAAATCTTCCATATGATTCCATTCATCAGCCCTCATTATCTACCTGTTTTACTGTTCACTCCGTTCACAGCAACACATATTTTCCCTGCTATTCTACCACAACATCCGTTCTTATGTAAATAACAGGTTGGTCTCTGTCAGCGCAAAAAAGGACGACTGTTTTTTACAGCAGCCGTCCTTTTCAACTTTTCTGTTACTGATTCTTAGGCATATAGCGGACATACGCCGGTTCTCCATGATAGTAATAGTCAACACCGTTCTCATCATAAACGTCCTCACCATTAGCAAAATCATAGGTATTTCCGTCATCATCACACCATGTACCGTCACCGTTCGGATAAATTACAAGCGGATATCCGTCGGAGTTTCTGTAAATAGTTCTTGTCTGATCTGTATCATAGTCCGGATCATCTGTTCCTACAGGTGTTCCGTCTGCATAATATCCATTGGAGGAACCATCGTCATAATCATAAGATCCGTCGCTGCTGCCATCAGAAGTATAGTCTGAAGAACTGTAATCTGATGAACCGCCCGATGAAGTATCACTGTAAGAACCGTCTGTACCTGCTGAAGAACTTCCATCTGATGAACTGCCGGATGCTGTTTGGTCTGTACCTGCAGCCGCTGTTCCTGTAGTTCCTGAAGTGCCGTCCGCAGTTGTACCTGCTGTAGTTTCTGAAGTTTTTCCTGTTGCTGCTGCTTTCAGTACAGAATCACCGGAAATAGTGAATGAATCAACAGAAGTCTTGATTCCTGCCAGTGCTTTCTCATCCTTTACAGAACCTGCAACACTGTAAAATTCTGTTGTATTATCTGTGAAATATTTATTTACAACATATTTATAGTCACTCTTATCAGTGAGGTAATGAACTGTATAGCTGTAAACATTTACACCGCTGACTTCCTCTGATTTATAATCCTGGATCTCAAAATCTGTACCTTCTACAAGATTATCTGCCTTTACAAGTGCAGAGGCTGTATCCTGTGAACTTGGAATGATCGCCACAGACATATCCTCCTCACCAGAACCATGCAGGATCAGGAGTTTGCCCTGTTTCGGTGACTCGAAGCTTAACATATCGTCAGAATCTGATTTATTCGCCCATGTCGCATCCGGAAGTTTAATGGATACTGCTTTGTTCTTAGATGTATAGGTAGTATTCTGGGCATTGGCCGGTGCAGGGGTAGGAGTTGCTTTCGCTGCTTTGGTTGGCTCCGGTGTAGGAGTTACCTGTACCACACTTGAATCCTCATCACTGCCGCCTCCAAAGTTACATGCAGTCATGGAAACAGATAATACAGTTGTTAAGGCCAATAACATTAGTACTCTTTTATTTTTCATAATATCCTCCTTAGAATAGATATATAGTCTTCAGGTAATATTTGATATCAGGTCAGGAGAGGAAACCTCTCTCTGATATTATTATAACTGTTCCGTACTTTATAAAATATGATGTCAGGGTCAAAAGATATTTTGCCCCTAACATTATATATTTTACAATTTCATTACATAGATGTCAATGTCGATTTCTCAGCCTTCTGCGATTTGCATAGTCTGTTATAACGCCATTTTTCTGCTTCATCATACCATTTATCTTTTTTCCTCTGTAACTGAGAGATTACTTGTTACTGTTCACACACCACTATCCCGAGACATACAAGCCAAAATTACCATTGCCGCAGGCAATCTGGAATGAATTTTGGCTACGTTACTGTGAACGGAGTGAACAGTAACGATTACTTTTTTATTTTTCTACTTCATACATATGCAGTTCATGAAGGGCTCTTGTTGCAGCGATATATCTCGCCTGACGCACAAGCGGGCTCTGATCTTTCTGCGGAAATACTAGCAAATACCTGATCAAATTCCAGACCTTTTGCCAGATAGAATGTCGTAACT
>ENA-OQKW01000099-OQKW01000099.1-human-gut-metagenome-genome-assembly--contig:-NODE-99-length-23284-cov-3.679708_pt1 | contig 23284 bp, 16 predicted proteins | sample MGYA00242657_ERZ504815 | MGnify/ENA primary metagenome ERZ504815 (study PRJEB26092, sample SAMD00036404) | human gut metagenome | host: Homo sapiens | study: EMG produced TPA metagenomics assembly of... | reverse complement strand
AATGAATACCACCGGGATAATACAGGCCAGGGCGAGGATCACAAAAATAACATTGAAAATTGCATTTGTAGATCCCTGGATCTGATTTAAATGTGAAGAGGAAGCCAGATCAAGATCTTTTTTCTTTTTGCCATTTTCGTACCTCCTTAAATAATCGCGCTGTCTTCATCAATCTTCTTCACAATGGCATTGGCAAGAAGGATGGTGATGCAGCATGCAACAGACTGGAAGAATGTTGCCGCAGAAGTCATTCCGATCGGAGTGGAAGACTGCAGTGCGTTGTATACATATGTGTCGATAGTTGCTGTCGTTTTGAAGATCGAACCGCTTGCTCCCTGAGAAAGCTGGAAGAACAGTCCGAAGTCGGAGTAGAAGACCTTTCCGACATTCAGAATGAACATCATGATGATGACACTCTTTAAGCAAGGCAGGGTAATGTGCCATACCTGCTGTCTCTTGTTGGCGCCGTCCATAACGGCTGCCTCGTACAGTGTGGTATCAATACCGGAAATGCTGGACAGGTAGATAACCATGTTGTATCCGGTAGATTTCCACAGATACATGAAGATCAGGATAAATGGCCATACACCGGCACTCATGTACCACTGAATCGGTTCCTTGCCTGCATTTCTCATTATACTGTTGATCAGACCGTTGTCCTGGTTCAGGAATGCATCCAGGAAGTAGGAAGCTACAACCCATGACATGAAATATGGGAAGAACATCATCGTCTGATATACCTTCGACGCTCTTTTGTTGTGCAGCAGGCTGATCATGATAGCCAGTCCTACGGAAAATACCATACCAAGAACGATAAATGCAAGGTTATACAGGATTGTGTTTCTCAGGATGACGAACAGGTCGTTGGATCTGATCAGGAACGAAAAGTTTTTGAAGCCGGCCCAGTCACTGTGGAGCAGGTTATAAATGAAACTCTTTCCGCCGGTGATTTTGTAATTCTTGAACGCAATGATCAGACCGAACATAGGCAGGAAGCAGAACAGAATATACCAGATGGTGGTCGGCAGCGCCATGACGGTCAGCTCCGTGTCATTCTTGGTCCAGCGTCCTTTTTCTTTTGCTTGGTTTACTCAAGATTTTTTCCTCCTTCTCCCGATTGCTCGGGCTTATCACTTGATCCGTTTATCTTACAAACGGAATCCCGGTAAATAATCTTTCCGGGAATGCGGTATACCTCGCCGCTCTTTTTCTGCGGTTCATTCATATGTTTGATCATACGTTTTGCCGCAAGACGTGCAATCGCGTCGGTGTCAACCGCAACCGTGGTGAGCGGCGGACTGCACAGCTGTGCATAAATGGAATCATCAAAACCGGTCACGGAAACATCCTCCGGTACGCAGATTCCACGCTCTTTTAATGCCTGCACTAATTTGAATGCGGTGGCATCGCAGTTACAGACAAATGCGGTGGGCAGCTTCTCCGGTAGCAAAAGCGGAATGGCAATGCCTTCATCGCTTCGGTCCGGGATTCTCCACTCATTTTTCGGGGAAATTCCCTCCTCCAGCATTCTCCGCAGATATCCGAGATATCGGTCGGAAATACTGGTTGTACTTCCTACGGTTCCGACAAATCCGATGTCTGTGTGGCCCTGCTGGATCAGGTAATTGGTCAGCTCATAGGAGCTGTAAATATTCTCGGTGATGACGGAATCGGATTTGTGGGTTCGATCGTAGATGTCCACATACACTTTTCGGGAGATCAATCTGTGCAATCTGCTCCCGGACACCCTTATCGAGAATACCAAGAAAGATCAGGCCGTCGAACAGCCCTCTGGTCTGTATCGTGTTCATGTCCGACGGGAGTGTTGCTGTTGTCGGAGAAATCATGATACTCGAGCAGGATGCTCTCTGCAGCTCGTAGATGATCCGCTCGTACATTGCCATATAAAATTTTCCTTCGTCTCCGGAGCTGAACCGCGGACTCATGATGATACCGTACTTTTTTGCTCTTCCGTTTTCCGTAGTCCGGAAGGACATAACCGGATTCTCTCGCAAGCGCAAAAATCTTTTCTTTCAGTTCTTCTCCCACGCCGTCTTTTCCGTTCAGCGCCTTGGAAACTGTTACTTTACTGATGCCCAGCTTATCTGCCAGATCCTGCATGGATACTGATTTTCTCTCTGCCATGTTACCAACAGCCCCTCTATTTGTTTCTTAACTTGTGTTTAGATGTTAACATCTTTTAGAAAGATTGTCAATAGCCTTTTCGTTATTTTGTATATTAAAATTCTTATTTTCCAGTCCTAATTTGTATAGATCGAGGAGTATTCTTCTGTTTCTTTTGATTTTTTAGACAGAAAATCTGTGTTCTTGTGTTAAGTCACATAACATCTTAATATTAACGCAGTACTTTTTCGCCTGTTTTCATTTTTAACGAAAAAGCAGCGGAAAGTCTGATTTTTTCGTCTAATTGTCATACTCCCCGCTGTCTTTTTTCATCTTCTGCTGTTTTTCATACTACCGCCAGACAGCCATGGCCTCATTGCCTGACACCGCCGTAAAACCGCGGAACAATGATTACCCGCAAATAAAGGTAACCACACCCTTGTCATTATCTGACAGGCTTTCCATATCTTTCTCTGCGGTTCCCTGCTCCACAATCTCCACTCCATAACGGAACTCACTGAATCCGGACAGGTCCATCTTGAAGTTTGTTTCCCATGTGTTATTCATAATCCAGCTGTAAACCGGCCGTTTATTATTCTCCTCTTTGTTATCGCACAGAAGGATTGGGTGGGATTCCATCTCCCCCATGTAAAGTAACGGTGTGTCAAAAGTATTAACCAGAATCGTCTGATCTTTTGTCCGGTAAACGAGCCCTTCATCCGCAATATAGTATTCCATATTGGTGCCAGGAAGCTGATCAATACCAGGGCGCATGGTAACACCTCCGTTCTGGATCATCACTTCCGCATTCGGAAGATTTAACGATAACGGAAGGTACAGGCTTTCGATATCCTCGCTTAATGTTTTTGCTACCCGGTAAGAAAACTCAATTTTCGGAAGATGACGGTACATTTTGATCACAACACTGCTGTGATACGTTCCCTCCAGGGTAAAGATCAGTTCTACTTTGGTAAACACCGGTCCGTGATCCAGAATTTTCACATCCGTAAGGTCACCCTGATACTGCTCTGCGTGAAGTCCGCGGATATTTCTTCCGATCAGACTGCGTTCCGCATAAACCCCCTTCCGTATTTCGGTGCGTTCATAAACCGGCGTGAAGAACGTTTCCAGACCGGATTTGCACATTTCAACCTCTGCTTTTTTATTGTAAAAGGAGGTAATACCCTCTCCGACTTTCCATTTGATCTGAAAGAAATCGTTTTCCAGACCGTAAGGCAGTTTGTAACTTTCCGGATCGTACGTGTTCACAATATCGCGCACCCGCTCTGCGCCTACCCAGGCAGTTCTGGTGAACAGGGTCTGGGACGGAGCCGGCTGCTCTTCGTACGTGAACGTTTTCTCTTCCATTGGCTCAAATTCTGCCAGAAAACTTATCAGGACTCCGCGCGGATGAGCAGACAGCTGCACCTCCATCTCCTGTTTTGTTTTGTCATCGGTTACTTTAACTGCAGAAAGACTTAAGGTTTCTACGTAAAATTCTACCGGAAATACTCTCTTTTGATGGCTTGTGGAGACCGCCTTCACTTTACCGGACAGATTATAATAGCGCAGAATATCACCCAGTTTATGGCACTGCTCATTTTTACGCATCGCTGCTGCCTCATGTGCTTTGGATGCATAACTGTTTTTCCGCATATCCAGATTTGTCACCATGGTATCATACGGATTGGTTACCGTAGCAGAATGACCCCAGGTGTGCTCTGCATATAAAAGAGAATTATCGCCATATGCCTGAATCAGTTCTTCGTTATGTACCCCTGTTTTTTCTTCCAGTCGGTCGCAGATATGGTTCAGTCGTACGGCCTCTTTGTAATGTTTCACCGCATATGGTGTACTTCCAACGCCATTGCCCCACCAGTCATTGATGGCACCTCGATACACCGGTGCATCCTGCACTTTATCCCGGATCTTGTCATACAATTCCTGAAGCGTCACCATATGCATGGTGACTTCTTCGCCATATTTTTCATTAAACAGCGCAACCGTATCTGCAATGGCCGGGTTGATCGGCGCATTATCCGAAAAAACGCCGGAAACACTGGTGATATAGAAATCGTACGGATAACCGTTTTCTTTATATTCCTTTATGCTCGCAGCCAGATTCGTGTGCAGATTTTCCAGAAGTCCTGTCACATCACCATTCTTTTTGCCGAAGTAATTTTCTGTCATAAAGTTAACATTTTTATTCAGGACGATGCCGAGGGCATTTCCCAGGTTATAATGCTCACCATTCCATACCAGCAGACGCTGTCCGTTCTCATTTTCCCAGAAATACGGTTTCTGGTTCTGATACAGCGGATACATGCCGTGATGGGTATGGATATTGGTATACAAAAATTCTACTCCGTTTTCGATCAGGGCATCGCGCTGTCCCATGGAGATACCATTAATATCTGCAATCATGGCTGTTTTGATCTGGATTCCTTTTTCGCCGCAGATTTCCTGCATCGTATGGATTTTTTCTTTCAGATATTTGCAGTCGGCAAGATCATTAAAGTTCAGATAATTGGCAGACAGACCGATGTTTCCTTTTTTTACCAGATCGAAAAACTTTTCTTTTTCTTCCTCCGTTGCCATTTTGAAAAACTGCTCCACGCAGTACCATGTCTCACAGTTCCATTTCAGATCTTTCTGGGTTGTGTTGTTTTTGATTCCATTTTCAATCAGTTCGACCGCCCTGCGGATGTTGTTTGCCTGATTGTAGATAACCTGCTCCTGCAGATCGGTGTATCCCACGTCAGTGTGGGAATGATGTACGATGTAGACTTCTCTGATTTTGTGTGTCATGATAATTTCTCCTTTTCCTGTTCTATGTTGCTCAAAATTTTTATCTCTCTTTACCCCACAGATGCTACCAGCATTTTAATCATTTCGCCCTCTTCCGGTACAATCCGGTATGTTCCGACCGCTGCAGGAACGATGGCGGTTTCTGCGTAATGTACCGTGAACGGTGCAAAGCTGCCATCCATGCTCTCGATGCGGGCACTTCGTCCCTCCACGAGATTCATCACATGAACCGTGTCATCCATCGAGACGGTGTGCGGCCCGGAAAGTGTATAGCGGATTGTGTCGATAAATTCGCGGCTGTGCAGTCCGGTGCGCTCTACTTCACAGTTTTCTGTTTTTTCCATCGTTCTGGTCTGGCCGACGATATTGTCGTACACCCATTTGGTATCACGGTTCCACTGAATATTTTTCATACCGTGGTCGAGGTGGATCGGACGCGGCAGTCCATCCATGCCAAGGCGGCCCCAATCCCATAGTTTGAAGGTAAAGATATACGGTGTCGCACTGATCTCCAGCACCATCGTGTTTTTTCCTGAGCAGTGCACCGTTCCTGCCGGAATCAGCACATGATCGTGTTTTTTGACCGGGATTTTGTTGACATATTTTTCCGCAGGGAAAAGTTCTTCTCCTTTTTCTGCTGCACGGAGTTCCCGCTCCATCTCTTTTTTATCCACGCCTTCTTTGAGGCCGAGGTATACATACGTTTCCTCGTCTTCATCGGCATCCAGAAGATAGTAGCTCTCATCCTGCGTATATGGCATGCCGAATTTTTCATAGATATATTCGGTCAGCGGATGTACCTGCAGGGAAAGATTCTGACCGCCCATCGTATCCAGCAGGTCAAAACGGATCGGGAATTCTGCGCCGAACCGGCCGTGGACTCTTTCACCAAGCAGTTCATGCGGCGCATAGAAGACAAGATCCTGTGCCGGTACTTTTAAGACTTTTCCGCCGATTTCCAGATTCAGGCTGTTTTCCTCCGGAACTCCGTCAAAGCTCCACGCGAAATTTTCCTTCGATGCATCCAGACCAAAGTTTTCCTTCATCCACTGACCGCCCCATACGCCAGGGTCGAAATACGGCTCCATACGAAATGGCTTTCTGGCAAGCTGCTGCAGTGCGCCTCGGAAGGCATTTCCCGTTGTAAGAACCGGTGCATTTTCTTTCTCCGTATCCAGAAGATACGTGAATTTTTCATACCGCTCTTTTTTATAGCGGTCCGCCAGACGCCATTCAATGAAAAATCCCCGTTTATATTTCGTCAGGATCGGATCGTTGTAATTGGTACTGTGCCAGTTTGGCATGCCGCTCCGGTAGCGGAGCTGAACTTCCCAGCGGGTCAGATCACAGTAAACAAGAACATCTGCTTCGGCCAGAAGCTCTGTCGCTGTACCAACGATCACGATCAGACCACCGTTTGTATCTTTTTCTTCCGCACATTCTGTCTCAATTGCTTTTTTCATGGTTTCCAGCTTTTCGCTCTCAAACCAGGTGTCTATGGTTTTATGACACATAATGCCGAAAACACGGTCATCGGTGATGTAATCGTTAAATTCTCTTAACAGCGTTTCTTCGTCTTTGGCACAGTCTTCGATATCAAAAATCCGGTCCGGCTGCAGCGCATTGGCCAGTTCCATCATTTCTTCTTTTCGTACACCCGGATACAGATCAAAGGAAAGAATACAGGTTTTCTTTTCTTTCTGTTTTTCCTGAACCGCCCGTTTTAATTCTTCGATGATCTCCTTTTTTTCATCCCAGATTTCATTTTCGTATCCTGTGATCTTCATTTGCGGATGTAATTCGTAGTTTCCATATTTCTTTTTTAAATTCATTTGGATTCTTTTCCTTTTCTTAATTTTTCTTCCATCCATTGGGTTGTTTCCTGCGCCGATCAGACCTATCATCTTTGTTTCAACGCTTTCGCATCTGGCGGATTTCGCACTTCTGTCCGGTTTTGTTTTTTTACATGTCATATGTTTACAGTTCCACCGTGTACTTATAACGATTTCCCGGATAATAGCAGATCGAATATTCAAAAACCTCGCCGCCCTTCCGAAATGTCTGCCGTGTCCGGATAAAAATAGGCATCTGCGCATCAATTTTCAGTGCTTTCTGCACCTCTTCCGATGGAAGTGCCGCCTCAAGCGTATCCCGGCCGGATTCAATATAGATTCCATGCTCCTCCCACAGATACTGATACAGCGATTCCATGTATGGCTCCGGCTCTGTTGGCAGTTCGCAGATTTTTTTCTAGATACGTAATGGTATAGACCATGGGTTTTCCCACAGCATTCCTCACACGTTTCAGGCAATAACATGGCTCCGTCAATGGAATCTGCAGACTTCTTGCTACCGTTTCCCCGGGACTGATCAGTTCCATCTTGCAGTATGTTGTCTGCATTTCGATATGATGCTTTTTCATTTCTTCCGTGAAGCTGATGACACCTTCCATCTGCTCTTCGACTTTCTCGTAGACAACATCTGTTCCGATGCCGCGCCGTGCACGGGCGTAACCGCTCTGTACCAGATTCGTCATCGCCTGGCGTACTGTCACACGCGAAAGCTCGTACTTTTCCATCAGCTCTTTTTCTGTTGGCAGAAAATCTCCTTTTTTGTACGTGCCGCATTCGATCTGCTGTTTCAGAATCTGTTCCAGCTGCGCATACAGCGGCGGTGCTCCCGGATTTCTATCCATTTTTGCAGTTTCTCCTTCTTCTTTTCTCTCCATAGCATTGTATTTTTGTTTCTGAAAATATTTTTGCTCTATTGTGTTTTTTCAGGAAACTGTGACAACAGGCCTTCCATGGCACGGCCGGATGTTTCCGTTTCTATCTGAATCCGAATCTTTCTTTTCTCGCACTCTCTTTCCAGTTCTTTTCCAAACCAGGAAAAACTTTTTGCAATCTGTCCGCCCAGAAGCAGCAGATCCGGCTGATATTCCTCCAGCACAGGAAGAAGGCCAGCCGCCACATCTGCTCCAAATCTTCTCCAGACTTCTTCTGCCTCCATGTTTCCCGCTTTTACCAGACCATACAATTCTTTTCCACTCCACACTTTTCCTGTCACAGCCAGGCTAATCTGCTCCAGCCCGCGCACAGAAAGATAATCGTCCAAAATGGAATCTCCAAACGGCTGTTGATAAATCCATCCATTTTCCGGCACACCTTTTCCCGTTTTCACTGTTTTGCCGTTTTCTACAAAAGCAGATCCGGCGCCGGTTCCGATGCAGACGCACAGAACTTTATCTACATCACGACAGTTTCCGTACCAGCTTTCTCCCAGTGCAAATGCTTCAATGTCATGTAAAAACAAAAATCGTGCTGATCCAAGTTCCGGCACGCGCGCCTTGATTTCTCTTTCCAGTGGAATCCCGTAAATGGCATCGTACTTATTCAGTCCCTGCATCCGGCTGATTCCATTTTCATAATCAAACGGACCCGGAATCGCCATCCCGACTCCAACAACACTTCCGTCTGCTTCTATCATCAGTTCCCGGCAGATCTTTGCAAAATTGTCCAGAATCTTCTCTGTGCTCTTCTGCGCCCGTGCTGGAAATTTCCGGATTTTCGTTCTTACTCCATTTCTGTCCGACACACTTCCTTTGATTTCCGTTCCGCCAACATCCAGAAGGATATACTTTTTCTTCTCCATCCCGCTTCCGTCCCTTTTCATCTTTTCCCTGTATTCTTTCTGTTTATATGCCACTAGAATCTCATTTCTTTGTATTGGTTCTCCTGCCGCCTTGTTATAATGTTATAACCTATTCATTTTTCTGTTGCAAGCGCCTGTCTGCAATTTTGTCTGCTTTTGCAAAACTTTGTGAAAACGCGATAATACGTTTTATGCACTTGGCGCAGAACGCAAAAATCCCCTGTTTCCGGGGTTTTTTATACACTCCGGACAGAGGATTTTTCTTATTTTCTACTTATTTTAATACATTTTCCAATTTAACAAAAAGGTTATTCATCTCCTGCACCACACTCTGCAGACTCTTTTCCCCGACATAGTTTCCAATCGCAAACAATGCCTTATACAAAAAATTAACCGCCCCCTGCAATTCTTCGTTTTGCTCTTTTGTTTCTTTCCGAAGCTGCTGCAGTTTTTCTGCCATCGGAAACAATTCCGCAAGAATCTGCTCTTTTCGTGCCCGGTCCGACGGTTCATCTGTCTCCATTTCTTCGAGATCATAGTTATCTGTTCTGCCGCATTTTCCCTTGCACACTGCGCAATCCGGATTCAGACGGTTCTTTTCTGCCTCCACGCGTACAATCCAGGATTTCCCCTCTTCTTCCCTCAGCTCTTTTTCCGGATTTGCCGCACAAATTCCGCCAAGCAGAATCTCATGCGTGGCTTTGTCCGGGCGGTGACCATTGCTGTCACCGCTGGAAAACTCCTGCGATTCACCTTTTGCTGCTTCTCCTCTTCCATCTACCGACCGGGCCAGACCGATCAGCGCACCAAGAAGCTCCTCTTGTATCTTCGTCATACTCATTTTTCTAATACCTCTTACCGAGCTTTTCATTTTTTTCGTCTTACATATTCCACAAAGCAGAATGTACCAATTGTAAAATAACTTTTAAGGGCACACGCTAATTGCTATATCTGATTTTCTACAAAATTTCCCCCTCCGTAGAAATCACCACGGTTTTCACCGGAATCTTCTTTCCACTCTCTTTCAGCGCCATCTTCACGGCACGCTCCATTCCTGCGCAGCACGGAACCTCCATGCGTGCAACCGTGATACTCTTAATATCATTCCGCATGAAAATCCGCGCAAGTTTCTCGGAATAATCGACATCGTCAAGTTTTGTACAGCCTACGAGAACGACATGATCCCGAATAAAATCCTGGTGGAAGTTTCCATACGCATACGCTGTACAATCCGCCGCAACGAGAAGGTCTGCTCCTGCAAACATCGAAGCCCGCTCCTGCACCAGCTTGATCTGCACCGGCCACTGGCGGAGCCGGGACGGAACTGCTGCAGAATTTTCCTGCGCATCTGCACGGTCAATCGCCCAGCTGTTTTCACCTGCTTTTCCTGCTCCGGTATTCTCCTGTCCGGCCGCCTCTTTTGCCTTCCGCTGGTTCTCTTTTACCGCCTCCTCATCGTACGGCAGCGCCTCCCGCTCCACAAACGAAATCGCATCTGCCGGACAGACCGGCAGGCAGTCACCGAATCCGTCGCAGTAGTCATCCCGGATCAGCTTTGCCTTCCCGTCAACCATCGCAATCGCACTTTCATGACAGGCATGCGCACAAAGCCCGCATCCTGTACATCTGTCTTCCTCTATCTGAACAATTTTTCGAATCATCACTGAATCTCCTTTTTTCTCTTTGTTTCTCAATACCTGTTTGTTTCTCAACCATGATATCATACTTTATCCCTGTTTTGACAGTTGTTTTTTTTAGTAGTTTTTTCCTACAATACCAACTCTTCATCCAGAGCCAGCGAATAAATAATTTTCTCTTTCACTTTCTTCCCTGTCGTCCGCTCCAGTGCCTGCTGGTAATAGGCGAGCTGTTTTTCATATCTCTTTTTCAGCTCCCCGGCTTCTTTCACACGGTCCGTTTTGTAGTCCACAAGAACAATCTCGTCCCCCTCCGGGAACCATGCGTCAATGATTCCCTGCACGAGAATGGTTTCATCTTCCGGATAGGACGGATCTGCCTCACTTGCCGGAACGGACATCACAAACGGCTGCTCCCGTTTCAGGGTTTCATTCAAAAAGGCATTCCGCATCCGCATTCCAACCGGACTTTTTGCGAAAGCGAGGATTGATTTGAAATAAATGCATTCCGCTGCTTCTTTCGTCATCTTTCCTTCTGCAATCAATTCCTCCGTCTGTGCCATCAGCTCTGTGATGCTGTACGCTCTGCGGTAATCGAGACATTCCAGCAGGCGGTGGTACGCCGTTCCGCGGTCAGAGCCCGTCAGAGCCGCAACATGATCCTTTTTCAGAAAACCCGGCACAATTGGTACGAGTTCTTCCTGCGCGAACAGCTCTTTTCCGATCTCGGATTCCTCCATCCCGGCCTTCTTCAGCTGTGAAACGGTAACCTTTACCGGAATCTGTTTTTCCTTCTCATACGGATACTGGTAGGCAAACCGCTCCTCCACAAGTTCCTTCAGCGCTGCTTCTCTCGGCGGCTGCTTCGGAATTTCCATGATTTTCTGCTCATTCACCGCGCGCTCCATCTGATGCAGCACCTCTCCCTCAACAAGTCCTGCCGGTGATACAAGGCGGATCGTTACCGGAATTTTCTCCGCATACAGCGGATTGTCCGCATTCCCTGCCAGACCGAATTGTTCATACAGCCCGTCGAAACACCGGTTTCTCGAAAATGCCGGCAAAATCCAGTCGAGATACCCGGATGCACTGCTCAATGTCTGATACGACAGCAGCTCCTCCTGCCGCCCCGCATGCGCCGCGCACTGCTTCACGCGGCTCTCCAGCTTCGACGCCATGCCCGTCATAATCAGCTTCTCCTTCGGTCGCGTCATGGCAACGTAAAGCACCCGCAGCTCCTCCGCCAGATTTTCCAGCTTCATGCTCTGCCGGATGATCTGCCGCGGAAGTGTCGCCTGACGGACGCGGTGCTCCGGATCGATCGTATCCGCGCCGATGCCCATGCGGGAATGGAGTACAAGCGCCGCACGGCTGTCCATCTGGTTAAACGATTTGCCCATGCCCGAGAGGAACACAACCGGGAATTCCAGTCCTTTACTCTTGTGAATACTCATGATACGCACCGTGTCTGCGCTCTCCCCGTAAATATTCACCTCGCCGAAATCGACTTCATACTTCTGAAGCTGCTCGATATAACGGATAAAGTTGAACAGTCCACGGTAACTCGTCGCCTCAAATTCCACCGCCTTTTCCACCAGCATCTCCAGATTTGCCCGCCGCTGCACACCGCCTGGCATTGCAGATGCATAGCCGCCGTAGCCCGTCTCCTCGAGAATCTGTGTAATCAGTTCATGAATCGGCGTGTAAGGCACACGGCTCCGCAGCATTTCCAGCTGCTCCAGAAAACTTCCAAGCTTCTTCCGAAGCGCCTCATCTTCCCCTTCTGCCGCATATTTTCCACATGCCTCGTAAATTTTTACGTCTTTATCCACACAACGCACCGCCGCCAGTTCCGCATCCGTGCATCCGCAGATCGGCGAGCGTAAGATTGCGGTAAATGGAATCTCCTGGCAGGGATTGTCACACAGATGCAGATAATTCAGCACAGTCACAATTTCCTGTGTGGAAAAGTATCCCGTTTTCGATGTGCTGTACGCCGGAATTCCCGCCGCCTGAAGGACACGGGAGAAGGTCTCTGACCAGCCGCTGACCGCACGGAGCAAAATGACGATATCCCGGTACTGGATTTTCCGGTATTCCCCGGTCTCCTTATCTACAACTTCCTCATTTCCAACCATTTCCCGGATGCGCGCCGCAACGGCAGCCGCCTCCGTTTCCATCTTCGTCTCGCGGGATTTATCATCTTCCAACTCCGGCGCCTGGTCGTCCAGCAGCAGAAGCTCCGTTTCGTATGCCGTCTGCCACGGATCCGTATTTCCCTCTTCTTTTTCGGGAACGCCGCACCCGCATGGAGGCTCGCCGCCTCGTCATACGCAATGCCGCCGAGCTCCGGGCTCATGAGTTTCCGGAATACATAATTCGCCGTCGCAAGCACCTCCTGCCGGCTTCGAAAGTTTTTGTCGAGATCAATCCTCTGCTGACTTTCTCCCTCTTTTTGATACGTGTGATATTTTTCCAGAAACAGCTCCGGCCGCGCCAAACGGAAACCATAGATACTCTGCTTGATATCGCCGACCATAAACCGGTTCCATCTGCCGTCCTCCTCGCCGGACACGGCAGAGAGGAGCGCCTCCTGGATAAAGTTACTGTCCTGGTACTCATCGATCATAATTTCCCGGAACTGCTCCGACAGCTCCCGCGCCGCATCGGTCCGCACCAGGCAGCCGTCTTTTTGCTGCACGAGAATTTCAAGCGCAAAGTGTTCCAGATCGGCATAATCGAGAATATTTTTGCTCCGTTTTTTCTCCGCAAACGCTTTTGCAAACTGCTCCGTCAGATCAATCAGCACCCCGATGGGCTCCCGGCAGTCGGCAATCTCCTCCGCAATCGCAGCGCTGTCCTTCTCAAAGAACTGCTCTTTTAACTTCTGCAGCTCCTTTTTACATGCATCGCGCTCCGCCTTTACCTGATCTTTCAGCGTTTCACTCACATCGTCTGCCTTTTTCCGCGAAAGTGCTTTAAACTTCATTCCGGCCATCGCGCGCACCAGTTCATCAAACGATTCTGTTTCCAGCAGTTCTTCCACCATCTGCTGGTCAGAAGCCAGCGCCTCATCATATAAATACGGTCCTCCAGAGCTTACTGCTGTTTTCCGGTTTTCCTGAATCCCTTCCAGAATACTCGAGAGCCGCTTTTTCGCCTCGCTCATCAGCTCCTGTACCCAGATACTCTCCTGCACTGCTTCCGGTGAATCCATCTGGTACGCCGCCCGGCACTCTTCGAGCCACTGCTCCGGCCATGGATAGCTCATGGAAAACTCATACAGTTTCAGCACAAGTGCATCGAGCCCGTCATCCTGCTTTCCCGCCGCGTAGCTCTCCACAAACCGTGTAAATGCAGACTCCTTTTCCGTAAAGCGTTCTTCCATGACCTTCTGGATCACATCGCTTTTCATCAGACGGATCTCCCCTTCATCCGCCATGCGGTACACCGGATCGAGATCAATCATCTGAAAGTAATTTTTGATCACGTATGAACAGAATCCGTGAATCGTGCTGATCTGCGCATGGTGAAGCAGGGTCTGCTGCCGCTGTAAATGCTCATTTTCCGGGTTTTCCGCAAGGCTCTGCTGCAGAGCGCGGCCGATTCTCTCTTTCATTTCTCCTGCCGCCGCACGCGTAAAGGTTACGACGAGAAGCTGGTCAATGTCGATTGGATGCACAGGGTCTTTCACCATTGCAAGGATCCGCTCTACCAGAACCGCCGTCTTTCCGGAACCCGCCGCCGCGCTGACCAGAAGATTCCGGTCTCTCGCATCAATGACTTTCTGCTGTTCCGCTGTCCATTTTACTGCCATGTTCTTTCCCTCTTCTTTCTGGCTGATTTTCTTTCCCTCACTTGGAAAAATGCACCATATTTCACTTTTTCAAAAGCAGTCACTCTTTTTGATCTCTTTGTGCTGTCTCCTGCATTACCTTCATCAGCAGTTCTGTATCCATGCCCTTTAATTTACGGTATTCATATCCCTGAATTTTCTGATCGAATCCGCAGATTCCCTGATATTCGCAATATGCGCATGCCGTTGCTCCATCCCGCTGAAACGGCGAAATTTTTACATTTCCCGAGAAAATGCCCTCGCCGATCTCACGTACCTTCTTTCTGGTGTATGTCCGAATCACATTAAACTGCTCCGACGATGCCACTTTCGAATAGCCCGTGTAGCTTCCATCCTTCTTCTTTCCAACCGGAATCACATCCGACGTCGTTCCATCCGCGAGTACTCGGTCGAGAAGCTCCACCACCTTCCGATCTGCATTTACAAGGCCATCCATCCGCAGTGCTTTCAGCATCCGTCTGCCCCACGCCTCATCGGTCTCATCTTCTTCTTGGTCGAGGATCGGATCATCAATATGATAATAAAATACCCCCGCAGGCTCCACCAGCTTACCTGGATGCTTTTTCTGCTCCAGCTCCACCGCCGCATCCAGATAAACCGCCAGCTGCAGCTGTAACCCATAATAGAGCGCCACCAGGTCAAGCGATGTATTTCCCGTCTTGTAATCGATAATTTTCACATAGACCTTATCGTCCGTCTCACAGAGATCCACGCGGTCAATCCGTCCGCGCAGGCGCATCTTCTCATGCTCCGACAGATCAATATTAATCGCCGACAAGGAGTCCTCCATGGAGAACGAAACCTCAAATTCACCCGGCTCAAATTCTCCCTGCCGAATCTGCTGCTGCAGCGCCCACACCGTCCGTTTCAGAATCCGCTTTACGCGGATGATGCGATACTGATTCCGGCTTGAGCTCTGGAAAATCGTGTTTCCGTAATCTGCCATCGTCTCCTCGACGCACTCCTCGATCAGGCGGTCACGGGTATCATCCCCGACAGTCTTCCATGTCTCGCCATTTTCCTGCAGTTTTTTTGAAAACTTTTCGAGTGCTTCATGCATAACCGTTCCCATATCGGCCGCTTTCAGCTCATACTGATCCCGCTCGCGGATCTGAAGTCCGAACTCCATAAAGTGGGCAAACGCACATGCCGCATACTTTTCCAGCCGTGTCGTACTGTTTTTCAAAGTGTCCCCGTACAGCGCCGATGCCGCACTCCTTCCGATCACACCGTCCGCACAGCGCAGAAAAGCCGCTTTCCGATATGTCTCCGCCGGAATCCCCGCCTCCGGATGTGCCGCATACCAGCGGTAAAGCTCTTCAAACAGCGGATTCATCTCGCCCTCTGCCGCCTTTCCAAGCTCCTCCAGAAACAGTGCCTCCCCGGAACGCGGCATTTCCAGTTTTTCCTCCGGATTTTCCTCTTTTTCGATATCCCGCACCGGGATCTCCGGGAAGAGTTTTCGGATTTCGTTAATCAGATACGACGGATTCTGCGCCTCGCCGGACGCGCCCGCTTTCGCAAAGGAAAGGTACAGCCGCTCCGATGGTTTTGTCAGATTTCGGTAGAGATGGAATTTCTGCTGATACATCGTCTCCCGCGCCGTCGGGGAGAGTTTTGCATCCGCGCGCTCCAGCTCCTCGCGGTCATACTCCGAAAGAATACCGCCTCCCGCGTCGTGACGCGGAATCAGCCCGTCGTTCACACCGACGAAAAACAACACACGGATATCCTTCAGACGTGATCTCTCATTGTCACCGATCAGTACCTGGTCCGCGGTCGGCGGAATAATGCCAACAGAAGCCTCTGCAAAGCCAGCCTCCAGAATCTCCTGATACTCTGCCAACGTCATTTTTTCATCGCCCAGCACCTCGACAATCTTATCCAGAAGCTCCATGACAATACCGTAAATCTGGCTGTATTCTTTTGCAAATGCCTCCTGTCCCCGCTCTTCAAACTGCTGCCGCCGCTCCTCAAGTTTTTCCTGCATCTGATTCTGCACCGCCAGTGCGTACAGTGCCTCCGTCCGCTCCCGCACCGTGGCGTCTTTTTTCTTCATCTGTTCTGCAAACGGCTGCACTTCGGCATAGAATTTTTCCCGTAGGAGATTGCGCTGCGGCACTTCATCCGGTTTGATGCCGCGGTATCCCCGCGTCCACGTCTCCCCATACGCTTTCAGCCCGCGGATGCCAAGTGCCAGAACATAGTTTTCCATCGCATCTGTCTCCTCGCGGCTCAGACTCGAAAGGCCGCAGCGCAGATAACGGAAGACGCTCTCGTAGGAAAAGCTCTGTACCACCATCTCGATCGCCGCGCGCAGAAATTCCACGAACGGATTCATCAGCACAGAATGCTTTTCGTCCACAAAGTACGGAATGCCGCATTTTTCAAAAATTTCCCGCGCATATGTGCCATAAATGGAAAGATCTCCGGTCAGAACGGCAAAATCCTGGTACCGCATCTTCTCCTCACGCACCATGCGGCGGATCAGGCGCACCGTTTCCTCGAGCTCCGCACGTGGAGATGGCGCTACACTAATGTAAATACCCTGCTGTTTCAGATTTTGTCCGGACTCCAAATGCTCCTTTTTCGTTTTCTGTGCATTTTCCAGCGTGCTTGGCCCAATTTCTTTTTTGTTCTTTCCATTTGTTCCTGCCCCTGCTTTTGACTCTGCTCTTTTTCCTGCCTCTGTTCCGACAATCCTTCTTATTCCATATCGAAACAGGTTCTGTTCCAACTGATCCATCATGCTTCCCGACTGAAAACGGCCATATCCCGAGCGTCTGACCCAGATTTCCGGCTCCACTGGGCACCCTGCTTCGTCTGCCGCTTTCATAAGCTGTTGAATCAGCTGGCGGCTCATCGCAAAGAGCTGGTGCGGGATTGCCTTTTTATACGGATCCTCCCGCTCATCCATAATAATCGTCACATAGACCTTTTCACAAAGCCGGAACAGTTTTCCAAGCACACCGATCTGTACTGGCGTAAATCCGGTAAATCCGTCCACCAGTACCTCACTGTTTCGAATGAGTGATGATTCTTCCAGCTTTCCCGCCAGAACCTCCAGCACATCCTCCGCCGTCACGTAGCGATTTTCCAGATATTCTTCAAATGCACGGTAGATTACCCCGGTGTCTTTCAGCTTTGCTGCCAGCAGCTTTTTCTCTCCCGTCTCCTCCGCCCACGTATCAAGCTCGGACGGCGCAATCTGATACTGCTTCAGCTCGGAAATCAACGATTTCATCTGCGAAACTGCGCCGGTTCTCTTTAACGTACTTCCAAGAATCGTCAGCTCCTTTTTCTTCTCCTGTGCAACGCGTTTTACCACAAGACTCTTTCCCGTTTCTTCGAGCACCGGGTACAGACTGCCTCCGGTCTCCTCAAAAATACGGTAAGCCAGACGCTGGAAGCTCAAAATATCAACATTTAAAATACCGCCCGCCGGATGCAGTGACACAAGCTCTTTCTGCGTCTGCATTGTAAACTGCTCCGGCACAATGATCAGATAAGTTTTCTCCGGGTGGCGCATCGCTTCCGCCAGAATTTTCTGATACGCATATCTCGACTTTCCAGCTCCCGAATTTCCCATAATAAACTGCAGACTCATGTTTCGCTCCTCCTGTTCTGATCCACTTCTGCCAAAAAAATAAACATAGCTACAGTATAGCAGACTCCTTTTTTTGTATGCAATCAACCTTCAGGCAAACAGTAACCATTTTCTTCCGACAATACTGCCGTATATTTCCAACGTAAACGGCCGCTCTTAACAGCTGAAAATATTCAGCATTAAGAGCGACCGTACATTTTAAGATCAATGACAGCGTCATATATTTTTATTATGTTATACTTTTCAAACGTTCCATCAAGGTTTCCATGCGGCACAAAAAAATCGTTGCCGCAAGTAAATCCGCAGCTCCTCCCGGACTCATATTTTTCCGGATACAAATCTGATTCAGTTCTCGCACTTTTTGCAAACCCTCCGCGCAAAAAGCACCACCTGTCTTAAGAATTGCCCTTGCTTCTGTTTGCAGCCATCGCATTTCTTTCTCACTGGTTCTGCTGATGACATTTGTGTCCGTAAGCTCTCCTATAATCTCAAGAAGAATCTGTACATTGATCTGATTTTGATCCCTGTTATTTGCTATATACTGCTTCATATGAGGAACCGTACGTTCACACAGAATCGGATATCCGCTCATCGCCAGTCCCCGGACTCCTTTCTCGCCCAGATGGCAGTAAATTTTTTCTCCATGCGTGATCCCCGAGCTTTGTTTTAATTTTCTCAGATCCTGTTCCAACTCTTTTTTTGTCATTTCCAGACTGATCCGGCAAACATCCTCCGATTCGATTGTTCCGAAATTTCTCAGGGAAATTCCGGCCGCTGTTGCAAGAATGCCAATCGTAAAAATGATTCCTTTGTGCGTATTGACTCCTCCGGTTGCAGCAAACATTTTTTCTTCCGTCTTTTTTCCTCTTTCTCTGAGAAGGGGAAACAATGTCTCCGGAGCTGCCTCCCAGGAATACCCGGCTACAAACATTGCCGCCAGATCTTCGGCGATCGCCTCTGTACTCTTTTGAAATGTCTGACAGTTCATATCTGTATGCGCACCGGTATCCTCCCGGTCTACTAAGCCTGGTTTTGGTGTTGTATACACTTCCTCCATCAGTGCCTGACTGATCTCAGCAGCTACGCCTCTTTGCAGCTGTTCTTCCCATATGATACCATAGATCTTTTTTCTCAATTCTTCGATCGAATGTTTTCTGCTTCTGCCACACTGGCAGGCCGGGTTGTTGCATAACAGACATTTTCTTTCCGGAAATCCAAGATCCTTTCTGCTGATTTTCGTATTTTCTTTTTCCAATACATCAATATCATACAGTCTCCCGATCTTCGTCTCTTCCAAAGCAATCATAAGCTTTTTCACCTGGTAGCCGTCTGCTTTCACAACCAAATATCCTTCATATCCGGTTATGTTTTCTTGTACCAGCCGGGCTTCCGTCGAAATTTTTTCCATTTCCAGCTTATTCTGTATTTTTCCATTCCTTCATAAAAGACCTTTTCGAAAAGTTCATTTACCTTTCCGGACCCGGAATATTGAGCATAAAGCAGATTAAAGTTACCCGGATATTTTCAAAAGCTCTTTACTGCGTTGCCACCCTTTTTTCTCGGCTCCACAATACCTGCTCTAAGGAAACCTTATTTTCCGTTTTCATTCTTTTTCCTTTCCAGATAGCGCCAGGTACTTTCCGGAAGCATTCCGCAGACGCTTTTTAATTGATTTTCCGCATATTTTTTTCTAACCTCAGATGCACTGATGATCTGGTCTCCATATGTTTTTCTGGGAATTTCATGAAAGCGGATCTGATAGCACGGTAGCTGCTCCCGTAAGCACTGGTTATAGGTATGTGTCACATCGCAGACCGGTTCACTGCCTACATAGCGATCCGTAATTTTAAGTTCCGGTGCAATACGCTCTCCAAATAACTGAATATCCAACTGACAATTCATCTCATACGCTTTCGCTTTTTCTTTGATAAAATATGTCGGAAACACAGCCGGCGAAATCATGTATTCTGAGGTCTGGTGAAGAATCACATTTGGAATTTCCTGTATTCCTTCTCTTACCAACTGATACCGTTCTCTCGTTGTCAGAAAGCTCTGTTCTTCTGAGAGGATAAAAATATGCAGCCATTTGTTTTTTTTTGTCCGCCTCCCGGATCAGGTATTCATGTCCTCTGGTAAAGGGATTACAATTCATAACCACTGCCCCAATACCGTTTTCATGCCTGTTTTCCACTTTGCACTTCTGTTGTTCCTGTGTTTCTTTTTTTAATCGTTTCAGGAATTTTTCCAGTCCGTTTTTGTCATTTTCCAGAAGAAGAATTTTTTCTGTCTGTGTCACCGGATACATTCCCATACTGCAAAACAGTTCTTTGTTCTGAGGCTTGGTAAATCCAAAAAAAATGAGAAATTCCCATTCCATAAAAATATTCAATCAGAGATGTCATAAGATGTGCCAGCAGATTCTGTCCTTGATACTCTTCTGATACCGCAACACATTTTATGATATTTTTCTGGCAGGAAGCAGTTGCTATGATTTCTTTCTCTTTTCGCAATACAATGGAATGCGTAATCTGCTCATCATAAGTAAGTCCCATGTATTCCAGAAATTTTTTGAGTTCCTCTTTCTTTTTCCCGGTAAAAGGATCCCCTGTTTCTTCCATATAGTCCCCCACTGCCTGCCCTCCTTCTCTTATTTATGTACTGACTCCGGGAGTACCTTCTTTTCCTCTTTAAATTGGAATGGTTTAATCTGACGAACTACATCCATGATGGTTCCGTCTCTGCTTTCAATAATTCCTACAATACGTTCGCCAAATTCTACTTTCTCCGGTTCTCCTGCAATCCGGTAAGCCAAATCCCGAAGTTCTTCTATCGTTTTCAGCGGAAGTCCACTGTTTTTTACCGCTTCCAGCAGATCTTTTCGCAGTGGATTAACTGCAACTCCATATTCCGTGATGACTACATCTACAGATTCTCCCGGTGTTGTCACTGTTGTTACTTCCGTACAGATTGCCGGAATTCTTCCTTGCAATAATGGAGTCAGTACAATGGTGCATTTTGCGCCTGCCGCCGTATCCGGATGACCTCCCTGCGCGCCTGTTATAACGCCATCGGAACCTACTACAACATTGCAATTGAAATTTACATCAACTTCCAATGCTGCCAGAATCACAAAATCCAGTTTGTTGACTACTGCGCCCTTGTTAAAAGGATCTGCATATTCACCGGCACTGATTCTGAAATGCCTGATATCTTTTACTGATTCTACCGCATCCAGATCAAAATCCTGCGTATCCAGAAGTACATCAACCTGATTGTTATCCAGAAGATCACACATCGGTTTCGTCAATCCTCCGACGCCGAAACGCATACGGATTCCACGTTCCTTCATGATTTTTGCCAACGAAATGGTGGAAGCGATAGATGCGCCTCCCACACCGGTCTGATAAGAAAATCCATCTTTAAAGTACGGGGTAGAAGTGACAAATCGTGTACAGTAATCCGCCATCATCAGTTTTCTCATATCTTTCGTCGGTTTCGCTGCACCTGTTGCAATTTTCTTGGGATCTCCGATTGCATCTACCACTACTACATAATCTACCTTTGTCATGGAAATATGTGTCGGAAAATTAGGAAACGGCACCAGACAGTCCGTAATTGCTACGACCCGGTCCGCATAATCAGCATCTACCATCGCATAGGACAATACTCCGCAATCTGCTTTTCCACCGATACCACGACAGTTTCCATAATCATCACACGTCGGTGCTCCGATAAATGCAATATCCAGGTGTACTTCCCCTGTTTCGATTGCCCGAACTCTGCCGCCGTGGGAGCGCATCACTGCAAGCCCTTTCAGTTTTCCCTCAGAAATCGCTTTTCCAATCTCACCGCGCACACCAGAAGACTGGATTCCTGTAATCGTTCCATCTTCCATGTACGGTACCAGTCCTGCATGCGCTTTCCCCAGAGAACTGGCACAAATGGTAATATTTTTAATACCCATTTTATGGATTTCTTCCATCACCATATTTACAACCAGATCACCATCCCGGAAATGATGATGAAATCCAATTGTCATGCCATCCCGGATTTCACATTTCACCAGTGCCTCATGAATTGTTTTCACCAATTTGCTGCCATCGGAATTCACCACGCAGCGGGTTTTCGGACCATCTTTCTGATATTCATAACCATCATAATAATGCACTCCGTGAAATACTTCTTTTCCTGTTGCCTTCAATATTTCCTCGGGAATTTCTCTCCCTACTGCATTTTTCATCTTACAGTTCCCCCTCGTACACACCGGAAGCCTTGGCCAGTTCGATTATTCGCTTTGCACCATCATAAAATGCAATATCAATCATCTTTCCGTCCACAGTAAATACACCGATTCCCTGTGCCTTTTTGCTATCAATCTCACGGACTACTTTTTCCGCAAAAATAATCTCTTTTTCTTTCGGTGTAAAAATTTCATGTACAATATGAATCTGTCTTGGATTGATAATTGATTTCCCGTCAAATCCCATCAGGTGAATCGTATTGACATCTTCTCGAAAACCATCTTCGTTCTCCAGATCTGTATAAACGGTATCAAAACATTGCACACCTGCTGCCCGCGCAGCAATGACAAGCTGCTGTCTTGCTCCCATCAGTTCTATTCCGGTTCCCGTAATGTGGGTATGCAGATCTTTCGTGTAATCTCCACCGGACAGTGCGATACCAAACAGCCTTTTCGAAGCCTCGCAAATTTCTAATGCCTTCACCACACCTCTTGCCGATTCTATCGCTGCCATAATTAAGGTACTGTTCTCCGGTCTGCCAAATTCATTCTCCGCCTTTAAAATTTGCTGCTCCACTATTTTTACATCCTGCGCTGTCTCTGTCTTAGGAATACGGATGCCATCACATCCACCGGCTACTGCGCAGCGGATATCTTCCTTCCAGAAAGGCGTGTCCAGACCATTAATACGTACAATCCGTTCTGCTCCATGATAATCAATCGTGCGCAGTGCATGAAACAGGGAAAATCTGGCTGCATCCTTCTGATTTTCTGCCACTGCATCTTCCAGGTCCAACATCAGAGAATCTGCCCCATAAATATACGGATCCTTAATCAGTCCCGGCTTCTGTGCATTTAAAAACATCATGGTACGGCGTAATCGCTTTTTTGCGTCTCTCATCTGATTGCACCTCCCCATGGCAGCTGCTCCGACTGTCCGGCGGAACGGTATACCGCAGCTTCCACCCTCGCACGGATGGTGCAGTCCAGAGCTCCTTTATCTACAATCTTAATTTTTACGTTCTGAACTCCCAGACTTTTCAGAGTATCCAGAACCACATGACGGATCTGATTTCCATACTGATGAATCACTGTGCTTTCCAGTACCAGATCTATGTTTCCATCTCCATCTTCTACCGTAACCATACAATCGCTGGATTCCAGTGTTCCGGCTACGGCTGCTTTTTCTATCTCCATTTTCCTCTTCTCCCTGTATTTCCCGTGGGGCTGTCGCACTAAAAAAAATGAAACCGCTCCCCCGTCAAGTAGACAATTGAAAAAAATATAAAATTTTTCCTGCCCGTAGAAATTTATCTGCTGGCAGTTTTTATGCAGCTTGCAAGTAAATTTCATGTTTTTCC
>ENA-OQKW01000097-OQKW01000097.1-human-gut-metagenome-genome-assembly--contig:-NODE-97-length-23421-cov-3.850906_pt1 | contig 23421 bp, 18 predicted proteins | sample MGYA00242657_ERZ504815 | MGnify/ENA primary metagenome ERZ504815 (study PRJEB26092, sample SAMD00036404) | human gut metagenome | host: Homo sapiens | study: EMG produced TPA metagenomics assembly of... | reverse complement strand
GCACGCCGCGCTATTGTCAGATAGATATTCTGCTACTTCCTCGACCGTGGCGGGCGAGAAGCTTGGTTCTGGTATTCGATATTTTTTGCGTTCCAGATAATGGGATAAAAATGGAATGTGCGCCATGAAACATCACCTCGGTTCGTTCGGAATTGGAAATTAAAAAATGCAAACCTTTAAAACGCATTCGGCCGGTAAAACTGCAGGAACACCTGGTTGAGTGATGCATAGCATCCGCGGCTGACCGGAATTTTTGTTCCGTCCGACAAGAGACATTCCGTCCGCGTGATCCGCTCCACATGAGCGAGATTCACAAGATAACTCCGGTGTGCTGCCGCAAAACATTCTCCTGTCCCACCAGAAGCCTGCCATGCGGCGGAAAGCTCTTCGCGGAACTCCGACAGTATTTTTCTTAAACGTTTCCGTGCCGGCGGCCGTATGCAGCGTCAGATAATGATTATCGGACTCCACAAAAAGCAGATCCGAGAGGAACAGCTTCTGCGTCTCCCCGCCAAGTGAAAGCAGCAGATGCGGCTTTTCCTGTCCGCGCATCGTCTGCAGTTCGTCGAGCAGCGGAAACAGTGTGTCTTCCGTCACCGGCTTTAAGAGATACCGGAACGCCTGCACCTCATACCCTTCGAAAACGTATTCTCTGTGGTTCGTCAGAAAGAGAATCGGCACCTCGCTGTCCGTCTCACGGATTTTCCGCGCCAGCGCCATGCCGTCCATTCCACCGAGATCAATATCGAGAAAGATGAGATCGAACGGATACGAGTTAGGGTACTGGAACAGAAAAGCAGCGGAGTCTGAAAAGGCTTCCACGGTAAGAGGAAGCCTTTTTCGCTCCGCAAAGGTGTGGAGCAGCAGTTCCATCCGGGAACGCTGCGCCGGTTCATCTTCGCAGTAAGCAATTCTCATGTTATTCACCCAAACATTTTTTGAAGAAGTTATCGTAAACGGTAATCATTTCCTCGGTCCAGAATGCTGCACCGCCGTGGTCTGCGCCGCGAAGAAGATACAGCTGTACATCTTTTCCGGCATCCTTTAATGCGTAGTAGAGATCGACACTCTGCTGGCAGAACACCATCGTGTCCTTGGTGCCGTGTGCGATCAGCATCGGCGGGAAATCCTCGTTCACGTATGTTTTGGAGCAGGCTGCCTTAGCCTCCTCAAGATGCTCGGTGATGTCATAGCCCATCAGCATGCCCTCCGGGCTGTCCGGTTTCTGATGGTTCAGCGTTATCGGATAGCCGTACGGCAGTGTCACATCAACAGCTCCGTACAGATCGATAATACCGCATACCTCGCAGCTTTCCTCATTGATCGGCTCGTCAAGTTTTCCGCTCTTTGCGGTCATGCCGGCAACGGAAGAAACCTGTCCGCCGGAAGAATCTCCCATCAGGAACATCTGCGATGGATTCAGCTTGTATTCCTCCGCATGCGCACGCAGAAAACGTACCGCATTTTTTGCGTCGATAATCTGCGCTGGGAAATGTGCGATTCCGCTGTGACGGTATTCGACGATTGCAACAACGTAGCCGCGCTGCGCCAGACGGGCGATCATGCCGACCTTCTGGTAGACATACTGTTTCATCCAGGCGGATCCCTGAATAAATGTGATGCACGGCCAGGTGCGCTCCGGGTGCGCCATCTGGAATGGTGTGAAAATTTCCAGATGAAGATTGTGTGCCTCGTCGTAGACTACTTCATGGGCATAGCGGATCTCAATTTCCTCTCCGGTCACCGGAATCTCCACAGCACCGTCCACTGCGTCCTCGTAGTCCGGCATTGTCTCATACGTATAATTTGATGGTTCAATAATCATGTGTAAAAACCTCCTTTTGGGTAAACCCCTTCTGTCAGAAACAATAAGTATGGATGACTTATGATTTCTTCGACTCCTCATATGATTTTAACTCGGAAAGTGCCTCCCCGGCAAGTGGATACAATGCAATAATGTTGAAAATTGTCATCAGCCCGATACCAACATCACCGAGATCCCACACAAATGTGTAAGCGGCAATTCCTCCGATAAACAGCATTACAAGTGCAAGAACCTTGTAAGCGGTCTGGAAACACCACTTGTCACCGAACAGGTAGGCAACGTTGCTTCTTGCATAGAACAAAATGCCGAGGAACGTGGAAAAGCTGAACAAAAACAGCGTAAGTGCGATAAAAATCACACCGAATTTTACCCTAGATGATACTGCATGGCGGTCTGCAAGAGATCCATGCCGGAAAGGCCATTAATCAGATCCTTTGGTGCAAGCAGCATAATCATTGCGGTGCAGCTGCAGATGACGATTGTGTCAACAAAAACGCCGAGCGCCTGTACAAGGCCTGCTTTGGCCGGGCGGTCACATTCTGCGGCGGCAGCGGCGCATGGAGCGGAGCCGGAACCGGCTTCATTCGAAAACAGACCACGCTTTACACCGTTCATCAGAACAGCACCAAAACCGCCGGCTGCCATCTGACGAAGTCCGAAGGCTTCCTCAAAAATGCGTGCAAACACAGAAGGAATCTGACGGAGGTTGACTGCGATGATAAACAGTGTGATAAAGAAATAGCAGACTGCCATGACAGGAACTATAAAATCCAGCACCTTTACGGTTGCATTTTTCCGCAGTACGATGATTGCAGAAAGAATCACCAGCATGATACTGGTGTAAAGCGGCGGAATGGAAAATGCATTTTTAAAAGAAGAAGCCACGGAGTTGCTGATTACCTGACTGATACCGCACCAGCAGATCAGACCGGCAATGGCAAACAGAACAGCCGGCAGAACGTATCGTTTTTTCTTCTTGAGGTGGTCTTCAACCAGATCGTGAATGTAGTAGGCAGGACCGCCGCGGTAGCCGCCGTACAGAGGATCTTCTTCTTTGTGAAGCTGTGCGAGCGTAGCTTCGATAAACGCGGTAGACGAGCCGATGATAGCCGTCACCCACATCCAGAACACAGCACCTGCGCCTCCGGCGGAGACTGCAGCGACAACGCCGACCAGATTTCCCATACCGACACGCGTTGCGGTGGAAACGATCAGTGTCTGAAAAGAAGAAAGGCTGCTTTTTTCATTTTTCTTTTCCGACAGGGCACGGATCATGTCCGGGAACAGACGGATAGGAAGAAAACGTGTCCGGATCGTAAAATAGATGCCGGTTGGGATCAGCAGAAGAATCAGAAGGGAGATTCCGAGACTGCCGCCGCCCGGGAGCGGAATCGTAAAAAGATCGCCCCAGAGAAAGATGTAGACTGTGGTGATGAGATTGACAATCATGTTTTCAAAAACCCTCATTTCAAAATATTTGCGGCACTGTGAAACGTCAAAGCATAAAAGCACCGTTACCTGCTATTATATCGGTTTCTGTTTGGAATGTAAAGAAGGGAAGAGAAAAGATAAGAGGCAAATATCAGCTTTTTCCGAAACCAGAAAAAGTTGATATTTGCCTCTTAAAAGGGCATCTTTTGTTTTACGGTACAGATTACGCGGTCAGCCTGCCAGATGCAGCATCTCGATCAGGAACAGCCAGCTCAGGCCATAGAACGTAATGACAGCGACAAGGTCGTTGACCGTTGTGATCAGCGGGCCGGAAGCAACCGCCGGATCGATGTGGATCTTTTTAAAGAACAGCGGAATGCAGGTGCCGACGGCACTGGAAATCAGCATTGCCAGCAGCAGTGCGATGCCGATGCAGGCGGAAACGGAAAATGCGAACATCATGGTCTTTCCCTTGAATAAGAAGATGAAAAGTCCGATGACAGCAAAGGACAGAACACCAAGCAGAAGACCATTGCAGAAACCGATGCGCATTTCCTTGAAAACAAGCTGTAATTTCTGTTTTCCGGTCAGGGACTCATCCATCAGGACACGGATGGTAACAGCCAGGGACTGGGTACCAACGTTTCCGGCCATGTCAAGGATCAGGGACTGGAAGGTCATGATGATCGGAAGGGTTGTGACAACCTGTTCGAAAATACCGACTACAGAAGAAACCAGCATGCCAAGACCGAGCAGGATGATCAGCCATGGAAGACGTTTTTTCATACTGTCTTTTAACGGCTCTTTTAAATCCTCCTCTGCGGTCAGACCTGCGAACATCGCGTAGTCCTCACCCATCTCATCATCAACCAGGTCGATGATGTTTGATGATGTGATGACACCGAGCAGGCGGTTGTCATTGTCGAGGACCGGAATAGAATCCTCGGAATAATCCTTCAGTTCTTCGATACACTCGTTGATCGGCTCCTCTGCATATACGTACGGGTAAGAAGTTACGGTCAGATCCTCGAGCGTCTCGTCGCGTCTTGCGATGATCAGGTTTTTCAGATCGATCGCTCCGTAAAATTTCTGCTGCGCATTGACAACAAAGATGGTAGAGATGTTGTCGTTCTTTGCGGCCTGATCGATCAGGCTGCTCATCGCCTGTTTGACATTCAGATCCTCGCGGATGATGATGCAGTTTGTCGTCATGCGGCTACCGATTTCATCTTCATCGAAGGAGGCGATCATCTCAATATCGTGGCGTACTTCCGGATCGAGCAGTTCGATCAGAAGTTTTTTCTTTGCTTTGTCGAGTTTCTGCAGAACCTCGGCCAGTGCATCGGTCTCCATTTTGGAGAGGATGGAAGCGGCTTTTTTGACATCCATCTCTTCGAGGTACTCGGCTACGTTGTCGGATTCAGCATACTCAAAAATATCGGACAGCATGTCCGTGTCCAGAATGCGGTACAGTTTGCATCGCTCCGGAACCGTTAAAAGCGGCAGAACATCTGCCAGGTCATTTTCGTGGTAATCTTCCAGGCGGCTGCCCATGACAGCCGGAGAAGAGTTACTGCGGATTGTATCCAGGATCTCCTGGGTATAATCCTGTACTCGTTTTTCCATTTTTTCGTTATCCTCCATTCTTTTTTTTGGCAGCAGAAAAAAACAATGCGTGCTGTCGGTGCGAAAAAGCATGTTGGAACCCTCACAGGGCAGTAAAAGCACACGAAAAAAGAACCAGAGAATTACGTTTCAAAACTGGTTTGGATCATGTGTCTTACTTCGGGTTTTCATAGGATAAGAAGGGAAAATATTTAAGATTAAAGCAGGACAGAAGGATGGCCGTCATCCTGCATATTTTCCGGTTCCCGTCCTATGCTGGTACTTCGCCCATGAGAATCACAACTATCCATTCTGTTCACCTGCCTTTTTTTAGAAATTTTTTGATCAAACAGCCGTTTTTGCCGGTCTGTTTCGCTTGAAATACGGGATTCAAAAATCATCCCTCAAGTATTCTAACTGCTTTCCAGAAAAAAATCAATTCCTATTTTGGTAAAATTTTCGCAACATTCTTATCTCGTTTCTGTTTCTCCTCGTAAAGCATTGCATCCGCATGCGCGAGCATCTCCGGAAGTGTGGAATCCATGTCTTTCGGAAGCAGATAAAAGCCGGTGGAAACGGTAATATTATATGCTTTTTCGCTCGTTCTATTAAAAATGTCGAATGCGGAGTGCAGCGTCCGGTACAGATCCCTGGACATTGTTTCGTCGGAACACGGAACAAGACATGCGAATTCATCGCCGCCGATGCGTCCGCAGACACCGCGTTTGCCGATGGAATCCTGCAGAAACTGTCCGACAAGGCGGATGGAGAAGTCCCCTTCTTCATGCCCGTACCGGTCGTTGATGATCTTTAAATTATTGAGATCCGCATAGACGGCAAGCAGGATGTGCTAAGAAAATAATTGCAATTGTCTAAAAAAATGTTTGAGCTCTGGATTCACAGACAAAACTTTATAGAAACTTAAGATTTTCCTTTGCGGACCTAAAGATTCCTTTGGTACAGTAAGGATGAAAACAAAAGACATCTGGCAACTTGAGGGAATTTGCGGTACAATCATCTTTGAATCATGTGGGAGGTCCGGCGCGGAAAAAAAAGTGCCGGAAAAGAAAAAAATGAAAAGGTGGAGAAAGAAGAAATGTACAACATTTTAGTATGTGATGATGATAGAGAGATTGTAGACGCCATTGAGATTTATCTGACCCAGGAGGGCTATCATGTGCTGAAAGCATATGACGGCATGCAGGCTATCCAGATGCTCGAGAGGGAGGAAATTCAGCTTCTGATTATTGATGTGATGATGCCGAAACTGGACGGCATTCGTGCGACGCTGAAAATCAGGGAAAAGAGCAGTATTCCGATCATTATTCTGTCTGCGAAATCAGAGGACGTAGACAAAATTCTGGGACTGAACATCGGCGCGGATGATTACGTGACGAAGCCGTTTAACCCGCTCGAGCTGGTGGCGAGGGTGAAATCTCAGCTGCGGCGCTACACGAAACTTGGAAATCTTCCGGCGGACGACGGAGAAAATGTGTTATCAGGTCGGCGGGCTTCTCGTCAATGACGATTTAAAAGAAGTCAGCGTCGAGGGCGAACCAGTCAAACTGACCCCGATCGAATACAACATTCTCCTGCTGCTGGTAAAAAATCCAGGCAAGGTATTTTCGATTGAACAGATCTACGAGAGCATCTGGAACGAGGAGGCGATCGGTGCGGACAACACCGTTGCGGTCCACATCCGTCACATCCGTGAGAAAATCGAAATCAACCCGAAGGAGCCGCGCTATCTGAAAGTTGTATGGGGAATTGGGTATAAGATTGAGAAACAATAATAAGGAGTGAATAATTGTGAAAGAACGAAAACTCTACAGCCTGACGGGGAAGCTGATCGTTTTTCTTCTGCTGATCGTTTTTGCCGCCAGTGCACTGTTCGGGGGCATTCAGACACTGATGCTTTCCAGCGTCGGCCTGACGCCGAATGCGGCAGCAAAAAAGTATGCGTTTGAAGAAACCACCGCATGCGGCACACTGGTGCAGCGGCAGCTTCATAACGTCATGAGCTACTATAATGATATGAGTAAATTCGGCACAAACGGTCGATACGACGGAACAAAAGAGATTGATTACCGTGCCTTTGCAACCGATGGAGAGGGAAGCGGCGGGATAAGTACAACGTACACCATTGACCAGCTTGTCAAGATGTACGATGACGGCAGCAGCGCAGACCTCAATGAGGTGGCAGCGTATACTGCGGACAATTATGCGACGAACGATGCCGGAATTGACAAAGAAGCCTATCTTGCATACGAAGATGGAACTGACGTGAGCCAGGAAACAGAAGAGACGGATGTAGCCGCACTCACCGAAGAAGTGAGCGCGGCAGATGCAGAGACGTTTGACAGCTTTTCCCCGGACGGCGAGGTCTACTTTCCTTCCGATAATGCAGTGAAAAGCCTGAAAGAGAAAAAAATTGATCCTGCTGATGTTTCCTCCCAGTTTTTGTATCTATACGATCAGGGAATGAGCCTGGAAACGCAGAAAACGAAAGCGGGAACGTACCTCTATGAGTACGCGGCGGCAAATCTGAAAAAGGTATCCATCCGCGATCTGTATATGACACTTTCCGGGGTCACGGAAGAAGTTGCTGCTTTTAAAAACCAGGAGAGCGGCATCAGCGTCGATGCGGACGATGCCAATCTCTGGTACTGTCTGGAGGATAAAGAAGGAAATATCTATACGAATGTGGATTCCTGGAAAAATGGTTACACAACAGCCATTGCGCAGAAATCGCCCTATCCGTTCGCCTTTGCTGTTGACCGGACCGGCGGTGCCGACAAAGTCCGTTCTTATGCAACAAGAAAAAACAGCCCGGCCGTGGAAGCAGCGAGAAGCTATCTACTGAACAATCAGATTGCAGATAATTATCAGAAGATCTTTGTTGCACTGGATCCGGATCTGGCAGCAAGCGACTATTTCTCCCAGTACAGTGAGATCTACAGCCAGTGGCTTCCGAAAATGCAGCTCCTTCTTCTGATGATTGCAGTTGGCGGAATCGGAACGCTGGTCTGCCTGGTCCTGTTCACACTGCAGGCAGGAAGAAATGGAAAAAACAAAGAAATCCGCCTTTACTTTTTCGATCAGTGGTACACGGAAATCGCAGCTGCAGCCGCCATCCTGATTGTGATGGGAGCAGTTGGAATCGTTGCTGTCTGCATCGAACTTTCCTACGGCGGCGTTCATTATATCCAGAATTTTGACGGAAACTACATCTACAGCGGATCCTATGGAAATGAAGCAGATACATGGCGAAGCCTGGTGGCCGCATCGGGCATCCTCGCCGGATTTCTGATCACACTGATTCCGTACTGCTCACTGGTGCGCCGGATCAAAGCACGCAACGTCTGGAAACAGTCGTTTTTGTACTGCGTCGGCCACCGGATCGTGTCTGCCGGAAGAACCTTCTATGAAGGCAGACAGGAGTCGGAGCGAACGATCCTTATGTTCTGCGTTTTCTGCGGCGTGCAGATCATTCTCTGCTGCGGCTTCGGAATGTTCGGCGTATTCCTTACCCTGGTGATGGATGCCGCAGTGCTGCTTCTTCTGCTGCGCGAGGCATCCGGAAGAAAACAGATTGAACATGGCTTAAAAGAGATTGCTGCGGGCGATCTGGATTACAAGATTGACCTGACGGAGCTGCAGGGGGAAGACAACCTTCAGCTTGCCGGAATTGTCAATTCGCTCGGAGAGGGAATGAAAGCGGCAGTGCAGGAGCAGATGAAGAGCGAGCGCTTAAAAGCGGATCTGATCACCAACGTATCCCACGATATCAAGACACCGCTTACTTCTATTATTAATTATGTCGATCTGCTGAAACGGGAAAATATTGAAAACGAGAAAGCGAAAGATTATATCCGCGTACTCGACGAAAAATCACAGCGCCTGAAACAGCTGACGGAGGACCTTGTCGAGGCATCGAAGATCAGCTCCGGAAATATTAAACTGGAATTCATGAACCTGAACCTGAATGAACTGGTACAGCAGGTGAACGGAGAATTTGCGGAGCGGTTCGAAGGCCGCAATCTCGACCTGATCTGTATTCTCCAGCCGGAACCGCTTCTGATCCGTGCGGACAGCCGCCGCATCTGGCGCGTGCTTGAGAACCTGTACGTAAATGTCTGCAAATATGCCATGCCGGGAACACGGGTTTATGTGGATGCCATCAAAAAAGACGGAAAGATTCAGCTCTCGATTAAGAACATTTCCGAGAACCCGCTGAACTTCCAGGCAGATGAACTGACGGAGCGTTTTATCCGCGGCGATGTCAGCCGGAGCACCGAGGGCAGCGGCCTGGGTCTTTCAATCGCAAAGAACCTAACGGTATTGCAGCATGGAAGCTTCAACATTTATCTGGACGGCGACCTGTTCAAGGTTACGATTACGTTTGATGAAGCTGTAAAGGAGAAAAAACCGATGCCTCCGATGATCGTACCGGAAGCGGTACAGGAGGAAGCACAGCAGGATGCCTGAGAAGTGTTGAAAAATAAAAGAGAATAGAAAACGACAACTCCCCGCCGGGAAACACGCAGCAGATGCGGTTCCCGGCGGGGAGTTGTTTATGAAATGCAGTTTATTTATTCGTTTGTTTCGTCTGTTTCTGTCTGTTCAGCCGGGCTTGCAGATTCCTCTTCCGAAGCAGTTTCTGCAGCATCGGTAGTTTCAGCCGGAGCAGCGTCATCGGAACGTTCAGTCAGCGGGCTTGGTCTGTCCATTGCTTCCAGTGCCCGCAAGGATTCTTCTTCCGGTGTCAGAACCTCTTTTTCTTCCTCAGGCATATAGAATGGGAAGATTTTGTTTACGAAGAACCAGGAGCATCCAAGCGCTACCGTAGAAAAGCCCAGAAGGAACATCAGAAGAATCAGATAGCTGACAATCTTTGTCGTGGAGAATACATAGATCAGCAGCGGACAGAGATTGACGAGCAGGATCATGATGGTCCACGGCAGGTGGCGGATTGCCATCAGGATGGAGTTCTTGATCGTGTTTTTTACAGTATTGTCAAAGCGGCTCAGTACCGGAAATACATAAGAAAGTACCATGGCCTCGAAAAAGATCAGTACCAGGAAAACAAAACGCAGGTAGGTGATGGTACCCGGCATTCTCATGACCAGCAGAAGATCAAGAATCAGAACAATCAGAACCGCCAGCAGGATGAGCCAGATGGCAGTTGCCTGCTTGAAGTTTTCGCGGAAGGATTTCCAGTAGGTACGGAAGATATACGTCTCCTCATTTTTGATCATCTTCAGCGTGACGTAGTACATTGCTGTGAAATTGGCGCCGATTGTCACAATCGGGATACACATAATAAGGAAAATAATGTTCAGCATCATCAGGTCGAAGACACGGCCCATAATCTGCGAGAACTTACTGTCCAGGCTGAAAAAACTCATAATTTGTTCCTCTTTTCTGTTGAATTAAGTGTGCCGCCGATTAACGTTCCGGCTGGCAGACATCATAGAAAAGTATAGCGAATTTTTCAGAAAAATGCAATGAAGAGAATATAAACTTTTCGTTTCGTCATTTTGTATAAGAGTGAACATTTTGTTTGTGCAAAGTGGACAGAAGAGAACGGTTCGAGAAAATCCGAAAGCAGAATTGCCAATCTGCCGGAGGAAAGTTTGTGTAATTGTGGCATGGTCGAATGCGGGTAGAAAAGGTATACTAGTCCCATAAGCAAGAGAGATGCAAATGCAAAACTCATAATAAAACGCATGATGTTCATTTAGGGAGGATTCAAAAATGGCAAGTTTATCTTTACAGCACATTACAAAAAGATATCCGAACGGTTTTGAAGCAGTAAAAGACTTCAACCTGGAAATCGCTGACAAAGAGTTTATCATCTTCGTAGGACCATCTGGATGTGGTAAATCTACAACACTTCGTATGATCGCAGGTCTTGAGGAGATCTCCGATGGTACTCTGAAAATTGACGATAAAGTAGTAAACGATGTAGAGCCGAAAGACCGTGATATCGCAATGGTATTCCAGAACTACGCTCTGTATCCGCACATGACCGTATATGATAACATGGCATTCGGTCTGAAACTGAGAAAAGTTCCGAAAGATCAGATCGACAAACAGGTTAAAGAAGCAGCTAAAATCCTTGACCTGGAGAAACTGCTTGACCGTAAACCGAAAGCTCTTTCCGGTGGTCAGAGACAGCGTGTTGCTATGGGACGTGCAATCGTACGTGATCCTAAAGTATTCCTTATGGACGAGCCTCTGTCAAACCTGGATGCAAAACTTCGTGTACAGATGCGTACCGAGATTTCTAAACTGCATGAGAGACTGGGCGCTACCATCATCTACGTAACACATGACCAGACCGAGGCTATGACACTTGGTACCAGAATCGTTGTTATGAAAGACGGAGTTGTTCAGCAGGTAGATACCCCGCAGAACCTGTACAACGCACCGGGCAACCTGTTCGTTGCAGGATTCATCGGATCTCCGCAGATGAACTTCCTGGATGCAAAAGTAAAAGTTAACGGAAACGACGTTACTCTTACTGTTGGTAAATACAACATGAAACTGCCGGCTTCCAAAGCAAAAGCTGTTATCGACGGCGGATATGACGGAAAAACCGTTGTTATGGGTATCCGTCCTGAGAACGTACATGATTCTCAGATGTTCATCGAAACTTCCAAAGACAGCGTAGTTGAGTGCAAGATCAACGTATACGAGCTGTTAGGTGCAGAAGTTTACCTGTACTTCGATTGCGAAGGCTTCCCAATGACAGCCCGCGTAGATCCTCGTACAACTGCAAGAAGCGGTGATACCGTTAAATTTGCTCTGGATATGGAGAAAGTTCATCTGTTCGACAAAGAGACAGAGATCACCATTACCAACTAATCCATATGAACATCAGCGCGTATGCGCAAACATAGAGAAAAGGATCGACATCCGTTCGGATGCCGGTCCTTTTTGCATATGCACCGCCCTCCTTTTGCGAAGCAAAAAATAGTTGCCAATGAGAAAAAAATAAGCTATAGTTATAGATAAGATGCACCCTGGAGTAAAATACGCCAGGAGAAAGGAAGTGGCAGATTTGGTATCAAGTCAGGTATTACAGAAAACCCTTGATGAATTAAGAAATATTACGAGAATTGATTTATGTGTGACGAATACGGATGGTGTTCTGCTGGTGACCACATTCCCGGAAACCGCGATTGATGCAGAAAGCATCCGTTCTTTTGTATTATCCGCTGCGGACAGCCAGATTGTACAGGAATATCATTATTTTAAAGTATATGACAACCAGAATGTGGAGTATATTCTGATTTCTAAAGGAAGCAGCGACGATGCATATATGATCGGAAAGGTTGCCGTATGTGAGATTCAGAATCTTATCATTGCATACAAAGAGCGTCTGGACAAAAACAACTTTATCCAGAACCTTCTTCTCGACAATCTTCTTCTGGTGGATGTCTACAACCGCGCGAAAAAGCTTCGCATCGACACAGATGTACGCCGCGTTGTTTACATGGTAGAGACGAAGCTGGAAAAAGACATCAGCGCACAGGAGACAGTAAAGAGCCTCTTTGCTTCAAGACCGAGAGATTTCATCACCGCAGTCGATGAGAAGAGCATTATCATTGTAAAAGAACTGAAGGATACCGACACCTTCGAGGATATGAACCAGACCGCAAGAATGCTGGTGGATATGCTGAATGCGGAGGCCATGTCCCAGGTGCGCGTTTCCTACGGAAATCCGGTCAACGAGATCAAGAGTGTATCGCGTTCTTACAAAGAGGCGAAGATGGCACTCGAAGTAGGAAAAATTTTCTACGCAGACAAAAACGTGGTACCGTACAACAACCTCGGCATCGGCCGTCTGATCTATCAGCTCCCGATTCCGCTGTGCGAAATGTTTATGACCGAAGTATTCGGGGAGAATCTGCCGGATACTTTCGATGAAGAAACACTGACCACAATCAATAAATTCTTTGAAAACAACCTGAATGTATCGGAGACATCCCGCCAGCTCTATGTACACAGAAATACACTGGTGTACCGTCTGGAGAAGCTCGAAAAGAGCACCGGTCTCGATATTCGTAAATTTGACGATGCGCTGACCTTTAAAATTGCCATGATGGTCGTAAGCTACATGACGTATATGAACAACAGCGATAATCTGTAAAACCGTTCAGAGCCGTACAGGATTGCGGGAGTGCAAAGCACGGAGCAATCCGGGTATCGAAGGGGTCAAAAGACTTTTTGACCCTGACATTTTATCAACAACAAGAGGAGAGGAACGACATGATTGAATTACTGAACACAGGTGCATACCTTGTCAACGGAATCGATATCATCCCGGATACAGAAGAAGGCCGCGCGGAACTCAAAGCGCGTACCGGCGCTGTGCCGTGTCCGGCGGATACTGCAAAAGAAACCATTGCCTATGGAATCTTAAAAGACCACAATGTTTCCGGCAACATGGAAAATCTGCAGATCAAATTTGACAAACTTACATCGCATGACATTACTTTTGTTGGAATCATTCAGACCGCGCGCGCGTCAGGATTGGAAAAATTCCCGGTACCGTACGTGCTGACCAACTGCCACAACTCCCTTTGCGCAGTCGGCGGAACCATCAACGAAGATGACCACATGTTTGGTCTTACCTGTGCGAAAAAGTACGGCGGCGTCTATGTACCGCCTCATCAGGCAGTAATTCATCAGTTTGCCCGCGAGATGCTTGCCGGCGGCGGAAAAATGATCCTCGGATCCGACTCCCACACCCGTTACGGTGCACTCGGAACCATGGCCATGGGCGAGGGCGGACCGGAGCTGGTAAAACAGCTTCTCTCCAAAACATATGATATCGCTATGCCGGGAGTGATCGCAATTTACATGACAGGCGCACCGCAGCCGGGCGTAGGACCGCAGGATATTGCACTTGCCATCATCGGTGCAGTCTTTGCAAATGGTTACGTAAAGAACAAAGTTATGGAGTTCGTAGGACCTGGCGTATCTTCCTTAAGCGCAGATTACCGGATCGGTGTGGACGTTATGACAACCGAGACAACGTGTCTGTCCTCCATCTGGAGAACCGATGAGAAGATCAGCGAGTTCTATCAGATCCACGGCAGAAGCGCAGATTACAAAGAACTGAATCCTGGCGCGGTTGCTTACTATGACGGCGTTGTAAAAGTAGAACTCGACAAGATCAAACCGATGATCGCGATGCCGTTCCATCCGAGCAATGTTTATACCATTGAAGAGCTGAAAGCAAACCTCGATGACATCCTGAACGATGTAGAGAAGAAAGCAGCCATCAGCCTCGACGGAAAAGTTCCGTTCACTCTGAAAAATAAAGTACACGACGGAAAACTCCTGGTAGACCAGGGAATCATCGCAGGATGCGCCGGCGGCGGATTTGAGAACATCTGCGACGCAGCCGATATCCTGAAAGGCCACAGCATTGGCGACGATGCGTTCACCTTAAGTGTTTACCCGGCAAGTACCCCGATCTATATGGAGCTAGCAAGAAACGGAAAACTGGCAGACCTTTTGGAAACCGGTGCGATCGTAAAAACCGCATTCTGCGGACCGTGCTTCGGCGCAGGCGATACTCCGGCAAACAATGCGTTCTCAATCCGTCACTCCACCAGAAACTTCCCGAACCGCGAGGGATCCAAGATCCAGAACGGTCAGATTTCTTCCGTTGCCCTGATGGATGCACGTTCCATTGCAGCAACCGCAGCAAACAAGGGATTCCTGACCGCAGCAGACGAGTTCACCGGAACATACACGAAACCGGCATACCACTTCGACAAGAAGATTTACGAGAACCGTGTCTTCGACAGCAAGGGTGTGGCAGATCCGTCTGTAGAAATCCAGTTCGGACCGAACATCAAAGACTGGCCGGCTATGCCGCAGCTTGCCGAGAACCTGATTCTGAAGGTTGTTTCCGAGATCCACGATCCGGTTACGACAACCGACGAGCTGATTCCATCCGGCGAGACTTCTTCCTTCCGTTCCAACCCGCTCGGACTGGCAGAGTTCACCCTGTCAAGAAAAGATCCGGCTTACGTGGGACGTGCAAAAGAAGTACAGGTCGCAGAGAAAGCCATCCAGGAAGGAAACTGCCCGGCAGAGGCACTTCCGGAACTGAAACCGGTCTTCGCAGCCATCCATACCCAGTACCCGGATATCGACAAGACAAACGTCGGTGTCGGATCCACCATCTTCGCTGTAAAACCGGGCGACGGCTCTGCGCGTGAGCAGGCAGCTTCCTGCCAGAAGGTATTAGGCGGCTGGGCAAACATCGCCAACGAGTATGCAACGAAGCGCTACCGCTCCAACCTGATCAACTGGGGCATGCTTCCATTCCTGATCCCGGAGAGAGATCTGCCGTTTACAAACGGAGATTACATCTTTGTACCGGAGATCCGCAAGGCAGTGGAAGAGAAAGCCGATGTGATCAAAGCGTACGTTGTAAAAGACGGAGCACTTGTTCCGTTCGAGATGACGTTAGGCGCGCTGACCGATGATGAGAGAGAAATCATCCGCAAGGGATGCCTGATCAACTATTATAGAGGATAAGTATTTGAGAAAGAGCTGTGTGGCAGGAGAAAAGTCTGTTTCATAGCTCTTTTTCTGCGCACTTATTTGAAACAAAATATCAGAAAATAATATAAAATTCAGAAAATAAACACAATAATTAAGAAAAGGAAAAGTGATATAAAAAAACAGTAAAAATATTTTAAAAATGTATTGACAAATACTGGTGGATCTGTTATATTAAAATCACAAAGAAACAAGAAAACAAAAACCTAACCAAGAGGTACAAAGAGAAAGACTTGGGACCCCCTTTTCAAGAGAACAAACCATTTTCATAGAAAGAGACGAGAAATCTTCTATAGAAGAATGGAAAAAAAGGGAAAAGGAAGATGTTCTTAAGATGAGAGACTTCCGAAAGGAAAGAAAACCTGAGATAAAGATCCATACAAAAGAAGTTCGAAAGAAAACCTTTTGATAAACATGAGATCAGAGCAGATCTTAGGAAATCCTAAGGAAAAGATTTTCGGAGTGGAAATCTTAACCGCAAAGGAAAAGCCTCTGAAAAAGAACATCTTCCCGAAAAAAAGAAAATCTACAACAGGGAAATGGAAGAGAAACGATCTTTGAAATATCAAACGAAAGCGAAAACAAAGATCACAGATCGGTAAAGAAAGAAAACCAGTGAAAATCCTTGAAAGTAGAGAAAAAACTGAATATGGAAAATAAAGAAAAAGCGGTCGCTGTATCAGAAAAAATGATTGGTATGGCGATCGCTTTCTGTGTTGTGTAATTCGTCCGCCGGGCATGTTTTTCTTGACAGATGCGGCGGAAATGGTGCATACTTCTTAAAGCATAACAGCGGAGAAATCCGTGTATCGAAAATAAGAAGTCAGAACAGGAGAAGAAAGTGGCTGGATTTTGCAGAGAAGATATTTTAATGGAAGATAACGATATTCTTGTTGTTCACAAGCACGCGGGTATGGCAGTGCAGAATGCGCGGATGGGACAGATGGATCTGGAGCATGCGCTGCTGAATTATTTGGCGAAGCAGGCAAGGGCGGAAACACCGGGTCAGGCGCGGACTCAGATTCCATATCTGGCGGTCGTTCACCGGCTCGATCAGCCGGTTGAGGGCGTGCTGGTGTTTGCAAAAAACAAAGACGCCGCAGGAAAACTGGGACGGCAGGTGAAGGACGGGACGATGAAGAAAGAGTATCTCGCCGTCTGTGAGGGAAAAATCGAAAAACAGGGCGTGCAGAAGTTTGAGGATTTCCTTGTAAAAGACGGACGGAGCAACACATCCCGCGTCGTACAGCCAGGCACCGCCGGAGCGAAAAAAGCGGTGCTGGAATATGAAGTGATAAGGACACAGGAGAACCGAACCCTGGTGCAGATCCACCTCGGAACGGGCCGCCACCACCAGATCCGCGTCCAGTTTTCCCATGCGGGATATCCGCTGGCGGGGGATGCAAAATATGGGGCGAAAGAGAAAGGATCTCTGGCGCTGTGCGCGCATCATCTCGAGCTGAAGCATCCGCGGACAGGCAAACGGCTTTCGTTTACAGTAAAACCAGAAGGTGAAATCTTCCACAGCTTTGTGTAACTATTCAGAGCTATGTGAAATTGCAAAAAAGTTCAGAAAATCATAAGAAAACAGGACTGGACTATTTTTACGGTTTGTGTATAATAGAGAAAGGTTATGTAATAAAACTGTAAAAAGTAATGGAAAATGATTCATCAGGCAAAGCAGAAAGGGAGAATTATGAAACGCAGAATGATTGCAGTACTGCTTTCCGGAATCCTGCTGTGCTCGGCAGCTGGATGCGGAAAAGAAGCAGTGACAGACAAGAGCACCGCAGCATCGTCGTCTCAGGAAGTGACAGAAACTCCGGCGGCAGAAGAAAGCCCGGAGGCCTCATCGTCCAGCGCAGATTCTACAGCAGAGTCAGCCAGTGCATCCACATCTTCTGAAAGCTCTGGAGATGAAGGAAAAGAAGCAGACAAAAAACGAATAGAAATCACCGTTCCGCACAAAGACGGCATGGAAGCATTGTACGACACCGTGGATGGACTTACCGTTGAAAAAGGCTCTTACATCGCCGTGGTTGCAAAAGACTTAAGTGCCGGTTTTTGGAAAGCCGTAAAAGCCGGTGCACAGCAGGCACTTGACGATCTGAACGCCTCGCTTGGCTACACCGGAAACGACAAAGTTTATATGACATTTGAAGGCCCGGAAAATGAAAGTGACACCAACTCTCAGATCAATATCATCGACTCTGTCATTTCGGAAAATCCGGACGCGCTGATCCTTGGCATCATTGACCAGCAGTCGGGACAGGCACAGATGGAAGAGGCTTCCGACAGCCAGATTCCGGTCGTCATCGCGGATTCCGGTATCGAGAGTGATCTGATCACCTCGACATGTGCGACTGATCACGCAGCGGCAGCAAAGCTTGCGGCAGATCATCTCTGTGAGGCCATCGGCAACAGCGGAGAGGTTGCGATTGTTGCACATCAGTACAACACCGAGAGCAGCGTAGAGCGCGTGGAAGCATTTAAAAAAGAGATCGAAGAAAAATATACCGATGTGAAAGTGGTTCAGGTGAATTACGGAGATGGAGAAGAATCCATCGCGGACATGCTGAAAAATACACTTGAAACCTACCCGGCTCTGAAGGGCATCTTCTGTACGAACGAAGACATGGCAGACCAGACGCTGGATGCGCTGGCAGATATGGAAAATACTGAGCAGATTCAGATTGTCGGTTTTGATTCTGGTGAAAAACAGCAGAAAGCGATCCAGGAGGGACGCGAGTACGGTACCGTAACGCAGAATCCGTACGGTCTTGGCTATGCGGCAATCGTGGCGGCCGTCCGCGCGATTCAGGGACTTCCGGTAGATCAGAAGATCGATACGGGATATCAGTGGCTCGACAAAGACACGATCGATCTGGAGACAAATCAGAAGTATCTTTATAACTGAAAATCAGGATAAAAAATGAACCCGGCAGACAAGGGAATGTTCCTTTGCCTGCCGGGTTTTCTGCGCTGCAGTGCGGATTACGAGTTCTGATCGTCTTCGTAAATTCTCTGTACCTCTTCGGAAATCTGCTGCCGGATCGCGGAGAGATCGACATCCGGGATGCCGTCCTCGGTGATCTGCGGTTTGGAAGGAGAGGTATACGGCTTCGTGTCGCCCATGGAAGCTTTTGGGGATGTTTCTTCTTCGTCAAACTCCTCCGGAGCGGCCGGTTTTGCGGATGGCCGGCGGCGGATGATTTTCGGAAGATCTTTCTCATCGTCGTCATCGTCAGGTTCTTCCGGAACAAAACGGAAATCGTACATGGTGTTCTGCGAAACACGGGTACGGTTCGACGGTTTCTGATAGCTGCGGTACGGATCTCTTGCGTTGCCGGAAGAAGAGGAAGAGGAGCCGCGGCGTTTCTTTTTCTTCTTTCTGGATGGAAGAGGATCGAAACCGGATCTGCGCTTCCGTCTGGCGCGCGCTTTTGCACGGTGTTCGCGTTCTTCTTCGTCGTCATCCTCCCAGTAGTCCGCCTCTTTCCACGGTTTAAACTGGAAGAGCATGCCTGCTGCGGCGAGAATGGCAGAGACAATCCAGAACATCATGTTCAGATCGAGGTCCTTGAAGAAATATGCCATGCGGATCGTCGTGAGGGCGCCGCAGATGGAGGTGACCAGGATTACGGAAATGCGTTCGAACGGAACGCAGATCAGGCCGATCACGAAAGCGACGAGGGCGACGAGTCCATAACCTGTGGTATCGTTTGGATTAACGAGATGCCAGAGGCAAAAGCCGACGAGCCCGCAGATCAGAAGAAAAAGTCCGATCCGGTAGAGGACGAAGGCAATGATTGCGGTCAGAAGACCGATGCCGACGGCAAGCGCCAGGGTGATCGTCGTGGTCTGATTCGTGTAGGTACCCGCTGCATAACCGGCGGCCGCGCCGAGAAAAAATCCGGGAATGACGCTCCAGAGCTTGCGGAGCGTATAGCCGAAGAAACAGTTCAGCAGGGCAAAAACAATCACAATCAGAAGAAGCTGCTGCTGGTAAACACCCATGACGTCCCGGACTTTATCGAGACCGCCAAGCAGCGTGTTGATGTTGAAAGCTTGCATATTCAGATTCATGATATTCACTCCTATATGATGTATCGGAAAAATAGATACAGGTTGTATTTTAGTACGGAACGGCGGTTTTGGCAAGTGAAATTGTGTTTGAGATCTGGAAAACGGCAGAATGGCGGCGGTGTGCATATGGTATAAGGAAGAGCAAAAAGGAAATAAAACAGGCATGAATCAGGATAGAGTGTATGAAAATAGAAGAAATTCCTATCAGGGAAATCCGATGGAGCGGCCGGAGCCGTTTTTTGCGGCACAGCCCTTATTGGGAAGAAGTATGGAGGAGCAGCAGGAAGCGCGGGAACGGCAGCGGATGCAGTCGTATTATTCCCGGACGGCATCTGATCTGCAGCGGCTGGTGGAGGCAGAGTGTGACCGCATGGATTACCGCGGCAGCATGATGTACGACGAATTCCCGGACCGGCTCATGATGGAGCACACCTGCCGGAATATCGCACGTCAGTACGGCAGGGAAAACGGCGGGAAGGACGAGAAAACGGCAGAAGAGGAATTGCTCGATTTGATCGGCGTTCTTTTTTTATAAATGAAATGTTCCGGAGGCGGAGTCAGGAGGAAACATTATTACAATCTGTGGCTTTAAACCGCGCTATAAAGTAATAAGAGGGTAACACATTTTTAATAATTTTTCTGTTGTGGTTTTGCGGAAAACAGATTACAATATTAGCGGGGTTGTAAGGGGCTTTATTACACATGTTTACAAACGATTCAGAAAGTTTGGAGAGTATAAATGGAATTACAGAAATTATTACAGGATGAAATCCGGGAAGGGCTGTACCGTATCACGATCAGCGGCCCAAGAGGGGACAGTGAAGTGTCCAAAGTGAGAATACGCCCGGTTGAAATAAAAGGAAAACTGCTCTTTCAGTGCCAGGAGACCGTCGGCACGAAGGAGTTTCATAAAAATATGACAAAAGACGACGTGATCACCCGGATCAGCGAATGGATGAACGGAACCTTCAAGCAGATGCAGCTCGAAGCCGACACCTGCACAGCATCCGTTCTGGTCAGCAAAAAGGGAACGATGACGATCAAAAAGAAACCGCATATGAAAGGAACCGGCAAACCCGTCAATCTGGCGCACAACCGGAAGAAACGGTATATTCTGGAAGAAGGAATCCCGGTTCCTTTTTTACAGGATCTCGGTGTTATGACAAAAGAAGGCAAAATCGTGCGGACCCGCTACGACAAGTTCCGCCAGATCAACCGCTTCCTGGAGTTCATCGAAGATATCCTGCCGCAGCTCCCATCGGACCGCGAGATCACGATTCTCGATTTCGGCTGCGGAAAATCGTATCTGACGTTTGCGATGTATTATTACTTCCGCGAACTGAAAAAACTGGATGTCAATATCATCGGACTTGACTTGAAAGAGGATGTCATCGCAATCTGCAACGGACTGGCAGAGAAATATGGCTATGAAAAGCTGCATTTCTATCAGGGTGACATCGCTTCTTATACCGGCCGCGACGAGGTCGATATGGTGGTGACGCTGCACGCGTGCGACACGGCGACTGACTATGCGCTGGAAAAGGCCGTCAAATGGAATGCAAAAGTTATTCTTTCTGTTCCGTGCTGCCAGCATGAGCTGAACCGCCAGATTGCAAACAAAGAACTGTATCCGATCATGGATTACGGCATCTTAAAAGAGCGCATGGCGGCGCTTCTGACCGACGGAATCCGGGCAAAGCTTCTGGAGAATGCAGGTTATGAGACACAGATTCTCGAATTCATCGACATGGAGCACACGCCGAAGAACCTTCTGATCCGCGCGGTAAAACGCCAGGAAGGCTCGAAAAAACTGCCGGAAGAACTGAAAGCGTGCATGGAAGCGTACCATGTGAAGCCGACACTGGCAGACCTCCTCACAGAAAAGGAGGAGCCGTGATGAATAAAAGAGCAGCAAGGATTCTGATCCTTTTTCTTGTTTTTGCCGCATCAGTCGGTGTGTTCACACACCTGATGAGCCACGAGACGACGGAGAATGCGACCGATCTGGACGCAGCGAGTCTTCCGGTGCTGTACATGAAGACCGCGGACACGACAGTGAACCGCATGTACGGATACCGCCAGGAGATGAACGGCGTAACGACAAGAGAAAACCTGACACCGCTGCCGATGGACCGTTCGCTTACGCTGGAAATTGATGCGAAGGGACAGAAATTAAAACGTGACCTATACGGTGGAAAGCACAGACGGCGGAGCGCTGATTGAAAACTCGGTGCTGAAATCGTTTGACGAGGACGGAAGCTATCTGAAAGCAGACTTCCAGTTAGAGACCGCGATTCTGATGAATCAGGAATATACGCTGAAGCTCGAGGTTGCCTACGGAAACGGCCAGTCTGCCTGGTATTACACCCGCATTGTACAGCGCAACGGCGTGGAGGTCGGCGATTATCTGGCCTACACGCAGATGTTTGCGCAGACATGCCTGGATAAAACGCAGGCGGAAGCGCTCGTTCCGCAGCTTGAGCCGGATGAGACGGGGGATAATTCTTCGTTCCTCAATGTCAACATTCATTCCAGCCTCGACCAGATTTCCTGGGGAAGCCTCGCACCGACGATCGTACAGCAGCCGGTGCAGCAGATCAAAGAGCGAATGAGACGACGACCAGCATCAAACAGGAGTACATGATCAGTGCGCAGGATGAGAACGGACAGACGGAGTATTATACCGTAAGCGAGTTCTACCGGATGCGAGAGTCCGACGGAGAGATTATTCTGCTGGACTTCGAGCGGAGCGCACAGCAGATCTTTGATCCGGAGCTTGGTGTTCTGACGAAATCCGGCATTAACCTCGGTGTGACCGGCGAGGATACCAAGTATGTGACGAATACGGCAGGTGATATTGTCGCATTTGTAGTAAACGGTGATCTCTGGTGCTACAACCGCAGCGCCAACAAGACGATCCGCGTTTTCAGCTTCCGTGAGAACGGCAGCATGGATGACCGGGAACAGCACGGAGAGCATGATGTCAACATTGTACGTGTGGATGATGCGGGCGATGTGACGTTTGTTGTTTATGGCTATATGAACCGCGGAAACCACGAGGGTGAAGTGGGAGCAGCCGTTTACTATTATCGCGCCGAGCGGAATGTGGCAACCGAGGAGATTTTCGTTCCGGCGGATATTTCCTACGAGATGCTGAAAAAACAGCTCGACCGCCTCTCCTACGTCAACAAGCAGAGAGAGATGTATCTCTATCTGAATGAGAACCTGTGTAAGGTAGATATTGAAACCGGCACGACGACGGTGGTCCGGGAAAGTATCCCGGAGGACTGCTTTGTAGTATCGGAAAGCCAGGAGAGCATCGCGTGGATGGATGCGGACAATGCAAGCAGTGCGATGAACATCACCGTGATGAATCTGGAGAGCGGGGAAACGCAGCGCTTTGCGGCGGATGACGGACAGAAGATCCGGGCACTTGGCTTTATTAATGAAGACTTTGTCTATGGTATGGCAAACGACAGCGATATTTTAAAAGATATTTCCGGCAATGAAGTTTTCGCTATGCATACGGTGCGGATTGTCAGCATCGACGGAAACGTGAAAAAAGAGTATCACCAGGACGGCTATTATGTGACAGATGTATCGATTTCGGACGGCCTTCTGGAGCTGGACCGCGTGGTACGCCAGGAAAACGGCTATGCGGATGCGCCGGAGGATCACATCATGAACGGCGAGCAGCAGAGCCAGGAACTGGTGACGGGCCGCCTGGCAACGGTGGACGACAGAAGAGAGCAGCAGTTCCTTCTGGAATTCTCGACGAGCGGCAAAACACAGTCGCTTCTGACACTGACACCGAAATATATCTATTCAACCTTACGGACCGATCTTTACGATGTCGTACGACACGGGCAGCGCAGATCTTTACT
>ENA-OQKW01000093-OQKW01000093.1-human-gut-metagenome-genome-assembly--contig:-NODE-93-length-23607-cov-2.817930_pt1 | contig 23607 bp, 26 predicted proteins | sample MGYA00242657_ERZ504815 | MGnify/ENA primary metagenome ERZ504815 (study PRJEB26092, sample SAMD00036404) | human gut metagenome | host: Homo sapiens | study: EMG produced TPA metagenomics assembly of... | reverse complement strand
GGACATGTATGGTATGCATTGGGAGCATTTGTCTTGTTCCGTTTGTTTGATATATTCAAGCCCTTGGGCATTCGCCGTATGGAAAGTCTGCCGGGTGGAATCGGGGTAATGATGGACGATATTCTGTCTGGAGTCTACGGATTTATAATTTTGATTGTGGCAAGATGGATAATCAGTTGAAATCAAATGGCAAAGGTGTGTCGTGGCGCCATTCTGTCTGGATCTTCTTCAAGGCCCAGATTTCTGCGCAATTCGCAAGCTTTGTCGATTTTCTGGTGACTATCCTTCTGGTAAAGGCTTTTGCTGTTTTTTATCTTTATGCCACATTCACGGGTTCCGTGGTAGGAGGCATTGTAAACTGTGCCATTAATTACGGATGGGTGTTCCATGCCGAAGACTGTAAGAAAACGCATGTTGCCGTGAAATATCTCTTTGTCTGGGGAGGCAGCATTATACTGAATACCTGGGGCACTTTTGCACTGACCGAGTGGCTTACGGGCATGACATGGGTCAATGGGCTGTTGGGATATTATATAGACAATGTATTTATTCTGTCAAAGATAATAGTAGCAGTGCTGGTAGCTTTTTTTTGGTAACTACCATCTGCAACGTTTTTTCGTTTATCGTAATCACAATATAAAAGGCTTTCTGAAACATTATTTAGAGAACAAAAAAGACGAATATGAATTATAGAGATTGGTTGCAGCAGGTGATATACAAGATTATCAATCCTGTGGTGCATGGTATGATTAGAATTGGCATTACGCCTAACTTTATTACGACTACGGGGCTGGTACTGAATATCGTGGCGGCTGCCTTGTTTGTGTATGCCGGGGTGTACAAGAGTGGTGAACTGGCCTATGTGGGCTGGGGAGGCGGTATTGTGCTCTTTGCCGGGTTGTTTGACATGATGGACGGACGTGTGGCACCGCGTGGGTAAAATGAGTTCTACTTTCGGTGCGCTCTACGACTCCGTACTCGACCGTTTACAGCGAGCTCGTGACATTGTTCGGTCATCTTCTATTACCTGATGCTGCAAGGCTATTTGTGGGGCTCCATCTATTACATTCATTGCGCTGATAGGTTTCGCTGATGGTGAGTTACGTGCGTGCCCGTGCCGAAGGTTTGGGGCTGGAGTGTAAAGTCGGTTTCATGCAGCGCCCCGAACGCGTTGTGCTGACTGCCCTCGGTGCCATGTTCTGCGGTATCTTTGGTGATTGTACTTTATTCGACCCGATGCTGATACTAATTGTGCCTATGGCAGTGATTGCAATATTGGCGAATTTGACGGCATTTGCCCGCTTGGCGCATTGCTATAAACTACTGAAAGACAAGGAATGAAAAATAGTTTGTTTCCCTCTGTGAGAGAGGCAGTGCTGGTGATTGTCATCACAGCGTTTTTCCTGATTCTGACAGCGGTCTGTATCGGGCTTCGTCCGGAACATTTCCTGATGGGGGGTGTATTTCTGTTATTGTTCTTTGCCGGACAGACAACCCGTAAGTTGGCAGTGGCGCTGTTGCCGTTTTTCATATTCGGCATTTCGTATGACTGGATGCGCGTATATCCCAATTACCAGGTGAATCCCATTGATGTAAAAGGACTTTATGAGGCAGAAAAATCCCTTTTTGGCTTGTCTGTAGACGGTGCTGTCCTCATCCCTTGTGAGTATTTTGCTTTGAACCATTGTCCTGTTGCCGATTTCTTTGCCGGGATATTCTATCTCTGTTGGGTACCGGTTCCCATTGCATTCGGGTTGTGGCTCTATCTGAAGGGTGACCGTAAGGTATATCTTCGTTTTGCGATGGTGTTCCTGCTGGTTAATCTCATCGGTTTTGCCGGCTATTATATCCATCCCGCTGCTCCGCCCTGGTATGCCATGAATTATGGTTTCGAGCCGATACTCGACACTCCGGGCAATGTGGCAGGCTTAGGACGTTTTGACGAATTGCTGGGATGCTCCATCTTCAACTCCATTTACGGAAGGAATGCCAATGTATTTGCAGCAGTGCCCTCGCTCCATGCCGCCTATATGGTGGTGGCTTTGGCCTACGCGGTTATGGACCGCAGCAAAAAGTGGCTGATAGCGTTGTTTGCGGTGATTATGGTCGGTATCTGGTGGACGGCTGTCTATTCGGGACACCATTATCTGATTGATGTGATGCTGGGCATCTCTTGTGCATTGCTGGGTATTTTTGTTTTTGAGAAAGGACTGATGAAGTGGGGAGCGTTCGGACGCTTCTTTGAAAGATACAGTCGATACATTAAATAAGGTATACAATGAATAATTTTGTTTTTTATAGTCCTACAGAGTTTGTCTTTGGCAAGAATACTGAAGTGCAAGTCGGTGCATTGGCGCGGAAGCATGGTGCGCGGAAAGTGATGATCGTGTACGGCGGCGGATCTGTTGTACGGAGTGGCTTGTTGGATAGGGTGAAACAGTCTTTGCGGGAAGCAGGGATTGAATATTGCCTGATGGGTGGTGTGCAGCCCAATCCGGTAGATACGAAAGTGTATGAAGGCATTGAATTCTGCCGCCGTGAACAGGCTGATATGCTGTTGCCTGTGGGTGGTGGTTCTGTCATTGATACAGCCAAAGCCATAGCGGCAGGTGTGCTTTATGAAGGTGACTTCTGGGATTTCTATATCGGAAAGGCTAAAGTGACTAAAGCGCTGAAAGTAGCTGTTGTGCTGACTATTCCTGCTGCCGGAAGTGAAGGTTCCGGTAATACGGTTATAACGAAACTGGACGGTTTGCAGAAACTCAGTCTGCGTGTACCGGAAGTTTTGCGTCCGGTATTCTCTATTATGAATCCGGAACTTACTTATACTTTGCCGCCCTTTCAGACTGCCTGCGGTGTGGCTGATATGATGGCTCATATCATGGAGCGTTATTTTACGAACACTCAGGAGGTGGAAATTGGAGATCGTCTTTGTGAAGGCACTTTGATGGCTATCATCAATGAAGCTCCCAAGGTAATGAGAAATCCTGAAGATTACGGTGCGCGTGCCAACTTGATGTGGGCGGGCATGATTGCGCATAATGGTACCTGTGGCGTAGGTTGTGAGGAAGATTGGGCTTCGCACTTCCTGGAGCATGAAATCAGTGCTATTTATGGTGTTACCCACGGTGCTGGGTTATCTGTTATCTTCCCTGCCTGGATGACTTGGATGGTAGAGCATAATGTAGGAAAGATTGCCCAATATGCTGTTCGTGTATGGGGCGTTCCTGAATCAGAAGATAAGAAAGCGGTTGCTTTGGAGGGTATTGGTAAGCTGAAAGCTTTCTTTTAACTCTCTTGGTCTGCCTGTGACATTTAAAGAACTGGGTGTTGAAAATCCTGATATTGACCGTCTGGCGGATAGTCTGCACCGCAATAAGGGAGAGTTGGTAGGGAATTATGTGAAGCTGACGAAGCAGGACAGCAAAGAGATTTATCGCCTTGCATGTGCAGAGGAGTGAGTGGTGGTTCGCTTCTGTATAAAGGGTGAGTTGCTTTAAAATATCGGTCAATAATTTTGAAAAGTTGGCGATAAAAATAAAAAGAACGGCGAAGTTTCTGATTTACTTCGCCGTCTTTTCTTATTTAATTTCGAATTCTTCCTTCATGTCAATCTCTTCTCCCTGCGGATCGTAGAAAACATATTCCAGAAATGCTAATTTCTGACTTGGAATAATCTTGATTCCGAATCCGTATTTCATTTGCCATTTCCGTTTCAGTGAGAGAACTCCCTGATTGATGTAGGCAGCGATATACGGGTGGATGTGTAACGAGAATTTCTTTATCTTCAGTTTGTTGACAAGGTAGTCAATTTTACTCTCTAAAGTGTCCGTAAAGAGGATAGAGGACTTGATGGTGCCTTTCCCGAAACAGGTGGGACAGATTTCTGTGGTATTGACATCCATTGCCGGGCGCACACGCTGGCGGGTAATCTGCATCAGTCCGAATTTGCTGAGCGGTAGGATGTTATGTCTTGCCCTGTCTTTCTGCATGTTGGCACACATACGTTCGTAAAGCTTTTGTCTGTTTTCGGCTTCGTTCATATCAATGAAGTCCACCACAATGATACCACCCATATCTCTCAGTCGCAGCTGGCGAGCCAGTTCATCGGCAGCTCCCAGATTCACTTCGAGTGCGTTGGCCTCCTGCCCGTTGGCATTCTTGGTGCGGTTACCGCTGTTCACGTCTACTACGTGAAGCGCCTCAGTATGCTCAATAATCAGGTAGGCACCACTTTTGTATGAAATGGTCTTGCCGAATGATGACTTGATTTGTTTGGTGATACCAAAATTGTCGTAAATGGGGAGTTGACCTTTGTACAGCTTCACGATTCCTGCCCGTTCAGGGGCGATGAGGGTTACGTAATCCTTGATTTCGTGGTACACAGCCTCGTTGTTCACGTGGATGTTTTCGAAGGAAGGATTGAACAAGTCGCGCAACAGTCCTACGGCACGGCTGGTTTCTTCGTAAATCAGTGTCGGAAATTTGGTGGCCTTCTGTACTTTTGTAATGGCATCTTCCCAATGTTTCAGTAATACCTTAAGCTCTCCGTCGAGCTCGGCAACACGTTTTCCTTCGGCCACGGTGCGGACGATGACGCCGAAGTTTTTCGGCTTGATACTCATCAACAGTTGCTTGAGGCGTGCGCGCTCTTCGCTCGATTTAATTTTTTGTGATACGGAAACCTTGTCATTGAAGGGAATCAGCACGAGGTATCTTCCGGCAAAGGAAAGTTCGGAAGTCAGTCGCGGCCCTTTGGTAGAGATCGGTTCCTTGACAATTTGCACCACTACTTCTTGTCCCACCTTGAGTGTATTGGCAACGGTACCATCTTTTTCAAGATCAGGAAGTATGGTTGCTTTGGTGATTTGCGGTAGTTTCTTTTTATCGCTTAAAGTCTGCTTTACGTATTTCTCTAACGAGTTAAATTGAGGACCTAAGTCCAGATAATGAAGAAAAGCATCTTTCTCGTAACCCACGTCCACGAAGCAGGCATTCAGGCCGGGCATCAATTTCTTGATTCGTCCTAAATACATGTTGCCCACTGAGAAAGAAAGATTTCTTCCTTCGCTTTGAAGTTCCACCAGGCTCTTGTCTTCAAGAAGGGCGATGGAGACCTCTTTGGGCTGTACGTCTACAACGAGTTCGCTTGTCACAATTTTTTCTGCTTTTAGGTCTAAAGTCAACGAGGTTATAAGTAACCTTGTTGACTACAAATTACTACTTAAACAAAGAACAAACCCGCGAGACAAATAGCTTCACAAGTTTGTTCTTTATTTCTGTCCTCCAGACTAAAAATTACTTTTTGCTTTTATGTCTGTTCTTTCTTAGTCTTTTTTTACGCTTGTGCGTAGACATTTTATGTCTTTTTTTCTTCTTTCCACTTAGGCATAGCTTCAATAATTTAATAGGTTAATACTCTTGTTTATTATTTCTTCACGGAGATGGTGAATGTTTTTGCAGGCTTAAATGCCGGAATGTTGTGTTCCGGAATGATAATCGTAGTATTCTTGGAGATGTTACGAGCAGTTTTCTGTGCTCTTTTCTTCACTACGAAGCTACCAAACCCGCGGAGGTAAACATTTTCATCTTTCGATAAAGATGCCTTTACTGTGTCCATGAACGCTTCAACCGTAGTAAGCACTGTTACTTTGTCAATCCCGGTGTTCTTTGTAATTTCGTTTACAATATCAGCTTTAGTCATTTTTCTTTAAAAAAAATATTATTACTATAGTTTCCTAATTTTTTGGACTGCAAATATATAGCTTTTTACTCCCTCTTTAAGAAATATATTCAGAATAAATTTCCTAAAAAAAGCATCTTCTTCCATTTTCTTGGTTTACTTTTGCGGAAATATTGCATAGAATGCACTTTTATATAATACTGATATGGAGAATTTTAGCAGAAAATTGATAGATTGGTATAGGGAAAACGGGCGTGATTTGCCGTGGAGAAGGACAAAAAATCCTTATTTGATATGGATCTCGGAGATTATTCTACAACAAACTCGTGTGGTTCAGGGATATGATTACTATCAACGTTTTGTGGCCCGTTTTCCTGATGTGTTCGCACTGGCGGCAGCCGATGAGGATGAGGTGATGAAATATTGGCAGGGGCTGGGGTATTATTCCCGTGCGAGAAATTTGCATGCTGCGGCCAGAAGGATGGCAGAGGCAGGAGGATTTCCTGTAACATACACTGGGGTGCGTGCTTTGAAAGGAGTGGGAGAATATACAGCAGCGGCTATTTGTTCATTTGCTTACGGTATGCCATACGCAGTGGTGGACGGTAATGTGTATCGGGTGCTGTCCCGTTGGTTAGGCATTGATACCCCCATTGATTCGGCGGAAGGAAAGAAACTGTTTGTCCGGGTTGCCGATGAGTTGCTGGACCGTGAGCGCCCTGGTCTCTACAACCAGGCTATCATGGATTTTGGAGCTTTGCAGTGTACTCCGGTAGCGCCCGACTGCCTGTTTTGTCCGCTAAACGATTCTTGTGTGGCGCGTCTGAAGGGGATTGCCGGCTCTTTGCCTGTGAAGCAACATAAAAACAAGGTGACTAATCGTTATTTTAATTATATATATGTACGCATGGGCGCGTATACCTTTATACATAAGCGCAGCGGAAATAGATATATGGAAAAATTTAGTATGAACCGCCTTTGATAGAAACGGATCGTGAGTGGACGGAAGAGGAACTGTATGCATCGCCACAGTTTCGCGGGATGCTGTCCGGGGGAGAGGAGCCCATAGTGCGGCTGGTGCGGAAAGGGGTGAAGCACGTGTTATCCCACCGGGTGATTTACGCAAATTTTTATGAAGTGATTCTCCCTGAGAATTCGGCTTCTTTTGCGAAGTATCAGAGAATAAGCGTGGAAGATTTGCATAAATTTGCCGTATCGCGTTTGGTGAATCTAGTTTTTTTCGCTAATTTTGGAGCCTAATAATTAAAAAGGAATAATAGAATGTCAGTAAATAAAGTCATTTTGATTGGAAATGTAGGAAAGGACCCTGATGTGAGATATTTGGATACCGGCATTGCCGTTGCCACTTTCTCGTTGGCCACCACCGATCGTGCCTATACGTTGCAGAATGGAACACAGGTTCCCGAACGTACGGAATGGCATAATATCGTGTTATGGAGAGGACTGGCCCAAACTGCGGAAAAATATGTCCGTAAGGGCGACAAACTCTACATAGAAGGGAAAATCCGCAGCCGTTCATACGATGACCAGAATGGCATAAAACGTACCATTGTCGAGATTTTTGCTGATAATATGGAGATGCTGACCCCGCGTAACACCTCGCAGCAACCGGGTACAGGATATGTACCGCAGGCACAAGCGGTATCCCGGCAGCAGGTGTCTGCACAAGCGGCTCTGCAACAACAGCAAGCCTCGGATAATAGTCTGACGGACGATTTACCTTTTTAATTAAGAGAACTTGATGTTTAACTAAAACCAGATTCCTTGGACCCTGACTCGTATTTATGCCGCTTGGCGGATTTATTTGACGGTGTAACCGTAACAGCTCCTACCATGGGAGCTATCATAGCTATCTTGTTAGCTGTTTTATTGTTGTATGCCTCAGGCTTTGTGTCTGCTTCGGAAATAGCTTTCTTTTCCCTTTCACCTGTTGATTTAAGTGAGATAGAGGAAGGAAAACATACTTCGGACAGGCGTATCAGCGCCCTGCTGAATGATTCCGAACGCTTGTTAGCGACTATTCTTATCTCTAATAATTTTGTCAATGTAACCATTATCATGCTGTGCAATTACTTTTTTGTCCAGCACCATACACTTTGGAAATTCCGTGATTCTGGAATTCCTGCTAATAACGGTTGTCCTTACTTTTCTGCTGTTGCTTTTCGGTGAAATCATGCCTAAAATTTATTCGGCACAGAACACGTTGAAGTTTTGCCGTAAGGCAGCTCCTGCCATTTCTTTTTAAAGAAATTCTTTTCACCTTTGTCGGCATTGCTGGTCCGTTCTTCCTTTTTGGTGAACAGATGTGTGGCAAAAAAGAATTATAATATTTCTGTCGACGAACTTTCACAGGCTTTGGAACTGACGGACAAGAGTGAGATTTCAGAGGAAAGCAATATTTTGGAAGGTATTATCCGTTTTGGTGAGGAAACGGCTAAGGAAGTGATGACTTCCCGGCTGGATATGGTGGACTTGGAAATCAATACTCCTTATTCCGATGTGTTGAAATGTATTGTGGAAAATGCCTATTCCCGTATTCCGGTATATGCCGAATCGCGGGATAATATAAAGGGGATTCTTTATATAAAGGATTTGCTTTCCTCATTTGGGCAAGGGCGACAACTTTCGTTTGGCAGACATTGGTCCGTCCTGCTTACTTTGTTACCTGAAACCGAAGATGATTGATGACCTTTTGCGTGATTTTCAGGCGAACAAGATCCATATTGCCATCGTTGTCGATGAGTTTGGAGGTACTTCGGGCATTGTTACAATGGAGGATATCATCGAGGAGATTGTAGGAGAGATTAATGATGAATACGATGATGAAGAGCGTACGTATGTGAAACTGAATGACCGTACCTATATATTCGAGGCAAAAACCTTGCTGTCCGATTTTTATAAGATTATGAAAGCTGATCCCGCTCTTTTCGAGAAAGTGGAAGGAGATGCGGACACTTTGGCCGGTTTGTTGCTGGAAATAAAAGGGGAGTTTCCTGTATTGCACGAGCGGTTAGATTATGGGAATTATCATTTTGAGGTACTTGAAATGAATACGCGCCGCATTTTGAAAGTAAAAGTTATCGTTGACTCTTCCAGCTCCGTGGAAGAAGAAAAGAAATAGATTTTATTATGCCTTTATACCGTACTTATATCGAAGGGGAGTTTCTGCTTGGAATATGGAAGTCTGATGAAACAACGGAACAACTGCTGGCATCATTGGAGCATAAAGACTGGTATAGGGAGAAATTGGCTGTTCTTTCCGAAAAACGGAAGCATGAATGGTTGTCGGTACGTGTGCTGCTGAAGGCTTTGTGTGGAGAAGAAAAGGAGATAGCTTATTACTCTTCGGGAAGGCCTTATCTAAAGGATGGAAGCCGGTATATCAGCATCTCGCATACTCGCGGTTATGTGGCGGTGGCGCTTCATTCTTCCTGTGAGGTGGGAATGGATATAGAGCAGTATGGAACCAGAGTGCGGAAAGTAGCTTCCCGTTTTATTCGTTCCGATGAAGAACCCGCAATGATGGAAGGAGATGAAGTTTATGCTTTATTGCTCCATTGGTCGGCCAAGGAGGCACTGTTCAAACTGATGGGAGTAGAGGAGGTGGATTTCATTCGTCATCTTCGTATTTTTCCTTTCAGCTTGTCGGAAGAGGGGGAGTTCGAGGCATGCGAATATCGTACAGGCCGGCAGGAACGTTATCGGGTCCGTTATGTCACTCATCCCGATTTTGTATTGACTTGGATTATAAAATAATGCTCAGGCGAATCACTTCGGCTGAGCACTCCAAATAAACTTGGCAGAGTTTACTTTAAAATAAATTTTCTTTTTACCTGATATTCTTTTCCGGACAGTGAAACGGAGAAAATAGCGGATGTGTTTAAAGGCATCCCTTACGTTCAGTGTTCCAAGCTCTTTCCTCGAAAGCTTCAGATTTGATAAATGCACAGGCAGGTCTTCTGACTCGTTTCCGCTATAAGCACCTTCCCGGAAATTATCCCAGTGGTTATTGGCATTTTGCTTATGCGTTTAGTGAAACATACAGCAGCGGGACTGTTCAGGATTCTCACCTTGATTCCCTTTTAATCATTCACCTCGGAGGGGAGATAAATGAACCGATGCACTGCAAAGATACAGTTTATATTTAAGAAAACAATTATCTTTCTTTATTTTTGGAGCCTGTTTAAATTTTTGAAGAAAAATTTAGTAAACAGGCTCTTGTATCCTCTTATTCTTTACTCAATGTAAATATGAATTCCAGACCTCCACCGGGGGTATTTTTAGCGAAGATTGTTCCGCCATGCAGAATGACTGCGTTTTTTACAATAGCTAGTCCCAGTCCGGTACCGCCCAATTTGCGTGAACGTCCTTTGTCCACCCGATAGAAACGCTCGAACAAACGGCTTAGATGTTCGGGTCCTACTCCTACGCCTGTGTCCGAGAAACTGAAATAATAAAAACGTTCGTCTTCACGGAAACAGCGGATGGTTATGGAAATATGAGTTCCTGCGTATGCAATGGCGTTGTCTGTCAGATTCCGGAAGATGGAGTATAGCAGGGAAGAATTGCCTTGTATGGTCAGTCCTTCAGGCAGCATATTGTGGGCTGTGATCTGCTTTTCTTCCAGTTCCAAAGTTACTTCGTTCAGGATATTCCGCATCATGGTGGTGAGGTTTACCGGTTCTGTTTCGATCATGTTCGGAGCTTCTTCCATGCGGGTAAGTACGGAGATATCCCGTAACAGATGTGCCAGCCGGTTACTTTGTGCATAGCTTCTCTCCAGGAAAGCATTGATTTTCTCACGGGGCAGGGTAGGATTGTTTACTATGGTTTCCAGATATCCCTGTATGCTGCTTACAGGGGTTTTCAATTCGTGGGCGATATTCTGTGTCAGCTGTTTTTTCAGAAGTGCCTGTTCCTTTTCCTGAGTGATGTCATTGATGGAGATTTCAAAGCTGTCATCTTGAAAGATAATGCATTCCACGGCAAAGATACGTCCGTTTTTGTCTATGTTCAATGACATCCGTTTCTCTTCTTTGCCGATACTGCGTTCCTTGTTTTTTGTAATGAAACGGGTGATGGGCTGCAATTCGGGGATGGAGAAGATCTCTTCCGTAGAACTCAGATTTTTGTCCGAGATAAGGTTGGCGTATTGTGTGAACAGATTATTTACCAGAATCTCTTCTTTGCGGTGGTTGAATACGCCTAAGCCTTCGTGCGAGATCTGGAGATGGGTGATCAGTTTCTCGCGTTCGATATATAAATCTTCTTTTGCCTGATGCAGACGTTTGTAAATCTGGATGATATGTTGGGATATTTCGCCCAGTTCGTTTTTGGGAAAGGTATCCTGCATATCAGTGTCTATCGGTTCATTGCGGTCGGCTTTCATGGCGAATTGTTGCAATTTGGTGATAGACATTCCCAATTTATGTGTGAATCGGTAGAACACAATTATTAATATCAGGCTGATTATCAGTGTGAACCATACATAATGAGAGTCTGCTTTCAGGTGTCTCATCAGACTGACATTATAGGGAAGGGCTGAACGAATGATATAGTCCAGATTAGGATAATACTTTGCCGAATAGAAAAATTCACCGCCCAGGCTTTCCGATTGTCTGTTAATGGAGTAGCCGCTGCCATAAATGATGGCTTCTTTTATTTCCTGACGGTTATGGTGGTTCTCGAAGTGGCTGGGATCTTTTTCCAGATTGTCATAAATTACAGTACCATTCTTGTTGATCAGTGTCACGCGTAGATCTTCAAAGGTGTGTTCGCAAACATAGTCGTTCAATTGTTGAATATTCAGTGTATCCCTGCCACGGAGAAAATCATTCAGGCGGTCGTTGTAATTCTGGAGTTGTGTGTTCAGCAATTCTATTTTGTATTCCTTCTCCCTGCGATATTGGAATGCCATGAAACAGATGGCGAATGCTATGAATAAGGAAATTACCGACAAGAATAGTTTCTTGTTGAATGACAGGACGTGGCTGGATAATTTAATAGTCATGGAAAGGTACAGGTTAGGTTATTCGCATTCAAAACAGTATCCGTATCCCAGGCGGGTGACGATGCATTTTCCATATTCGCCTATTTTTTTACGCAAGCGGGTAATGTTGACGTCAATGGTACGGTCCAGCACATAGACTTCCTCCTGCCATACTTTAGCCAGAATATCTTCGCGTGAGAATACGCGGCCTTTGTTTTGTAACAACAGCAACAGGATTTCGAATTCTTTTTTTGTCAGGGAAATTTCTATACCGTCTATGCTGACTTTCTTCTTGGTTATGTCGACTAAAAGCCCTTTGTACTGTAATTGTTCTTGCGCTTCTTTTCCCTGTGTAGGACTGGTGCGTCGAAGGACAGCCTTAACGCGTGCTATAACTTCGCGCAGTGAAAATGGCTTCGAGATATAGTCGTCGGCTCCCAAGTTGAACCCTGTTACGGTATCGTTTTCAGTATCTTTAGCAGTAATGAATATAATGGGAATAGAAGCAGTAGCTTTATTCTTTTTCAGCATGTTCGCCATTTTGAATCCTGATATTTCTCCCATCATCACATCCAGCAACAGCAAGTTGTATTGGGTCAGTTCCATCTTCAGGGCTTCTTCGGCAGAGTTTGCCGTGTCCACAAAATACCCTTCGTTTTCTAAATTGAATTTAAGAATCTCGCATAGATCTTCTTCATCGTCAACTACTAAAATGCGGTAATCATTCATATATCCATCTTTTTAATACTACAAAACTAATCTTTTTTGATCAGCATTGCAAAAATGGAGCATTTTTATTACTATTTGATGAAACAAATATTACAAAAAGATTACATGCTATAAAATCGTTAAGTTCTCATCGCAGATTACACCATTTTAATGATTCTGCAATCATCCCGCCGGATGATAATTGGAACGCAATAAATTATGATTTCGTAAACTCTCCGGCTACTGGAATACTCATTTGGTAACGTATTTCTCTTTCACTTTTTCCGTGTCCCAAAAGGAACATCAGTTTGGTTAGAACGGATTCCACCGTACTGTCATAGCCGCTGATGACCCCTGCGTCCAGCAGATGGAGTCCGGTTTCATACCTTCCCATTTCCACTGTTCCGGTAGAGCATTGGGAGATGTTGACAATGATGATTCCCCGTGAGGTGGCATCCCTTAGAAGTTCGATGAACCACGGCTTTTGCGGAGCGTTGCCCGAACCGTAGGTCTTTAATACCACTGCGCGTAATCCCGGTGTATGCAGAATATTGCTGATCATGTTTTCCTGGATGCCCGGAAAAAGGGTCAGTATAATTACATTGGTATCATAAAGATAGTGTGGTTTTAATGGCAGATTGGGATCGGCTTTGTGAATACGGTCATATTCATATTTTATGTGGATGCCTGCTGTTGCCAGCGAAGGGAAATTGTATGAACGGAACGCATTGAAATTCTCCGCATTTATTTTTGTGGTACGGTTTCCGCGCAACAGATGGTTTTCGAAGAAGATGCATACTTCGGGTACAATAGCAGTGCCGTTCGGATGTTTGGCAGCGGCTATTTCTATGGAAGTGATCAGATTTTCCTTCCATCGGTGCGCAACATGCCGATGGGCAGCTGGCTGCCAGTCAGGATAACCGGCTTGCTCAGGTTTTCCAGCATGAAGCTGAGCGCTGAAGCGGTGTATGCCATGGTGTCTGTACCGTGCAGAATGACGAACCCGTCAAAATTATCATAATTGTATTTGATGATCTTGACTAACTTGGCCCACAAGGCAGGTTCCATATCCGAAGAGTCAATGGGGGGATTGAATTGGTAAGAGGAGATGCGATAGTTGAACCGCTTCAATTCGGGGACATTGTCTTGTAACTGGTCGAAATTAAAGGCTTCTAGTGCACCTGTCTCAGGATTTTCAATCATGCCGATCGTACCGCCTGTGTATATTAGCAAAACGGAAGGATATTCACTCTGTATCATGCGCTTCTCTTGTTAATTTTGGCACAAAGATAGTAATTATGTATAAGTATGACAAAAATAAGAGAGGGAAATAACAAAATGTTTTCTTTATAGGTGATAACTGCTTCTGCCGGATGCTGTGGATGGAAGAAGTAGAAAGATCAGGTATAAGATTATAGATCTTACTGCTGCAAGATATATAATCTTATACCTGTAAGATATTATATTTTTCACTTGTATCGCCATGATCTTTCAGGTGGATTTTTGAAGAAGAGGATGTTACGAGTTGTGAAAGGTTAGTTTTCAAGGCTTCCAGCAGCTTGTCCGCTGCTTTTTCCGTATCTCCGTCTTCTTCATCCAGCAAGGTCACGAATTTACTGCCGATGATGGCTCCTGCGGCATGAGCGGATGCGGTTTCGAAGGTTTGCTTATTGGAAATTCCGAAACCTATCATGCGGGGATTGCGTAAATTCATGTCGGCGATGCGTTGGAAATAGGCTTGTTTCTGTGCGTTGAAATCTTTTTGAGCACCGGTGATAGCGGCGGAAGATACCATATAGATAAAACCGTCGGTATGTTCATCAATCAGGCGGATACGTTCTTCACTGGTTTCCGGAGTGATGAGCATGATGATTCTCACATCTTGTTCCTCGGCTATGGAACGATATTCCTCCATATAATCTTTGAAAGGCAAGTCGGGGATAATCACTCCGTCGATTCCCGTCTCCCGGCAAGTGCGGCAGAAATCCTTGAATCCATATTGCATGATGGGATTGAGATATCCCATCAGCACCAGCGGAATCTGTACTTCTTTACGGATATCTTTCAGTTGGTCGAAAAGGAGCTTCAGTGTCATGCCATTTTTCAAGGCGCGGGTGGCGGCGTGCTGGATAACGGGACCGTCAGCCATCGGGTCACTGAAAGGAATGCCGATTTCAATCATGTTAATCCCTTTTTTTTCCAGGACTTTGATGGTGCTTGCCGTACCTTCTAAGGTAGGAAAGCCTGCACAAAAATAAATAGATAGGATGTCTTTTTGCTTGGTACTGAATAACTGGTTGATTCTGTTCATTGTATTTTTGTTTTAATTGGTTTATAAATGTGTGGACGGCGGCGTCGTCTTTCAGAGCCGGAGCGGTCTCGAATCCGCTGTTCAGGTCGATACCTGCCCATTGTTCATGCTTGAATTGCAACAAAAGGGAAAGACTGCCGGGACGGAGACCGCCACTCAGCAGGAAAGGCGTCTTTCCCCGATAGGCTTGCAGGATATTCCAGTTGAAGGTTTTGCCGGAGCCGCCATATCCGGAGCAGGCAGTGTCGAAAAGAAAGTAATCGCAAACGCCCTCATAACAACCGGCGGATTGCAGGTCACTTTCCTGTGCTATGGAAAAAACTTTAATGACTCCCAGTCCGGCGGCTTTTAATTTGCGGCATTGTTCCGGTGTCTCCCTGCCATGCAATTGGATATGGTGCAGACCGAATTCCTGTGCTTTCAGCAGGATGTTTTCGCTGCTTTCGTTGACGAAGACCCCGATCCGGTGGCATTGTTCCGGTAGGTATTCCGGACGATGTGATACGTAGCGGGCAGATTGGGGGAAGAAGATGAAGCCCATCCAGTCTGCTCCGGCTTGCTCTATGGCGCGTATGTTTTCGGGCTCGCGCATACCGCATACCTTGATAATCATTGTTGCTTCATCCTAACATTTCTCTAGTTGGGTTATAAATTCTTTTAAGGCTTCTCCCGGTGCGGGTGTTTTCATGAAGTTTTCCCCTATCAGGAAGCCTCGGAAGCCGGCAGCCCGGAGTTGTTTGACTGTTTCGGGGCTGGAGATGCCGCTTTCAGAGATCCGGAGCATTTCTTCGGGTAGTTTTTCCGCCAGACGGAAAGAGTTTTCCACCTCTGTGTGGAAGCTTCCCAGATTACGGTTGTTGACTCCCACCATGTCAATGTTCTCGTCTATATATTCCAGTTCTTGCTCGTTGTGGATTTCCAGCAGGACTTCCAGTTCCAGTTCATGGGCTTTGAGGGCTAGGGCTTTGCATTGCTCTTTCTTCAAAGCGGCGGCTATAAGAAGGATAGCGTCCGCTCCTACGATGCGTGCCTGATAAAGTTGGTATTCATCTATAATGAAATCTTTCCTTAGAATGGGAAGTTGCACGTGGGGGCGTGCCGAACGGATATCTTTCAGGCTGCCGCCGAAGTATTTTTCATCGGTGAGGATGGAAAGTGCGGAGGCTCCGGCCGCTTCGTAAGCGGGAGGAATGGTATCTGCCTGTGCGTCTTCTTTTATCCATCCTTTGGAGGGAGAGCGACGCTTGAACTCGGAGATGATGCCGTAAGGAGAAGAGGCAAGACTGGCACGCATACTGATACGTGGCATGGGTTCGTTACAATTGTTTATCAGCATTTCTTTGCTGATGGCAGCCTTTTGCAGTTCGATCTCGATTTGCTTGCAGGCGATGATTTCTGTTAATATATCTGTCATTGTATGAGGCGTTTGGTAGTGGAATACCGGGTGTGTAGTCAACTGTTCAGTTCCACAAATTTTTTCAATGTATTCAATGCTTTTCCGCTTTCCAATGATTCACGGGCGATGGCCACGCATTCTTCTATCGGTTTGGCCGGTTCCATGGCTTGTATGGCAAAAGAAGCGTTAATCAGTACACAGTCTGTCTGGGCTTTGGTGGCTTTGTTCTCCAGTACGTTATTGAAGATTTTCGACGCTTCTTCGGGAGTGTTCCCACCATAAAGCTCTTCTTGTCTGGCGAGAGAGAAGCCTAGTTCGGATGGCTTGTAGATGGTTTCGTAGCGATTGGTCATCACTTTGAATTCATCGGTCAGTGAGATTTCGTCGTAACCGTCCAGGTTGTTTACTACGGCAAAGCCAATGCCCAGTTTTTGGAACACGTTGGTATAAAGGCGCATTTGCGGCAGATCGGCGACTCCTAGAAGTTGGTAAGCCGGAAGACATGGATTAACCAGCGGACCTAGCAGGTTGAATATGGTACGTACTTGCAGTGCTTTGCGGACAGGGCCTACACTTTTCATGGCAGGATTGAACAACTGGGCATGCATATAGACCATTCCACATTCTTCCATAGAACGGGTCAGCTTATCCGGATTGTTCGTGAATTTTACACCGTGTTGTTCGATGACATTGCTGGCTCCGCTGACGGAAGTCGCGCCATAGTTGCCGTGTTTGGCAACATGATATCCGGCTCCTGCTACAATGAAGCAGGCGCAAGTAGAGATATTGAAGGTATTTTTTCCATCACCGCCTGTGCCCACAATGTCAATAGGGGTGTAAGCGGAAAAGTCTATAGGTATGCGGGTGGTGAGCAATGCTTCACGGAAACCTATCAATTCTTCTACTTTGATGCCGCGCATTTGGAAAACGGTCAGCAGGGCGGCTATCTGTGCGTCGTTATACATTCCCCGGGTTATGTTGAGCAGCAAATTCTTTGCTTCTTTTCGGGTCAGTTCCTCGTGATTGAAGAGGCGGGATAATATAGCTTTCATATTTATTATGTACGGTTGGGGTTATGCGTTTAGAAAGTTGGCTATCATGGCTTTACCATCGGGGGTTAGTACGGATTCGGGATGAAACTGGATGCCGTGGATATCGTATTCTTTATGTTTCAATGCCATGACGAGACCTTCCTGGCTTACTGCGGTTATTTCAAGGCACTCAGGGAAACCGTCCGTATCTACCACCCATGAGTGATAACGTCCTACCGGCACTTCATCCGGCAGTCCGTTGAAAATGTAATCGGTTTTCTTTCCTTTGTCTTTTGATTGGTTCTTTTAATTGAGATGGGGGTCTGTACGCCATGAAATACTTCGCTCAGATTGGTCAGTTTGCCGCCAAAAGCTTCTCCTATGGCCTGTTCTCCCAAGCATACACCCAGAATCGGTTTCTTGCCGGCATATCTTTTAATTACTTCGAGCAGCAGGCCTGCTTCTGATGGAATACCGGGACCGGGTGAAAGAATGATTTTATCGAATTTTTCCAATTCTTCCAGTTGGAAAGCATCGTTACGTAATACGGTAACTTCGGCTCCCAGTTCTTTTACCAAATGACTCAAATTGTAGGTAAATGAGTCATAGTTGTCTATAATTACTGTTTTCATGATGATTCGTTTTTACATTTGTTCTGCCAGGATGATTGCTTTTTTAAGTGCTCCCAGTTTGTTGTTTACTTCTTGTAATTCGTACTCTTCATTGCTCTTAGCTACGATGCCGCCACCGGCTTGAAACCATAGTTCGTTGTTGCGGCTGACGAATGTACGAATGGTGATAGCTTGGTTCAATGTGCCGTTCAGCCCGATAAATCCGATGCAACCTCCATAGGCTCCACGGCTGTGAGGTTCGTATTCGCTGATCAGCTGCATGGCTTTTACCTTCGGAGCGCCACTCAGGGTTCCGGCCGGGAAAGTATCAATAAATGCTTTGATGGGATTGGCTTTGGGGTTCAGTTCGCCGCTGACCCGGCTTACCAGATGAATGACGTGGCTGTAATATTGAGCTTCTTTGTAAAATTCTACTTGTACATCGTGACAGTTGCGGCTCAAGTCATTGCGTGCCAGATCTACCAGCATTACATGTTCCGCATTTTCTTTGGGATCAGCCAATAGGTTGGCGGTGAGTTCAGCATCTATTTTCTTGTCTCCGTTGCGGCGGGTGGTTCCGGCGATAGGGTCAATGGTGGCACGCCCGTTTTCTATTTTACAATGGGTTTCGGGAGAGGAACCAAAAATACGGAAGCCTCCGAAATCGAAGTAAAATAAGTAGGGGGACGGGTTGATGCTGCGTAAAGCACGGTAAAGTTTGAAATCATCTCCTTCGTAACGTTGGATAAAACGGCGTGAAAGGACGATTTGGAAAACATCGCCGCGCATACAGTGGGCAATGCCTTTGCGGATGTTCGCCTTATGCTCTTCATCGGTCAGGGTGCTGGTAGTTTCGCCCACGGCACGGAAGTCGTAAGTAGTATAGTTACGGTTGTGGATCGCTTTTTCCACATAATCCAGATGGCTGTCCTCACCGTCCTGCAACATTTCCAGTAATAACATTTCGTTGCGGAAGTCATTGAAGACAATCAGGTATTTATATAAGATATACAACATATCCGGAGCATCGTTCTTAGGATCACGGCTGTCTTTTACATTGATATGTTCGAAATAGCGTACGGCATTGAAAGTGGTATAGCCATACAGTCCGCAGTAGTTGTTGTATTCTCCGCTTACCTTGAAACGATTCAGAAAATCGGAGATCGCATGGTCTGCCCGGAAATGTTCGCTGATGGGATGTTCTTCTATGCTGCCGTCAGGGTAGGTGGCAGTGGCTGTGCCATGATTGATTCCGATGCTGGCTACAGGATTCAGTCCGATGAAAGAACGGTTGTTCTCACTTCCATGATAGTCGGAACTTTCCATCAGTGCACTCTGTGGGAAAATGTCGCGCACTTTCAGATAGGTACTGACCGGTGTATGCAGGTCACCCAGTATGGTTTTGCATCGGGTGGTATAGGTAAAAGTTTTCATTGTTTCTTTTCTGTTTATAGTTGTCCGTATAGGGTTTTTGCTCTCATGGGTTTCTATGTGTTATTGCAAGGAGGTCCTTGTGCCGGATTCTTTCAAGTAGGTTTCAATATCCTTATCTCCGCGTCCTGATACGGTGAGAACCACTATATCCGTTGGCTTGAATCTCATTTTGTCCAATGCTCCCAATGCATGAGCCGATTCCAATGCAGGAATGATACCTTCCAGCCGGGTCAGCTCAAATGCGGCACGGATGGCTTCATCATCGTTTATGGCGAGTACCAAAGCGCGTTGCTGTTTGGCCAGATTGGCATGCATGGGTCCTATGCCCGGATAATCCAGACCGGCAGAAATGGAGTAAGGTTCCTCTATTTGTCCGTCCTCGTTTTGGATAACCAAGGTCTTTGCTCCGTGGATAATTCCCATTTTCCCCAGTTGGATGGTAGCGGCCGAGAAACCGGTGTCTATACCTTTGCCTCCTGCCTCGGCCAGGACAATCTGCACACGTTCATCATCTATATAGTGATAAATGGTTCCTGCCGCATTGCTTCCTCCTCCTACACAAGCCATCAAGTAATCGGGATATTCCCTTCCTTCCTGTTCTTTCAGCTGCTTTTTGATTTCTTCGCTGATAACGGATTGCAGACGTGCCACCATATCAGGGTAGGGATGAGGGCCTACGGTAGAGCCGATGACATAGTAAGTATCGGCAGGGTGGCAACACCAGTCGCGGATGGCTTCGTTTGTAGCATCTTTCAGTGTCATGTTGCCGGAAGTGACCGGGCGGACTTCGGCTCCCAGCATTTTCATCTTTTCTACATTGATATGCTGGCGTTCTACATCGGTCTTGCCCATGTAAACAATGCATTGCATGTTCATCAAAGCGCATACCGTAGCGGTGGCCACCCCATGCTGTCCAGCTCCGGTTTCTGCAATGATACGTTTTTTCCCCATACGTTTTGCCAGTAACACCTGTCCGATGGCATTATTGATTTTATGTGCTCCGGTGTGGTTTAAATCTTCACGTTTCAGGTAGATCTTACAGCCATATTTCTTGCTTAGCCGGTTTGCCAGGTAAAGAGGTGAAGGGCGTCCTACATAGTCGCGTAGTAACTGGTGGAATTCTTGTTTGAATCCTTCACTTTCCAATACTTTGGAATAGGCATTCTGCAATTCTTCCACACAGCGGTGAAGGATTTCGGGAATATACGCCCCTCCAAATTCGCCATAATAACCTTCTTTGTTTACCTGATAAGTTTTCATTGTCGTTCTATATTTTAATGTTAATTGCACTAACGAAAAAAGGCCTGTCGTAAGTACGACAGGCCTTCAGTTTGAATATCCTTTTAGAATGTCAGGTATATATACATGGTCTGGTTCCCTTACGACTTGTTTAGTTGTAAGAAACGCCACCAATATGTATTTACCATGATTCTATTCATAAAATCTGTTTTTATTTTGGGACAAATGTAAGCGTTTTGTTTTAAAACTCCAAAGAAAAACTTACTTTTTTTTTTATTTATTTGTCAGCTTCGTGTATTTTCCCTTTCACTTCTTCCACTTTCTCACCTACTTTTCCGGCTACTTCACTGCTTACTTCTTCTGCTTTATGTTTTGCATGATGAGCCAGGTCTTTTGCATCTTCTTGTAAGTCCTGAATGGCATCATACACGTCTCTTCTCAATTTGCGACCTCTGTTGCTGTGCGCAAAACAACTTAATGCACTGCCGACCAGCGCTCCTAGTGCCAGTCCGGCAAAGAATTTTCCATTATTCATAATCTTATTACTTTAAATTGGTTTTATAAATGAACATTTCGGGTGGCGGAATGGTTTTAATACATCAGTTAATAAATCATTAAAATGAAGTGTATGAAACGTAAACTTTGGATAAGAATAGGTGCCGTGTTGTTGGCAGGATTGCTGTTATGGTGGCTCTTTTGGGCTATTTTGATCGATGAGGACGAGAATGAACAAAGTCTGCCTGAAACAGAACAGATAGAGTGATTTGTCATAAGACAAAAGGATGATCTTCAGGCATGGGTACGAAAGAATAGATTGGAATAGTCGGTATAACATTCTGTTTGCTAAAGTCTATAGAACAATAGAATTAGTTCTAAGCTTATGGCAGGAAAATTTGTTTTGGCTTTCTTTTTTTGTTCTTTTGTTCTTCTGTCTGAAAATTAATATCCATTTTGCATCTGTCTTCTCAGAAATAATCAGTATATTCGCTTCATTAACCAATTAGACATGATTGAATATGAAAACAATGAATTATTCTATAATCAGATGTATCTGTGCGTTGGTCATCGGTGTGTTGCTGGTGGCATGGCCTGAGGCTGCCATTCTTTATCTGGTTATTACAATCGGTGTGTTGTTTCTAGTACCGGGACTCTTTTCTTTATCCGGGTATTTGATTCGTGGCAAGCAGGATGGCAGTCGTTTTCCTATTGCCGGGCTTGGCAGCCTTTTGTTCGGATTATGGCTGATGATTATGCCGGCATTTTTTGTCGGTATCCTGATGTATGTGCTGGGTGCTGTTTTGGTACTGGCGGGAATCAGTCAGATTGTGAATTTATCTGCTGCGCGTAGTTGGACGGTGGTACCGGGAGGTTTCTTTGTGATACCTGTGTTGGTGCTGATTGCAGGTATTGTGGTATTATTTAATCCATTTACGGCTGCTGCTGTTCCATTCATCATTCTGGGAGTGAGCAGCATTGTATACGGACTGTCCGATTTGATAAACATCATCCGCTTCCGTCAGAAGAAAGAACCGGGGATGCCTGAAATAGAGGATATTACTCCTATAGAAGAGATAAAAGACTAATCCGATTGATATGAAAACACGAGGAAGCTATATTTTATATCTTTTGATTTTATGTGTGGTTGTAGGTTGTAAGGGAACTTCTTCACCTTCCACCGCGTCCGAAACGGATGAGTATGCCGGAACATGTGAGGGGGAAAAAGCGAAAGCTATTTTGTGGGTGGATTATAAAAGAGGACGTAAGATAACGGACGGGACTCCGATAAGAACGGTAAAGGTTTATGCGGATGTTCATGCCGATGGAAGTCTGAAAGTGCTTTCCTGGTGTAAAAAGCAGCCGATGAAGGTAGAAAATTACTTATTGAAAAGAGTGGAAGTTTACCGGATCAGGAAAGAAATATTCGAAGGGGGATATCTGAAACCGGGGGAACAGTATTTGCAGTTACGCTATCTGCCGGGAGAGGTGAAATAATATGTTGTAGGAAGCATTGAAAATCGTAGGAAAAGGTTTTTGTTTCTTTTATATTTCGTATCTTTGTGTAACACAAATTGTTAGAAATATGAAGAAACAAATCTTATTGTCTTGTGCACTTGCCTGGGCTGTGATGGCAGGTGCTGAAACGATTGACATTACTACTTTCCGTTATGCCGGCCCCTACGTTGTACAGGCCCCTTTTCAGGTGGACAGCGTGGATGTGAATTCAAAGACTTTTGTATCCGGACGTCTGTTGGACACTCATCTTTCTGTGGACGTATTGCAACAGGGAACTTTATTTACAGGCGGGGTTTTGCCGGGAAGTGACTCGGGATATGCCTTGCACATGATGGGTTTTGTGTTGGAGAATACTCGTTATGCCACAGCCAAGCTGAAGATTGACGGGCTGAAAAGATACCAGCTTTATGTAGATGGAAAGAAGCAGGAAGGAACTGAACTCGCTTTGGAGCCGGCCACCCATTCTGTAGTTATTAAATATCTTTCTGAAGCAGGGAAAACAGATTCCTTGAAAGTGAGTGTGGATACGGATCAAGAGGGAAGCATTTCACTTAAGCAAGATAACAAAAAGCTATATACTTTGGCGGATGTGTTGCATGGAACTCGTTTTGCCGGAGTAGGGCTTTCCCCTGATGGCAGATATTTGATTGCCAATTATCGTACGACTTATGTAGGTGGTCGGTCAGCCGGTAGTACGCGCATTACTGAACTTGCCAGCGGTAAGGTTTTGGCGGAGCGTACTGAAAATATGCAATGGATGCCTCGTTCTAACCGTTATTATTATACCCGTACGGGGGTGGATGGCAGGCAGCTGATAGTTGTGGATCCGCTTACCGGAATGGAAACTGTGCTGGTGAATAAATTACCTGACGGGTATTTCCAGTTCGCACCTACGGAAGACTACCTGCTTTTCACCATGACCCAGGAAGGTCCGAAAGAACGTAAAGAAATTTATGAGGTCCTGGAACCGGATGATCGCCAGCCGGGGTGGCGTAACCGTTCTTATCTGGCTAAATATGATTTGAAGACCGGTTTGTTGCAGCCACTGACTTTCGGTTATCACAATGTCTTGGGCTGCCGATATTTTCCAAATTGACGGCCCGGGTATCTTTTGTATGATGAACCAGTCAGAGCCGTCTGACCAAGCGTCCTACTACTTTAATTCTCACTA
>ENA-OQKW01000092-OQKW01000092.1-human-gut-metagenome-genome-assembly--contig:-NODE-92-length-23664-cov-3.425033_pt1 | contig 23664 bp, 16 predicted proteins | sample MGYA00242657_ERZ504815 | MGnify/ENA primary metagenome ERZ504815 (study PRJEB26092, sample SAMD00036404) | human gut metagenome | host: Homo sapiens | study: EMG produced TPA metagenomics assembly of... | reverse complement strand
CGATGCTATTATTATTTTTACTATATTATTCTTGTTATTTATTTGTTATATTGTTGATTATTAATGTGCTATTATTTGATTATGTCGATTGTTTTTCTTGTCTTTATAAGATATATTAAAACATAAACTAACATGAAAATTGGTATAATTGACCTTTGTAAACAAATAGAAGATCCTAGGATGAACCGCAAAAAAGTCCATAAAATGGAAACTATTATCTATATATCCATTGCTGCTGTAATCTGTGGCGCCCAATCCTGGAATGAGATTGAGGAATTTGGCAATGCGAAAATTGCTTTTTTCAAGAGTCGCATACCCGGCCTGGAGTTCATCCCCAGTCATGATACTTTTAACAGATTCTTCAGTATGATAAAGCCCGATTATTTTGAGTTGATCTTCCGTAATTGGGTAAAACAAGTCTGTCAGGAGGTGAAAGGCGTTGTAGCTATAGATGGCAAGCTCATGCGTGGTCCAAGCCAATGTGATGGAGAACATACTAGGGGAAAAGAAGGATTCAAATTATGGATGGTTTCCGCCTGGTCTGCCGCTAATGGAATTTCTTTAGGTCAGGTGAAAGTAGATGACAAAAGCAGTGAGATTACAGCTATTCCATTGTTGATTAACTCTTTGGAACTAAGTGGTTGTATTGTTACAATTGACGCGATGGGATGCCAGAAAGATATAACCCAGACCATTATTGAGCATGATGCAAATTATATTATCGCTATAAAGGAGAATAAGAAAAAATTAATCAACCGGCTAAACAAATACATTGACTATTATCAGGATAGAGATGAAATAATACAATAGAGTCATCAGGCATGTGTCGGAAAAATAGCCGGACATGGAAGGATTGAGAAAAGAAACTGTACTGTAGTCAGTTATGGATCTATAATGGAGAAAATGTTCAAGAAGAAACTTGTGGGGTTGAAGTCTGTTGTTAAGGATAAAGTCGGAAAGAACAATAGTCGCAACAGGGGAATATACTCAAGAGGTCAGATACTATGTAACTTCACTTGATAATACCCGACCTGAGAAGATTGCATCTGCCATCAGGCAGCATTGGTCTATTGAGAATAATCTTCATTGGCAACTGGATGTTACCTTTCGAGAAGACTACAGTAAAAAGGTGAAAAATGCTGCCGGAAACTTTTCGGTGGCAACAAAGATGGCGCTTACCACACTTAAGAATGAGAAAACAACAAAAGGAAGTATGAATCTGAAAAGACTAAAAGCGGGATGGGATGAAAACTATTTGTCACAACTTTTGCAGGACAATAATTTTTAATGCGTCGGTCCTGTAGTTTGGTTGAGCAATCATGAAGGAATTTTGATGTAAACCTGTTCCTATCCTTACGTAACTACATCCCTATGTTTGTATCGTATAATCGGGAGATATGCTTTGTGCTATCGGTATAAATCCGTAAAGGCTGCATTGGGCATGACATGGAAGAGAAAAAGCCTGAAAAACGGCTGTCTCTTGAATTTCGGGAAATAGATAAATGTTAATGTATATATCTGATAATAAGTAATATATGTCTGTGTGAGAAAGTAAACACTGTGAGGGCATGAGGGCATTTATGAGAGCATAAAGATGATACACTCATAATATAGTGCATTGTTAATGAGATGATTATCATCGTTAATGAGGGCATGAGAGCATATTGTCTTCCAACTTGTTCTGCAAATCTGTATAAGAAATATGCCTCTTTGAAATCTATAGAGTTAGAAAAATTACTGTATTCTTAGGTTATAGATGTCTTTAGACGGATAGGGTAATATTTTATCGCACCTATTTTGTATTTTTGTAAAAAGGAGCGTTTTGTATGAAGAACATAATCAGAAAGATAAGAACCTACTATTCTGTTTCGGGGTAAAGCGTTGGGAACATTGACACAACTTTTGGAGAGGCATATATTCCCGGCAGAAACACTTCTTATCATCATATCAGTTATGAAGTGATAGGGTACAAGGATATAATAGGATGTACGGGTTCCTATTAAGGGGCAAAAAGAATAGAAGTAAGGGTAAGTAGTCTTTTAATTCTTTCCGTAATTGTTTTAGTGCCTGTTGAATTCTGTAATCTACCGTTTTGGAAGATATATTCTGTGATTTCATTGAATGAAAATAGTAATTTAAAACAGAATCCCGGATACGAAAATTGATACTTAATGTGGGGAAGAGAAAATTCCTATATGCTCTTCCCTATATTTTTATAAATTTATTGTAAGTGTAAAAAGCACCGTAAATACGATAAATAATACAGGCTTTATGGACGAATTTCCATATTATTGTATCTTATTCTATGGAATCTAATTCCATTTCGTCTTATTTTTGCAATATTGAAAATAAAAACTATGAAATACAAAAAACTCATTTCTTTTCTAGCTTTCTTTTTAGCAGTTTTGTCAGTATATGGACAGAACCCTTTTGTCTTGAAATCAGGTGAACCGGTGACTATTGCTTGTGGTAATTCAGAGGAAGAAGTTGTACATACAGCTTTGAATTTGCTCAATCGTGATGTAGAGTCTGTTTTTTCTACCCGCATAATCGTTACTCCAGAAAGTAAAAAGGATGATTATAGTCGGAACCATCGGACAAAGTGATTTGATCGCTAAGGCAGGTGTTGATTTATCTCCTATAAAAAAATAAAAAGAAGCTTTTCTGTTGACCGTTTCTTCCACTGGTAAATTAGTTATAGCCGGCAGTGACAAGCGTGGTACTGCATACGGCGTCATGGAACTTTCACGGTTGATAGGCGTTTCTCCATGGGAGTGGTGGGCAGATGCGACCCCTGCAAAGAAAGAGATTTTTCAACTACCGGCTTCTTATCGGAATATGCAGTCTCCTTCCGTAGAATATCGGGGGATTTTTATCAACGATGAGGACTGGGGGCTTACCCCTTGGAGCTGGCAGACATACGAGCCAAGTGATGTGAAAGGACAAATCGGTCCGAAAACACATGAGCGGATTTTTGAGTTATTGCTTCGTCTGCGTGCCAATACCTTCTGGCCGGCTATGCATGGCTGTTCTGTACCTTTTTATTTTACACCGGGCAACAAAGAAGTGGCTGATAAGTTTGGTATTTTCATTGGAACTTCTCATTGTGAACCGATGATGCGGAATACCAATGGTGAGTGGAAACGGGATGGAGTGGGAGAGTATGACTATGTTCACAACAGTGCTCATGTCTTGTCCTTTTGGGAACAACGTGTAAAGGAGGTTGCAGGGTTGGATAATCTGTATACTTTAGGTATGCGTGGCGTGCACGACGGTGCGATGAATGGTGCTAAGACCATAGAAGAACAAAAAGCCGTTCTGACTAAAGTGCTAAGGGATCAGCGCGATTTGTTGACTAAATATGTAAATAAGGATGTGACCCAAGTGCCTCAAGTCTTTATTCCTTATAAGGAAGTGTTGGATGTGTACCATGCAGGGTTGCAAGTGCCCGATGAAGTGACGCTGATGTGGTGTGATGATAATTATGGTTATATCCGTCATTTCCCTACAGCAGAAGAACGTGCCCGTAAGGGAGGAAACGGAGTGTATTATCATGTGTCCTATTGGGGGCGTCCGCATGATTATCTTTGGCTGGGAACTGCCCATCCTTCCTTGGTATACCAGCAAATGTCTTTGGCATACGAGCGGGGTATACAGAAAATGTGGATATTGAATGTCGGAGATATTAAACCGGCTGAATATCAGGTAGAACTTTTCCTGGATATGGCATGGAACTTGGAAGAGGTGAAGCAGCAGGGGATTGCTGCTCATCAACGTCATTTCCTGGAGCGTGAGTTTGGAAAAAATAGGGCTGACCGGTTACAGCCTGTCATGCAGGAAGCTTATCGTTTGGCTTATATCCGTAAGCCGGAATTTATGGGGAATACCCGCACGGAAGAGAAGGATCCTAAGTTTAAAGTGATCAGTGATTTGCCTTGGAGTGAGCAGGAAATCAATGAACGTCTGGCAGCATATAGACAATTGTCAGATAAGGTGGAGCAGGAATGGCGTGCGCTTCCTGCACAGAAAAAAGAAACTTATTTTCAGTTGGTGAAGTATCCTGTCCAGGCGGCTGCTCAGATGAATAACAAACTGCTGACAGCCCAGTTGGCGCGTCGTGGAAAAGCTGATTGGGCGGATAGTGACAGGGCATATGACAGTATAGTTTCATTGACAAAACGCTATAACACAACAAAATGGAACCGTATGATGGATTTCCAACCACGCAGACTTCCGGTTTTCAACCGGGTGGAAAGAAAGGCACTATCGTCCGGGTTGCCTGAAAAACGTCAGGCTGTCTATACATGGAATGGCGCTGATTGCGCTGAAGGGGTATCGGCAATTTGCGAGGGGCTAGGCTATGAAGGGAAGGCGGTAGCCGTGTCAAAGAATAAAGAACTGACTTTTGAATTTACTGCATGGGAAACGGATTCTGTAGAGGTGGAAGTACGATTGCTGCCTAATCATCCGGTGGAAGGAGAACGGTTGCGTTTTACCATTTCATTGGATGGAAGTGCCACGGAGGCTGTTTCGTATGAAACCAAAGGACGCAGTGAAGAATGGAAGGAGAATGTTTTGTGTAATCAGGCTGTCCGCCGGATGGTTCTTCCTGTTGCACGGAAAGCTTCCCATCGTTTAATTTTTACTGCATTGGATGAAGGTGTGGTATTGGATCAGATATACCTTTATACACCTCGGATAAAATAGGATGAACGAAGATATTCAGGGTATTTGTGCATACGGAAATTACAATGAAAAACAACTGATAAAATGAAGAAGACTTTTTTTAAATCCTTGGCTGGTATTGCGGCCGTAGCTTTTGCCGTATCATGTACGGCACCGGATCCAAAGTATAAAACGGTGGTTGTCGATGCTCCTTTTGCTATGGAACCCATCAAAGAATGTGTTTTTCCCGAACAAGATTTTTCCATTGTGGATTATGGTGCGGTGAAAGGTGGGGAAACAGTGAATACGGAGGCCATCGCCAAAGCCATCGCAGCTTGTAATAAGGCCGGAGGAGGTCGTGTGGTTATTCCTGAAGGGGAATGGCTGACAGGACCTGTTCATTTTAAAAGTAATGTAAATCTTCATTTGGAAGAAAATGCCATATTACGCTTTACAGATAATCCCTCTGATTATCTGCCTGCTGTGATGACTTCATGGGAAGGTATGGAATGTTATAACTATTCTCCGTTGCTGTATGCTATGGATTGTGAGAATATTGCTATTACCGGAAAAGGGACACTGGCTCCTATCATGGATACTTGGAAAATCTGGTTCAAACGTCCTAAACCTCACATGGATGCTTTGAAAGAGTTATATACGATGGCTTCTACCGATGTACCTGTAGAACAGCGTCAGATGGCAAAAGGAGAAAACCATCTTCGTCCTCATCTGATTCATTTCAACCGGTGTAAAAATGTGTTGCTGGATGAATTCAAGATTCGCCAGAGTCCTTTCTGGACTATACATCTTTATATGTGTGATGGTGGTATCGTACGTAATCTGGATGTAAAGGCTCATGGTCATAACAATGATGGAATTGATTTGGAAATGAGCCGCAACTTCTTGATAGAGAACTGTGTGTTCGATCAAGGGGATGATGCTGTGGTTATAAAGGCAGGGCGTAATCAGGATGCATGGCGTCTGAATACTCCTTGTGAGAATATTGTGATACGCCATTGTGATATATTGAAAGGACATACGTTACTGGGAATCGGTAGTGAAATGTCTGGTGGTGTACGGAATGTGTACATGCACAATTGTACGGCTCCCGATTCTGTATTCCGTCTTTTCTTTGCCAAAACCAATCATCGCCGTGGTGGATTTATTGAAAATATCTGGATGAAAAATGTGAAGGCGGGAAAGATGCAACGTGTACTCGAAGTGGATACGGATGTGCTTTACCAGTGGCGTGATTTGGTACCTACCTATCAGGATAGCATTACATTCATCAACGGACTTTATATGGATAGTGTGACTTGCGACCGTACCGAGGCTGTTTATGATTTGAAAGGCGATGCCCGTCTTCCTATCAAGAATGTGGAAATAAGGAATGTGACTGTGGGGGAAGTGACAAAGTTTGTGAAGAATGTGGTAAATGCGGAGAATGTGGTGGAGGAAAATATAATTTACAAGGAGAAACAAGATAAACAATGAAAACACAAAAAAAACTATGGAGTGCTTTAGCAGCTCTGTGTGTGGCAACCGGTACGGTTGCCCAACCGGCCTACAATTATTCCAAACTGCAAAAAGAGCAGTTGGGGCGTGGCGTTGTGGCCATTCGTGAAAATCCATCGGACGTAGTGGTGTCGTGGCGTTACCTGTCTTCCGATCCGATCAATACTTCTTTCAATGTATATAGAAATGGAGAGAAAATAGCGGAAGTCCCCCATTCTACAGGTACTTTTTACCGGGATACTTACTCAGGTAATGAAAAAGCGGTATATACTGTAAAATCGGTGATAAATGGGGTTGAAACAGGTAAGTTGAATGGAAATTATACTTTGCCGGCTAATGCTCCGTCAGGTTATATCGATATTCCTCTGGACAGACCGGCGGAAGGTGTGACTCCTTCGGGACAAAAATACACCTATAGTCCTAATGACGCATCTATAGGTGATGTGGACGGCGACGGTGAATATGAAATTATCTTGAAGTGGGACCCCTCCAATGCACATGATAATGCACATGATGGTTATACAGGAAATGTTTATTTTGACTGTTATCGCCTGACCGGAGAAAAACTATGGCGTATTGACTTGGGGCATAATGTCCGCGCCGGAGCACACTATACCCAGTTTATGGTGTTTGATTTGGATGGAGATGGTAAAGCAGAAGTAGTCATGAAGACTTCTGATGGAACAAAGGATGGAAAAGGAAAGATAATAGGTGATGCCAAGGCTGATTACCGTGAACCGGGTATCACAGACGGAAATTCCCACGGGAATACACCTCGTAACCAAGGACGTATCCTGACTGGTAACGAATACTTGACCGTATTCAACGGACTGACAGGAGAAGCGATGAAAACAATTGATTATGTTCCGGCTCGTGGTAAGCTGACCGACTGGGGAGACAATCGTGCCAACCGCAGTGACCGTTTCCTGGCTTGTGTGGCTTATCTGGATGGAGTACATCCCAGTGTGGTGATGTGCCGCGGATATTATACCCGCACTGTGCTGGCGGCATTCGATTGGGATGGCAAGAACTTGAAACAGCACTGGGTGTTCGACAGCAATAATCCGGGGTGTGAAGACTATGTCGGGCAGGGTAACCATAATCTTCGTGTAGGCGATGTGGACGGTGACGGATGTGATGAAATAATGTATGGTTCTTGTGCCATTGATCATGATGGAAAAGGATTGTATTCTACCCGTATGGGGCATGGAGACGCTATGCATCTGACACAATTTGCTCCCGGATTAAAAGGCTTGCAGGTTTGGGATTGTCATGAAAATAAGAAAGATGGTTCCACTTTCCGTAATGCGGCTACGGGTGAAGTGCTGTTTCAGGTGAAAAGTAGTATAGATGTAGGCCGGTGTATGGCTGCTGATGTTGATCCGCGCAATCCGGGAGTGGAGATGTGGTCATCCGATTCAAAAGGAGTACGTAATATAAAAGGTGAAGTGATTCGTCCTGACCTCAAGAGCTTTTCAGTCAATATGGCTGTATGGTGGGATGGAGATTTGCTTCGTGAGTTGCTGGATAAAAACAGGATAACCAAGTATGATTGGGAAGACGATGTATGTCGTCCGTTAATGATATTTGATGGAACGGATTCAAATAATGGTACGAAGTCCCATCCTTGTTTGCAGGGAGATATAATAGGTGATTGGCGTGAGGAGGTGCTGCTCCGTACGGAAGATAATTCGGCACTTCGTCTGTATGTGTCGCGGATACCGACTGAATACCGTTTTCATACTTTCTTGGAAGATCCGGTGTATCGTATCAGTATCGCTACTCAAAATGTGGCATACAACCAGCCTACCCAGCCTGGTTTTTATTTCGGACCGGATTTGAAAGAGGGGATATTTAGAGGTTATGAATTTAAAAATGAATAAAGACTATATACCATGAATCTGAAAACATTAAGCATGATGGGCGCTCTGTTGCTGCTGGCTGGAACGGGTGCGAATGCGCAAAAGAAGAAAGAAGTACTGAATGATTCGAATACGCCGTTACATTTGTTGCAACCTGCATACAAAGTGCCTTACGGTATGCTCACTACAGAGGAGATAAAGGCCGATATGGATCGTGTCCTTCGTTATTTGGAAAAGAATACTCCGACTCGTGTCGTTGATAAGAATACAGGTAAGGTTATTACGGATTATGCCAATATGACGGCTGATGCACAGCTGGAACGAGGTGCTTTCCGTCTGGCAAGTTATGAATGGGGGGTGACTTATTCAGCTATGTTGGCTGCTGCTGAGGCTACGGGGGATCAGGCTTATTATAAATATGTAACAGATCGTTTTCAGTTTCTGGCCGAGGTTGCTCCACACTTCCGTAAAGTATTGGAAAAGTATGGAACTGTAGATCCGCAGATGAAACAAATTCTGACTCCTCATGCATTGGATGATGCCGGGGCGGTGTGTGCGGCTATGGTCAAGGTGCAGATGAAGGAAAATTCACCGGAACTTAAGCCGTTGATTGATAATTATATGGATTTTATTGTGAATAAGGAGTATCGTCTTGCTGATGGAACATTTGCCCGTACCCGTCCACAACATAATACGCTGTGGTTGGACGATATGTTTATGGGTATTCCGCCGGTAGCTTGGTATTCATGTATTGCCGGTGATAAAAAGCAAATGTATTTGAGCGAAGCTGTACGTCAGATATTTCAATTTGCGGACCGTATGTGGGTACCCGGGAAAAACCTTTTCCGTCATGGATGGGTGGAAGGTATGCAGGATCATCCTGCTTTCCATTGGGGACGTGCCAATGGTTGGGCGTTGTTGACTATGTGTGAGGTCTTGGATGTGTTGCCGGAGGATTATCCTCAGCGCGATAAAATACTGGAGCTGTTCCGTGCTCATGTACGTGGTCTTGCTGCCTGCCAGAGTGGTGAAGGTTTCTGGCATCAGTTGCTGGATCGTAACGATTCTTATCTGGAAACCTCGGCCACGGCTATTTATGTATATTGCTTTGCCCATGCTATCAATAAAGGATGGATTGACGCTATGGCATACGGTCCGGTGGCACAGTTGGGATGGCATGCCGTTACCACCCAAATCAATGTGGAAGGTCAGGTGGACGGAACTTGTGTAGGTACAGGTATGGCTTTTGATCCGGCTTTTTATTATTATCGTCCGGTCAATGTGTATGCTGCCCACGGCTATGGACCGGTACTTTGGGCGGGTGCTGAGATGATTAATTTGTTGAACAAGCAGCATCCTAAAATGAATGATAGTGCCGTGCAATATTACCGTACGGAACAAAAGACTTCCGAACCAATTTTCCATGTAATGGATGGAGAAACTAAATAAGTAAAACAAGGACTTTATAAAAAGGAGGAAAATACCATGAAACGTGAAGCTTTTAAAATGTTCTTGAAGCCGGGCTTCGAGAAAGAGTATGAGAAGAGACATGCAGCCATTTGGCCGGAATTAAAAAAATGTTGTCCGATGGAGGAGTATATGATTACTCCATTTATTGGGACAAGGATACAAATATTCTGTTTGCTTGTCAGAAAACTAAAGGAGAGGAGTCTTCGCAAGATATGGGAGCCAATCCTATCGTGCAGAAATGGTGGGACTATATGGCGGATATCATGGAAGTGAATCCGGATAACTCTCCGGTTACTATTCCGCTGCCCGAGGTCTTCCATATGGATTAAAATAAAAAAGAGTGTATCGATTCATTCTGATACACTCTTTTTTTATACCTTTGCAAGACAAAAACACTGTGATAAATGATATGAAAAAACACATCTATGCTCTATGGGCATTCTTTATTCTTTTCAGTCAAAGTATTGCCGCATCAGTCGAGGTGCGTTCTACTCATATGACTACGGGAGATGGGGTTGCCAATAACTCAATTCGGTATATATATCAGGATAGCAAAGGTTTTATTTGGATGGGAACGCTGAATGGACTTAGTCGTTATGACGGGAATTCGTTTGTGACTTATCGTCCTGAGGGTGGAAATAAAATTTCGTTGATAGACCATCGGATTCGCGATTTGGAAGAAGATAAAAATGGTTTCTTATGGATTGCGACTTCTGCCGAGTTGTTTAGTTGTTATGATCTGAAGAAAGATTGCTTTGTTGATTTTACCGGTTGTGGGGAATATGAACAACTGTATAGCTACAAGATGACTGACCGTGAAGGTAATGTCTGGTTGTGGCAGGATGGAAACGGGTGTCGTAAAGTGACTTATATGAATGGTGAATTTACATCTGTGGTTTTCAAGAAAGAAAATAATAATCTCCCTTCTAATAATGTTACTTATATATCTGAGGATGAGCAAGGAAGAGTATGGATTGGTAGCCATGACGGTATAGCTCAAGTGGTAGGGGACAAGGCAGTATTGGTGGAAGAAAATCATGATGCCTCCAAGATGATGTCTTTTGGTAAAGATGTTTTTTTTCTTTCGGGAACAGGAACAATTTCGTTGAAGAGAGAAGGAGAGGATAGCCGTATTGTTACCCGTTTAGGTGAAGGTAGTAAAGTATATAGTACCATGCGCTTGCAAAACGATTGGATCGTTTTTACGGAAGATGGCAGTTATGTCTTTAATTTGAGAACTCATCAGGTGAGCCGGGATACGGAACTGAATATAGCAAGAGGACAAGTTCAGATTGACAACCGGGGGAATTTCTGGATTTATAATCATACAGGTAAGGTATGGTATGTCAACGCCAAGACCAGATTTGTCAAGTCTTTCCAACTGATTCCGGCTGATAAAGTAAATTATATAGATGAAGAACGTTACCACATCGTTCATGATTCTCGTGATATTGTTTGGATTTCCACTTATGGTAACGGTTTGTTTGCTTATGATTTGGCAACTGATGAATTGCAGCATTTCGAATCCAATATTAATGGATTCAGTCATATCACTTCAAATTTCTTGCAATATATTATGGAGGATCGAGCCGGTGGTATTTGGGTCAGTTCGGAATATACGGGTATTTCTCGTCTTTCGGTCTTGAATGAAGGAGCTGAGCGTGTTTTTCCTGAAGATGAAACTTTATCAGACCGTTCAAATACCGTGCGTATGATCAACCGTATGCCTGATGATAAGATTTGGCTGGGGACCCGTCGTGGAGGATTGTATATTTATGACCCTCATTTGAAAACGATAGAGAGCAGTCGTTATTTTGATTCTAACATTTATGCTGTTGAGGAAGGGGCTGATGGTAGTATTTGGTTGGGTAGCCGTGGAAACGGATTGAGTATTGACGGGAAATGGTACACTTATCACTCGGATGATCCTCTGTCTATTGGGAATAATAATATTTTTACTCTTTACCGGGACCGGAAGAATAGAATGTGGATAGGTACTTTTGGCGGTGGATTGAATTTGGCGGTGAAGGAAAAGGATAAGTATGTATTCAAGCGGTTTTTGAACAATTTTTATAGCCAGCGCCAGATTCGTGTGATACAGGAAGACAATAATGGATGGATATGGGTGGGCACCAGTGCCGGAGTTTACATATTTAATCCTGATTCGTTAATGAATGACCCGGATAACTATATTACTTATAATTATAATAACGGTAAGTTACGTAGTAATGAAATAAAATGTATCCATCAAGATAGTAAAGGCCGGATATGGGTAGGTACTTCAGGAAAAGGCTTCAGTATGTGTATGCCAGAAGGTGATTACAGAAACTTGACTTTTGAGCATTATGATGGAAGTGACGGGTTGGTAAACAGTATGGTGCAATCTATTGTTGAAGACAGGGAGGGGTAAGCTTTGGGTTGCAACGGAATATGGTATTTCTCGTTTTGATCCGGATACACATGCCTTTGAAAATTTCTTTTTCTCGGCATATGCGTTGGGGAATGTCTATAGTGAGAACAGTGGTTGTGTGAGTAAGGATGGCAAACTGATGTTTGGTTCTAATTATGGATTGGTTGTTATCACTCCCGGCAAAATTGTGAATAATTCCACTGTAACTCCTATGGCAGCTTTTACCAATCTTCGAATTAATGGTATTGCCATGCGCCCGGGCGATGTGGATTCTCCGTTAGACCGTTCGTTGATTTATACAGATGAAATCGAGTTGAAATATTTTCAAAATTCTTTTGTCATAGATTTCTCTACATTTGATTATTCCGGAACGAATAGTACTAAATATACGTATCGGTTGGATAATTATGATAAAGAGTGGAGTATACCGTCTTCGTTGAATTTTGCAGCTTATAAGAACCTGGCACCCGGTACTTATAAATTGCGGGTGAAAGCTTGCAATGGGGTCGGTGTGTGGGGAGATAAAGAAACGGTTTTGAAGATTATTGTTGTTCCTCCTTTTTGGAAAACTACTTGGGCTTTCTTTATTTATGCTATTTTGATAGGGGTGGCGCTATATATCACTTTCAGACTGATGCGTGACTTTAATACTTTGCGTAATCGTATACAGGTGGAGAAACAGCTGACAGAGTATAAATTAGTTTTTTTCACGAATATCTCTCATGAGTTCCGTACTCCCTTGACTTTGATACAAGGAGCATTGGAAAAGATGCAGCGTGGTGGTAAAATCCCTAAAGAAATGGCTTATTCATTGAAGGTCATGGATAAAAGCACCCAGCGTATGTTGCGTCTTATCAATCAGTTGCTGGAATTCCGTAAGATGCAGAATAATAAACTGGCCCTTTCTTTGGAGGAAACGGATGTCATGGCTTTCTTGTATGAAATCTTCTTGAGTTTCAATGATGCTGCTGAGTCTAAGAATATGGATTTCAAGTTCTTGCCATCTGTAGCTTCTTATAAGATGTTTATCGATAAGGGTTATTTGGACAAAGTGACTTATAATTTGTTGTCTAATGCTTTCAAATATACACCCAGCGGTGGAAAAGTGACTTTTTCTGTGACGGTGGATGAAGCAAAGAAACAGTTGGTCATATCGGTAGCCGATTCCGGTGTAGGCATTCCTAAAGAGAAACGTAATGAGTTATTTAAGCGTTTTATGCAAAGTAGCTTTTCGGGTAGTAGTGTCGGAGTTGGCCTGCATTTGACACATGAACTGGTGTGTGTACATAAAGGTACGATAGTATATACTGAAAATGAAGGTGGTGGGTCTATATTTACGGTCAGTTTGCCTACTGATATTTCTGTTTATGAGGAAAAAGATTTTCTGATTCCCCATAATGTGTTGTTGGAAGAGGAGGAAGTACATCATGCAGCTGTTCTTGCAGAAGAAATATCGGCGCAAGAAGGGGGCGTGGAACTTCCATCTGCACCACTTAATAAGCGTAAAGTACTTATTATAGAAGATGATAACGATGTACGTGAGTTTTTGAAAGAAGAAGTGGGACAATATTTTGAAGTTGTGGCCGAGGCGGATGGTCCGTCTGGATTGGAACGTGCACGTACGTATGATGCTGATTTGATAATCTGTGATGTGCTGATGCCGGGGATGACAGGATTTGAGGTAACCCGAAAATTGAAGAATGATTTTGATACAAGTCATATACCTATTATTTTATTGACAGCTATGAGTTCTGCCGAAAGTCATTTGGAAGGCGTGGAAAGTGGTGCGGATGCATATATTACTAAGCCTTTTAGCCCGAAACTACTGTTGGCACGCGCTTTCAAACTAATAGAGCAACGTGAGAAATTACGTGAGAAATTTTCGAATGATCCGAATATGGTACGACCGGCTATTTGTACCTCTGATAAGGATAAAGAATTTGCTGACAGATTACAGATGGTTATGGATCAACAGATTGGTAATGCTCAGTTTACGATTGATGAGTTTGCTTCGATGATGGGATTGGGACGAACCGTTTTTTATCGTAAGGTACGTGGGGTGACGGGATATTCACCCAATGAATATATCCGGATTATTCGTATGAAGAAAGCGGCGGAACTGTTGTTGGAAAATCGTTATACGGTAGCCGAAGTTTCTTATAAAGTAGGTATTAATGATCCGTTCTATTTTAGTAAATGTTTTAAGCAACAATTCGGTGTGGCACCTTCTGTTTATTTACGTGGAAAGGAAGAGTCCGGGATACAGGAAACAGAAAATAAGGAATGATGAAAACAAGTATTTTAAATAAGAAGGTCAATCGAGAATGATATAGAATCGGTTGTACCTTTTTGTTTTAATGGACTATATATTTAGTATGGTTTGAGACTGATTTTTGTCAGTACTTTGCGACTTACAATATAGAGTATCCATGTACAAGCAGAAGCGGTGAGTAATGCTGCTATTTGTCGAGTGGTATCAGATATATCTAGAGGCAGAGACGCTCCGAGCCACCAACCTGCCAAGGCTGCGGTAACAGTAAGTAAGGCCATAATGATGCTTACTCCTAAAATGAACATTATTCTTTTCATAAATGGTTTAAGTTTGATTCAATATTAAATATAAATGCTATTTCAAGTCTGTTTGTTCATGATTATAATAAAAATCGTAGGTAAAGGGGATAGTAAAATTAAAAAAGGAGTATTCGTCGGGAAGAGAATACTCCTTTTTTATGTAGGAATGATAAATCTTACTGATTAACTCTTTTTTCCTGAATTCTAGCTTTCTTGCCAGTAAGAGCACGTAAATAGTACAATTTAGCACGACGAACTTTACCAACTTTATTAACAGTGATACTGTCGATAGCCGGAGATTCGATAGGGAAAATACGTTCAACACCTACAGTTCCAGACATTTTACGAACGGTGAAACGTTTTTTGTCACCATGTCCAGCGATTTTGATAACAACACCACGGTACAACTGTACACGTTCCTTGCTACCTTCAACGATACGGTATGCCACTGTAATAGTATCACCAGCTTTGAATGAAGGATGCTGTTTGCCAGTAGCAAATGCTTCTTCAGCAATTTTAATTAAATCCATTTTTTTTGATTTTAAATTGTTTATCGTTACCAACGCAACATATCAAGTAACTCTTCTTTGACAGCGATTGCGCGAAAGCGGTGCAAAATTACTAGATTTTTGTCATACAGCCAAATTAAATTCAACTATTTTTCATCTGATATCGTTGGTTGCAACTTCTTTTTTAACTACATTTGGGCAATAAACAACTAATAAACATGAAACCAAACCGAATTATGTGTATCATTCCGGCAGGAATAGTAGCCGGGATTTTTATGTTTTCAAGCTGTCATTCAGGCTATTCTCTGGCGTCAGTTGAGGGAAGCAGGATAGAAGTGACAGCAGCTTTGGATGCTAATCCGGATTCCGCTGCAATCGCTGTTTTGGCTCCGTATCAAAAAACGGTTGATAGTATTATGTCACCGGTCATAGGACAAAGCGCTCGTTTTATGGATCGCTTTCGTCCTGAAAGTGAGTTATCCAACTTGGTAGCGGATATTTTACGTTATTCTGCTTCTGCATATATAGGCCGTATGGCCGACGTGGGGGTGACGAATATGGGGGGTACGTACGTACGGCTTTGCCCGAGGGGGAGTATAACTTACGGTAATATTTATGAAATAACTCCCTTTGAAAATACATTGTGCATTGTTACTATGAATGGTTCTTTGCTGCGCGAACTTTTTGAAAATATAGCAGCTGTGCATGGTGAGGGATTAAGTGGTGCTTGCCTTGAAATTTCTGGAGATGGAAAATTATTGGATGCTACAGTGGCCGGAAAAGAAATTGAAGACTCTAAAGAGTATAAAGTAGCCACCTTGGATTATTTGGCTGAGGGAAATGACCATATGACTGCTTTTGCCAAAGTGGGCGATGCGGATAAATTGCTGCCTGAAAAGGCCACAGTGCGTCAGTTGTTTCTGAACTATGTGAATGAGCAGACTAAAGCAGGGAAGAAAATAGACTCAAAGATAGAAGGAAGAATTACCGTTAAAGAATAAACTGAACCGTCATGAAACGAATATATGTATTATTTACTGCTTTGTGTGTATGTTGTGCGCTGGCAGCACAGGATATCAAAGAACTTTTGATACTTCATACTAATGATACCCACAGCCGTGTGGAACCTATCCCCATTACTGATCCGAATCCGGAGTTTGCAGGAAAAGCGGGTTTTGTACGTCGTGTTACCTTAATAAAAGAAATACGGAAACAGGATAAGGATTTGTTATTGTTTGATTGTGGTGACTTTTCACAAGGCTCTCCTTTTTATAATATGTTTGGTGGTGAAGTTGAAGTGAAGCTGATGAATGAAATGGGATATGATGCCGGGATTATTGGAAATCATGAGTTTGATTTGGGCTTGGATAATATGGCACGTCTTTTTAAAATGGCGGATTTTCCTGTTGTTTGTGCTAATTATGGTGTACAGGGAACTGTTTTGGAGGGGCTTGTCAAACCGTATGTTATTTTGGAACGTAAGGGGATAAAGGTAGGTGTGTTCGGACTGAGTCCTGCATTGGAGGGGCTAGTACAGGCAAAAAACTGTGAAGGAGTGGTTTTTGAAAATCCAATAGAGGCTGCTCAGCGTGTGGCGGATATATTGAAGAATCGGGAAAAATGTGATTTAGTGGTTTGTTTGTCTCATTTAGGGTGGCAAGGAAAACCTTATTCTGATGAAACTTTGATTCTTAATACTCGTAATATTGATATTGTCTTGGGAGGTCATTCGCATTCTTATTTTGATAAGACTTTGTTTTATAAGAATTTGGATGGCAAGGAGATTCCATTGCAACAAATGGGAAAAAATGCTGTTTATGTGGGAAAAATGAAAGTAAGGATGGAAAAGAACTGATAGTTGCTGTTGTATAAGGAAATCTGATATAATTGAAGAAATTAGATGAAGAGAAACGTATTGTTATTTATAAGTTTATGTGTCGTCGGATGTGTGATGACGTATGCACAGCAGATGCCTGGGCTGTTACAAAAGGGGAAGGCGGATACTCAGGATTGTAAGGCATGGGTGGATGAACAGCTTTCTGAAATGAGTTTGAAGGAAAAGATAGGACAACTGTTTATACACACAGTGGCTCCTCTTCAGACACAGCGAAATAAAAACAATATATATGCAGCTATAAAAGAATATAAAGTAGGAGGATTACTTTTTTCGGGCGGTCAGTTGTCTGATCAGGTTTTATTGACTAATTATGCGCAGAGTCTGGCGGAAGTGCCTTTGCTCATAACTTTTGATGGTGAATGGGGGCTGGCTATGCGCTTGAAGGGAACCCCTCGTTTTCCAAGAAACAGAGTCTTGGGATGTATACAGGATAATGAACTGCTTTATGAATATGGTAAGGAAGTAGCCCGGCAATGTAAGGAGATAGGTGTGCAGATCAATTTTGCTCCGGTGGCCGATGTAGATGTTAATCCTCGGAATCCGGTTATTAATACCCGTTCTTTTGGTGGTGATCCTCGGAATGTGGCTCAAAAAGTGGTAGCTTATGCTCGTGGTTTGGAGGATGGAGGGGTATTGTCTGTCTGTAAACATTTTCCGGGACATGGAGATACGGAAGTGGATTCTCATAAGGCGTTACCGGTTTTGAATTTTGATCGTGCGCGTTTGGACAGCATTGAGCTTTTTCCGTTTAAAGAGGCTGTTAAAGCAGGATTGGGAGGTATGATGGTAGGACATTTGGAGGTACCTGAATTGGGTAAAAATCCGGCTTCGATTTCTTCACATATTATTTATAATCTGCTTTGTCGGGAATTGGGCTTTCAAGGCTTGGTTTTTACAGATGCTTTGGAGATGAAAGGTATTTCGCAAAATGAGAATATATGCGCTCAAGCCTTGATAGCAGGTAATGATTTATTATTGGCTCCTCGTAATTTGAAGAGAGAATTGGATGGTGTTTTAAATGCTGTAAAAAGTGGAAAACTATCAGAAGAACTGATTACGGAAAAATGTCGTAAGGTATTGACTTATAAATATGTTTTAGGGTTGAAGAATAAACCTCACATCCAACTTTCCGGGCTGGAGAAACGATTGAACCGTCCGGAAACGAAGGAGTTGATTCTCCGCTTGCAGAAAGCTGCTATAACGGTTCCTGCCAATGTAAATGGAATCTTGCCCTTGGATTCAAAATTGAGGGGAACGGTGGTTCTGAATATTGGGAAAACTCCCGGTGCTGGGCTTGCTTTTTATAATCGTTTGCAAAATACACTTTCTCTCACACGTGTTGTTGCTCGTCCGGATTCGATGGAAGCTATCAGAAAACGATTGTTGGGTAGTCAGCGTGTAATTGTGGTGGTTACTTCGGATGATTACAAAAAGTATAAAACAATGCTTGATTCGCTTCCGGCTGATTTGCCTGTTATTTATGTGTTTCTGATGCCATTAAAGTCTATGTTGGATATGGAGGGCTATTGGAAGAAAGCAGCGGCTGTAGTATTGGGGCATACTGATGAATCTGTTATTCAGGAGTATGTGGCTGATGTCTTGGTAGGAAAGGCAGTGGCAGACGGGCGTTTGTCGGTGGCTGTCGCCGATTTGTTCAAACCGGGTGATGGAGTGACTATAACTCCTAAAGTGTCTCGTATTTATAGACCTGAGGATTATGGTATGGATTCCAAAATACTGGAAAAGATAGACAGGATAGCCATGGAAGGAATCAAGGCGAAGGCTTATCCTGGTTGTCAGATTCTAATTTTAAAAGATGGGAAACCAGTATATGATAAGTCTTTCGGCACTTTCACTTATGAAAGTGACCGAAAGGTGGAAAAGGATGATTTGTATGATTTGGCTTCGTTAACCAAGACCACGGCGACGCTGTTGGCTGTTATGAAACTTTACGATGAAGGAAAATTTGGTTTGACCGATCGCATATCTCAATACATTCCAGCTTTAAAAGGTACGGACAAGGAACGCGTCACTATTGAGGAGTTACTTTTACATCAGTCGGGCATTCCTGCTTTTTGGCCTTTTTATAAGGAGACTATAGATAAAGACAGTTATAAGGGGAGTTTTTACAGAGCAAGACCGGACGCTAGTCATCATACGCAAATAGATACACGGCTGTATGTCATTGATAAGTTTGATTATAGAAAAGAGTTGATGGCAAAAACTTTCTCTGCTGATTATCCTTTACAGGTAGCTGACAGTATGTTTCTTCATCGTTCTTTTCGTGATTCCATTATGGTACAAATAGGACGTATTCCATTAAAAGACAGGAGATATCGTTACAGTTGCCTGAACTTTATGTTATTGAAAGAAATGGTAGAGAATATCAGTAAAATGCCTATGAATCTTTTTTTAGATAAGGAATTCTATAAACCGATGGAGATGAACTGTACGGCTTATTTGCCGCTTCGGCAGTTCAAAAAGGAGGAAATTGTTCCTACAGTGAAAGCGGATTATTTGCGTAAAGGAAAAGTGTTGCAGGGTTATGTACACGATGAATCAGCTGCTTTCATGGGAGGGGTATCAGGAAATGCCGGTTTATTTTCCACGGCTCGTGATGTGGCAAAAGTGTATCAGTTATTGATTGATGGAGGGGTTTATAATGGAAAGCGTTATCTGAGTAGGGAAACTTGTGATTTATTTTTAACCCATACCTCAAAAATCAGTAGGAGAGGATTGGGATTTGACAAACCGGATGTGAATAATAGTGTGAAAAGTCCGTGTGCGGAGGAAGCGCCCGAAGAGGTGATAGGACATACTGGTTTTACCGGAACTTGCGCTTGGGCAGATCCGAAAAATCATTTGGTTTTTGTTTTTCTGAGTAATCGGATTTATCCGCGTCCTTTTGACCATAAACAGTTGATGCGGTTAAATATCCGTCCTCGTATGCAACAGGTTATGTATCAGGCTTTGATGAAATGATCATATTTAGATTAAATACAAATTAGTGCATTTTTGTAATCTCTATGTGACAACTAATAGAGAAAAGCTGTATATTTGCTCCATCAATTAGTACTAATAATTTAATAATTAACGAAAATGGCTTACGTAATTAGTGACGATTGTATCGCTTGCGGTACTTGTATCGATGAATGCCCGGTAGAAGCAATTTCTGAAGGCGATAAGTATTCTATCAATCCGGATCTGTGTACAGAGTGCGGAACTTGTGCTGATGCTTGTCCTTCTGAAGCTATTCACCTTGGCTAAGCAGTACAATTTTGTTCTTTAAAGTTAATAACGATCGTTTCCGTTGATGGAAACGGTCGTTTTTTGTTTATCTAAATTTTGTTTTTGATTGGAAGCTCGTATGTCTGCTTATGATAAAAAAACAGGCATCACAGAAAAAAACGGATGCCTGTTCTTTTTATAGAGAAAGAATATTTTATTTTAATAGGGCTAATGCTTCTTTGATGCGGCGCATAGCTTCTATAATATTCTCATCGGAAGTTGCATAACTCATACGGATGCATTCGGGGGAACCGAATGAAGTACCACCTACACATGCCACATGACCTACTTCAAGCAGATACATTGCTAAATCGTCAGCGTTATTGATGTTGCGGTCACCTGCTGATTTGCCAAAAAAGGAATCACATTTCGGGAATAAATAGAATGCTCCTTGAGGATTGTTTACTTCAAATCCTGGAATTTCTTTTGCTAATTTTACAATAAGGTCACGGCGGCGCTGGAATGCTTGGCGCATTTCCTCTACGGGAGCCTGAGTACCTGTATAGGCAGCTTCGGCAGCTTTCTGAGAAACAGAGCACGGACCTGAGGTATATTGTCCTTGCAGCTTATTTACAGCTTTTACAATCCATTCCGGACCGGCAATGAACCCGATTCTCCATCCTGTCATAGCATATGCTTTTGAAACTCCGTTTACAATAATTACATTGTCATGAATCTCAGGGAATTGGGCAATGCTTTCATGTTTGCCACTGTATGTGATATGTTCGTAAATCTCATCGGCTATAACATATACTTGCGGGTGCTTTGCCAAAACAGCGGCCAAGCCGGCCAACTCTTCTTTGGTATAAACGGAACCGGTGGGATTTGACGGTGAGCAAAGAATCAATGCTTTGGTTTTAGGAGTAATCGCTGCTTCTAGTTGTGCAGGGGTGATTTTGAAATCCTGATCAATACCCGCAGTGATAATAACAGGAGTTCCGTCTGCTAGTTTTACCATTTCAGGATAGCTTACCCAATAGGGAGCAGGGACTATTACTTCGTCACCGTCGTTAACTAGAGCCATAATCGTATTACAAACAGATTGCTTGGCACCGTTTGCACAGGAGATTTGTGCAGCTGTATAGTCTAATCCGTTTTCATTCTTCAGTTTGGCTACGATTGCATTGCGAAGTGCAGGATATCCCGGAACTGGAGAATATCTGGAAAAGTTATCATCTACTGCCTTTTTTGCTGCTTCTTTGATGTGGTCCGGGGTATTGAAGTCCGGTTCACCTACGCTTAAATTAATGACATCAACTCCTTGGGCTTTTAACTCATTACTTTTTTGGGACATGGCCAATGTTGCTGAAGGAGACAAACGATTCAGACGATCTGATAATTGATTCATTGCTATTATTTTTTAATGTGTTTAAGTTTACTTGCTGCAAAATAAAGGATAATATCTTAATTATGAAAGTAAAACAGACGAAATCGCATAAAAAAATGATGTGATTTCGTCTGAGTTATAGCTTTTTTATTTGTTAAAGTGCAATGTGTGTCCCATTCTGTCTTTTTTGGTTTTTAAATAACGCTCGTTATATTTGTTAGGCGTGATTTCAATGGGAACGTTTTCAACTATGGACAAACCGTATGATTCCAATCCTACACGTTTGACAGGATTATTTGTCAGCAAACGCATTTGGGTGACGCCTATACTGCGTAGTATCTGTGCTCCGACTCCGTAATCACGTTCATCTGCCTGATGCCCTAAAAGGATATTTGCTTCTACAGTATCCACACCATTTTCTTGCAATTTGTAGGCTTTCATCTTTTCCATTAGTCCTATGCCTCTTCCTTCTTGGTTTAAGTAAACAACAGCACCTTTTCCTTCTTTTTCGATCATTTGCAATGCTTTGTGCAGTTGTTCTCCACAGTCACAACGCATGGATCCGAAAATATCACCGGTGGCGCAAGAAGAATGTACACGTACCAAAACGGGTTCTCCTTCTTTTATGTCACCTTTTATAATAGCGATATGTTCTAAACCATTGCTTTTCTGGCGGAAAGGTATCAGACGGAAATGGCCGTATTCAGTCGGCATGTCCACTTCCACCCCTTTTTCTACTAATGAGTCTTGCTTCAGACGATAGGCGATCAAGTCACGGATTGAAATTAGTTTCAGCCCCCATTCATCGGCCATTTTTCTTAGTTCGGGCAGACGTGCCATGGTTCCGTCCTCACTCATGATTTCCATCAGTGCGGCGGCAGGGTATAGCCCTGCCAGACGCGCCATGTCGATACAGGCTTCTGTATGGCCTGCACGTCTCAGCACCCCTTTGTCTTGTGCATATAATGGATTGACATGCCCCGGACGTCCGAATGTTTCGGGAGTGGAGGTAGGATCGGCAAGAGCACGGATGGTAGCGGCCCGGTCGTGGATAGAAACTCCGGTACTGCAACCTTCCAGCTTATCTACAGTTACAGTGAAAGGAGTACCTAGAACTGACGTGTTTGTATCTACTTGATGAGGTAATTCCAATTCTTTGCAACGAGAAATGGTAATAGGTGCACAAAGCACGCCACGTGCATGTTTCAACATGAAATTGACTTGTTCGGGAGTAATTTTTTCCGCAGCAACAATTAAATCGCCTTCATTTTCACGATCTTCGTCGTCCACTACAATGACAAACTTACCTTCACGGAAGTCAGCTATCGCTTCTTCGATGGTATTTAGTTTTAATTCTTCCATAGTCAAATTATAAATGATTTATTGTTTATTCTTTCTTGAATTTCACGGTTGGTCTTGATTATGTTTTTTAAATCTTTATCCAGCCGGATACTGAACCGCCAAATGCGGAAATAGAAGAACAGGCCTATTGGTACAATGATTCCTGCAAGTAAATTAAGCCATTGGTTGTCAAACGGACTTTTGTGAGCTTTGGTGGACAAAATGGGATATTTATTTAAGTATTCCAGTAATACTCCATCTTTGCTGTTGGATAATTCTTCTATGAGTAGTTCCATTTTGGCACTGATATCGGCTATGACGTCGTCATGTCCTTTATTGGTGAAGATGCGGATATAATTAGGTGCATCGGCCAGTCTATGCTTGATGGCATATTCGTTACAGATGTTGCATAGTTTCTCCAATTCCGTTTGTATACGTGGATAGTCCGGATCTTCTATAATAACTTCTTTTTTGAATACATGGCGCGAGGGGCGCAGACCTAGCAGCATACGGAAGAAATTGATGTATACTTCGGCATTGAATACCACAGAGTCATTATTTGACTTATAAGTAAAGAAGGCTCCGATAGGTGCCAATACAATGGTACTCATCCACACGCCTAATACCATATTCATTTCACCGCTTTTTGCTACTCGGGTAGCTCCGGAATCAATGATATAATAAATTACGAAAATTAAGACGGATACCACTACGGCATTCCTAACCTCCTTTGCGGATGATGGCTCCCAAAGCGCACCGATGAAAAAGAAAATACAAACAACTAGAGAGAGAGGGTGGATTTTTTATTG
>ENA-OQKW01000091-OQKW01000091.1-human-gut-metagenome-genome-assembly--contig:-NODE-91-length-23952-cov-2.813977_pt1 | contig 23952 bp, 27 predicted proteins | sample MGYA00242657_ERZ504815 | MGnify/ENA primary metagenome ERZ504815 (study PRJEB26092, sample SAMD00036404) | human gut metagenome | host: Homo sapiens | study: EMG produced TPA metagenomics assembly of... | reverse complement strand
TCACAATTTGTGGGATATTTTGCCCGGATGAGGGCGCCGTAGTGGGCTACGGCAACTGAATTCGGGTGAAATATCCCGCAAAGTGGGGCGTGCAGATTGCGGGAATGATTTTTCAGACACGCTCTAATGTTTCATCAACACTATTTTATACATGCAGATTTTTCTGCATCTCTTCTTTAAATTCTCTTCCTTTAAACAATATCACTGCTACAAGAAACAGGAAACATATTAACGCTCCAAACATACTTACTGTTGGATTTTTCACCACTTTGCATAAGAGTAAGATTCCCGGAAGAATCAATCCGTATCCGGCAGCCATAATTTCGTAAATAAGATACTCTCGCACAGGACATTTCCGCACCTTAGCGATTACAAACATCGCTGTAAGTGTAGATACACTCATGATCGGCAGCACAAGATCTACAGACCAACTGTGCCAACCGGTCAGTGCATCCCATATAAAGCAGATAATAGTACCGATAAAAAGCTGCCACATCGCATTTTTCAGCAGATTATAGCGTTTGAAAAATCCAATCGATGAGGCAATCCACATTGTCACAACGCCTCCGGCTGTGAATAAGGTCCAGCGAATTCTAGGATGGAAATTATACTCCGTAACAAGCATTGCTGCAACAATTGCAATACACAGAAAGCTATAAATTTTATAGACTTTCATTTCCTGTTCGCTTGGCTCATCTGTCTTTGGAAATTCAGGTTTTACTTTTTCAGATGCAATTCCCTGTTCTTTTAACAAGCGATAAAAATTACGTTCAATGTTCACTGTGTCGTATCTGGATGTAAATGCAAATGATAATTTATCCTGAAAAGAACACAAACACAATTCAAACTTAGGAGTGTTTGTGTACACACCAAATCGTTCAATATAAGGCACATAACTCGCATGCATTTTAACCGCACTCATATTAGAGAAGATTGCTGTCGTGTTCTTCTCTGAATATTTTGCCCCGGCCTGAATACATAGATTTTTCAATTCCAAAGGTGCAAGCCTCAGAATCGGATGCAGTTCCAAAGCAAGCAACTCGCTGATATGCGCTGACATCTTTTCTTTTGTCAGTTCTGCCTCAAAAAATTCTTTCGTATATTTCAGTATTACCTCAAAACTTTGATCTTGTGTAGTAAAATTATATCCCGGCTCAATCCAATTAAAAAAATTCAGCATCGATAAAGACGGGAAAAACTTTCTTAAGTTAACCGGAACCATTAACACGACCGGCTTTTTCTTTTGCATTTTAGACATTTCTTCATTTATTGCCATCATAAATAATGCTGTCAAAAAGACTGTCATAGATACTCCGAGTTCCCTGCTCCGCTTCAATACTGCCTGAACTGAAACAACAGATTCATGGACGTGCAGATGATTTCCATCTTTCTTTTTTCTCCGTAATCTGGAAAAGCTATAGTAGTTTTCTTTTTTTCGGTCGTTTCTGATCTTTTGAATAATATTTCAAAAAAACTATCAACTTCTTGATCTTGTACCGTCATATCTTCTGGTAACAATGAAACTGGTTCTAATCCATTTACTTTGTGAATAAGATAGAGATAATTTTTTACCAGTTCTTTTAAAAATTCTGTCGCTCCTGTGCCATCTGTCAATACATGGAATACTTCGAAGTTGATTCGTTTTTTATAATAGGTTACTTCAAAAAGCAGTGTCTTCTTATCCTTTATATAGAGTCTACTACAAGGCTCTTTGTACTCTTCCTTTACAATCGGTCGTAAATTACATGGCTCAAGATAATGCCAGAATAATCCTTTGCGAAGCACCATTAAAACGTAGGAAATATTTCTATTGTCTGATTCAATGCTTCCTGACAAAACGTCAGGTATTTACTTCTTCTTTCAATTCGCAAGTAAAACGAAACACTCTCGTATCTTTTTTATTACTGGCAGCAGAATATAATTTTGCTGCATTATCTAGTTTTCTCCAACGTGCTTTTTTCTTACTCACAGTGTTTCCTCTTTCAGAAATTCATTGATATAGGTGAAACTTTCCTGTACATGAAGCTGCTTGATCCCCAACGCAAAATATCCATGTAATGCATCTTTGATCCGATGTATCTCCACATAATTTCCAGCCTCTTTTAAGCGCTTCCCATATGCTTCCCCTTCATCTCGAAGTGGATCAAATTCACATGTAAGAATCAATGTATCAGGTTGATTCGCTAAATCTTCTGCTATGTATGGTGCAAAATAAGGATTCTTCTTATCCTCTTTATTTCTCGCATAAAGATCAATATAATCCTGCATCTTCCCAGCTGTCAAAAGATAATCTGTTCCATTTTCCCTAACAGATGGAAATGGTGAATTTTCTGTATAATCATTATATGTAGCCGGGTAGATCAGTATCTGTCTTTTTTGGCATAAATTCTCCACAATCTCTAGCCATCAAAGATAATGCTGCACAAAGATTCCCTCCGGCACTATCTCCGATCAATGTAATATTTTCGGGTTTTATGTTGAGCATAAAATCTCCGGAATATAATGTTTTCGCAACGGCATAACAATCTTCCAGACCTGCCGGGAATTTATCTTCCGGTGCCAGTCGGTATTCAACTGCAACTACATATTGTCCGGTTGCATTAGCAAGCCGGGCACAAATTCTTTCATAATTATCGATACTCTCTGTAACCCAGCCGCCGCCATGTATAAACAAAAGCATTCTTTTTATCTTGAATATTATGTTTCTTTTCTTCACTCTCACGTAAAACTTTTTTCAGTTGGAAAGAAAATACGAATCGGGACTGCATGACTCCCGTTATATATTTTCTCATCTATTTTTTTATAAAAAATCTTCATCGGATCCAATCGTTTTAAATCCGCCATATGACGAAATGCTTCTACTTCCACACCATCAAAAGACAGAGCTTTCAAAATCTTCTTCGCTGTCTGATTAATCAATACTATATTCTCCTTATACCCGTTCTTATGTCTGTAAAAGACTACGAGCCCATTATATCATAAAGTGCTTATTAAAGTGAATTTAATATTGCAAAAAGCACCAGCCAACTGAATGACTGGTGCTTTTAACATCAATATACTTTATTTTGTATAAACTGTATTCCCTTTTGCAATTACTTCAACAAGCTGAAGTTCCTGGTCAAGAATACAAAGATCCGCATCATAGCCTTCTTCAACCTTACCTTTTCCTTTGAGCCGAAGAATATCTGCCGGATTAGATGTAATTGTAGAAATAGCTATTTCTAAAGGAATTTCTGTTTTAAATACACATTCCTTTACTTCCTTCAGAAGGCAGCTGGACTGTCCAACGCCCATTCCAAGGAATTCGCCATCACTACTGTACATCGGAAGGCTTCCCTGTCCATCAGAAGAAATTGTCATACGGTCAGGATTTACTCCTGCATCCAGCATCCGTTTGATACCATCACATACACGTACCTCATCACAGATAGTTTCCCAATAGTCAATATCTTCATTTCCGGTAAAGTCTACTGCTCCGCCTTTCAGCGCATACTCAATCGACTTGCCAAAAAGCATCTCATTTCGATTGATATGTGTTGGCAGTATTTGAGAAGCCGGTATCTCTGTCTCATCTACCACTCGTTCAATAAGATCTAAGCATCTCGGACTGTCGCCAAGATGAACATTTACAATACCTGCTTTCCCAGAAAGAACACCGCCAAGTCTTGTATCCGCAACGACACGCGCAAATTCCTCAAAAGTCGGCTGTGAAGAACGATGATCAGAAATCGCGATTTCTCCGGTTCCAATGATTTCCTGAATCATCATAATATCTTTGACAATACTGTCCGTCAACGTGTGAACCGGAATCTGATAACTGCCTGTATAACAGTATGCAGACATTCCCTGCTCATTCAATCCTTTTGTCTTTGCAACCAGTGCACACATATCACGACCGATTCCATCCGTTCCAAGGCAGCCAACAACTGTTGTTACTCCAAACTTCGTAAGTCCTTCCATAGTTGCTTCCGGAGTACGATTGGCGAATCCACCTTCGCCACCGCCTCCGAGTACATGAACATGACAGTCAATGAATCCCGGAGTTAAAAGTAACCCCTCTCCATTGATCATTTCTGCCTCAGAAAGAAATCCGTCTGCGCATATAGAGCCTGCATCTTTAATCTTGACAATCTTATCATTGATTATAAGTACATCTTTTTTCCCCAGATGCTGTGGGGCATAGACATCAATATTCTGAATTAATTTCATCATAAATCACTCTCAATTATCAAATGTATGTTTTAGAATCCAGTTCCAACTGCAATAAGAATTGTAATAATTGCACCAATCATTAATACACCAAGGAATTTCCACATGAATTTAATCCAGTTAGACCACTCAATCTTTGCAATTGCAAGAGATCCGATCAGGCATCCTGATGTAGGAACAATCAGGTTTGTAAATGCATCACCAAGCTGGAATGCAACTACAGCTGTCTGACGTGAAACACCTAACAGGTCTGACAGTGGAGCCATGATTGGCATTGTAATCGCAGCCTGTCCGGTTCCGGATACAACGAAGAAGTTGAATACGGACTGGAACAGATACATAAGTACTGCTGCAACTGCTCCGGAAACTCCAGACAGTGCATTTGAAATATTATACATAATTGTATTAATAATCGTAGGTGTTGTCGGATCAGATCCACCAAGAACCTGCATGATGCCCTGTGCCATAGCAACAACAAGTGCAGCACCGATCAGGTCTTTTGCTCCATCTTTGAATGATGTTGCGATATCATTCAGTTTCATATCGTTCAGTTTAAAGATAACTCCAATCACACCGGAAACAATTCCCATAATGAAGAACTGTGTAGCAATCTCCGGCATGTAGTATCCTTGAGTCATAACTCCCCAAACTACCCATACTACTGTAGCAGCCAGTGTCAGAAGAACTAAAATATGTCCAAGACCAAATGAATGTCCTTCGTCAATTCCTGTTTTTCTATTCTGCTCACGGAAATATGCATCGGTCTTATATGCGATTGAGATTGTCGGAGTCTTTTTGATCTTTGATGCATAGAACATAGTCATTCCACAGCCGAGTGCTGTAAATACTACCCACATTACCATACGGAATCCTGCTCCGGAGAATACGTCAATACCTGCAATTCCCTGTGCAATACCTACAGAGAATGGATTCATCCATGATGAACCGAAACCAATCTGTGTTGCAACATAAGTAACAAGAACTGCAATAACTGAATCGTATCCAACTGCTACAAACAACGGACAAAGAATCATAGTAAACGGAAGTGCTTCTTCTCCCATTCCAAAAACTGCTCCACCAAGAGAAAACAATACGAAAAGTATCGGAATCAGCAGTTTTTCTGCTCCCTTTGCCTTACGGATCAATCCAATCAATCCGGATTCAATCGCTCCTGTACGGATCATGATACCGAATGCACCGCCTACTACCATAAGAAATGCGATAATCTCGATTGCAGAACTGCTTACGATTCCGTTATACATATAGTTGAAGAATCCTGTTCCACCATCTCCACTAAAGAGTGCTACTCCTTCTGTTACTACATTTCCTGCATCATCTGTCAGATACTGGAAACTTCCGTCTTTAATTACTGTACGGGTTTTCTCAACACCATTGATCATATACGAAATATCCTGTGTTTCGTAAAATCCCTTTGGTACAAGGAAAGTCAGAAGTGCAGCGACAACAACTACTAAAAAGATAATAATGTAGGTGTCAGGCACTTGAAATCCTTGTTAAAAGACTTTAACCCTTTTCCTTCTTTTTTGTCTCATTTCGAGTTTCCTCCCATTTTTGATATACTATATCAGTGTACCATAAGAATGCCTAAAAATATAACTAAAAATTTACATATTTTATCAATTTTTGTCATTTCCCTGTATTTTTATACATCAAAAGATAGGTGTTTTATTCAATCAATCACATCATTCTGAAATCTTGACAAATGTTCATAAGGTAAGATCAGTCTTCCCCTGAACAGTCCGCACCCATCATTGATCAGACTGTTATCTACTGCGGAAAACATATTTACATCCAGATCTGCCAGTTCCAGCTGCAAAAGACGCATGCCCCGTTCATAGGCTTCATCGAAATAAACGCACTCGCCTTCTGGAATAGCATCACGTCTTGCACGCTCATCCTGCTGTCTCTTCTCATATCCCAGATGATTCGCCGGACCAATTTCCGCAGTGTCATCCATTTTCTGGGTACGCAGCTGCACTTCCATGAAAGAACGGGAACTGTTATCATAAACTGTGATATGTAATGACTGATATCCTTCCCCGCTGGTTCCACAGATATAATCCCGATAATACATCTTCACATCTTCATTAAGAAGCGGCGACGTACTTTTCTTTACTCCATAGGCAGACTCCACCGTAAACCCTCGTTCTTCCAGGAACCCGGGAAGAACATTGGCAATCTCATAAAGATAGCGGATCGACGCCGTTTCCTGATCTTCTCCTGGTTTCAGATGACACTTGGGCATACACAACACAATTCTGTATGCAATAAAATCCCGAAAACAACTGAGTTTATTTTTCAGTTCCGATACAGGAGGATAGGTTCCATGTTTTGTATAATAATCGTAAATATATTCCACAATATAGCCGTTAAATTTCTCTTCTGCCCGGATCAGCGATTTGATCCTTCCTTTAAATGTAAACGCAAGAAACGGATATTCATGAGCCATATATTTATAAAATTCCCGGATCTTCTGGGACTGGGCCGTAAGGAAATCATTGTGTTCTAAAAGCTCTGTGATCTGAATCAGGAAATTCACATGCATCATATCAATTTCATTATGAGTAAGTTTCGCTTCTTTTCTCAGATCCCGGGTATATTTCTGTAAAATTTTTAAAACCGTATCTCCTGAATACAGATAATCATTTAATGTAATCATAAGTTTTTCCTCTTTTGGAGTTATAGCGTGTTTGAAGATTGTAGAAATGATTTTTCAAACACGCTATAATCTATAACCGAAATTTAGTTTTTCATTAATTTTAATGTTTTGTCAATATATCTACTGTTCTGTCAGCCTTTAACCAAACTGCTTCTTTTTCTTCATGAGTAACAAAGATCAACGTCTTTCCCTCCGTCTTTTTCAAAATATAATCAATTGTTTTTGCTCTGGTTTTTTCATCAAGACCTCTGAGAGGTTCATCCATGATCACACAGTCTGATTCAGCCAGCAATGCCCTCAGGATAGATACTCTCCTGCGCATTCCTCCACTCAGTTCACGAACCGGTTTCTGCCATATCTCAGTAAGCGCAACTGCTTTATACGCCTCCTCCAGTTCTCTGTCTGTTATTGTTTCTGTACATACCAGTCTTATATTAGAAGCAGCGCTCAGATTTTCACACAGACGATCTTCCTGAAATACTGCACTGAGTTTCCTGTCACTTACCCCTTCTATTTTCCCCTTATCCGGAACATCCAGTCTCAGAAGAAGCCGTATCAGTGTTGTTTGCCACATCCGGATCTTCCTCTGATACAAGTGGTTTCCCTTCCTGAAAAACACAGGACAAGTCTTGCAGTACCTGCTGTTCTCCGTATGCTTTACTAATATGATCTACCTTTATATCCATATCTCTTCTCCGCCTGTAACAGACCTCATAAATAATGCATTTAAGAGGATTATCATAAATCAAAATTTCCGTTATCTATGTTCTATCATATAAACTACTCTGCTTACAATTCCAAGAAAACACTTTTCAAATACAAAACTGATCACAATTATCACAATTGTCCACGCAAAAAGATCCGGAGTATTCAGATATATTTTTGCATTATACAGTTTCTCACCAATAGAACCTGAAGGTACTCCGATAACCTCTGCTGCCACTCCTGCTTTCCAGCACATTCCAAGAGAAAGCCTGCATGCTGAGAGAAAATAAGGCAGTACCTGCGATACATAAATATACCTGATCTGTCTTCTGAGATTCACACGAAATACTTTTGCCATTTCCAGTATCTTCCTGTCCGTCTGTCGTATTCCCTCAAGGATATTTGTATATATCACCGGCAGAACCATAAGAAAGGAAATAAAAACTGACAGATTTTTCGAAGGAATCCATATCAGGCACAAAATAATAAAAGATGCCACAGGTGTAGATTTGACCACTGCGATCACAGGTGCTGTCAGGATTTCCACTGTTTTTGACCAATATGCCAACACTGCCAGAAAGATTCCCAGAAACACAGCCAGAAGAAATCCTGTCACAATGCGTACAAAACTAAATCCGACAGACTGCCAGAAATTTCCGCTGAAAATCAGTTCAAAAAGCTTTCGGACAACAGAAACAGGAGATGCCAGAAGGATCTCCTGTTTCAGATACATACTCGCAAACTGCCAGATTGCGATCCAGAAAAACACTGCTAACTATGCGAATTCCTGTATATTTCGTTCCACTTGTCAGTTTTTGCTCTATCGTGTGTAATAGAATGCATCATCCCGGCAACTGTCCTCCTATAATCTCAGGATTCTGATCATCCAGAGTTGCCAGATATCCTGAAAGCATGGTTTTCATCTCATCACCTTCAATAAACACAATACTGCAGTCAGGGATTGCTTTCTGTGCAACTTCTTTTGCAATAATATCATGATCTCCTATGATCTGGGCCGCAGCTTCTGTGTCACTGTTGACAAAATCTACAGATTCTTTATAAGCATCCATAAAATCATTTACTTTATCTGCATGATCCTGAACAAACTCATTGTTTGCGACCACAACTCCTGTCACAAGTTTACTTCCGTCATCCATGGAATCTTCCCACAGTTTGTTCAGATCCAGGGCAACCTTCAGCTTATCGTTTTTCATCAGCGCTGTAGTTACAAAAGGCTGCGGAAGAAGTCCGACTGCTGTCTGATCCTGCACAAGTGCGGAAACTACCTCTGCGTGCTCAGATTTAAATTCAACAGTCACATCTTTTTCAGGGTCGATTCCATTCGCTTTAAGAACAGAGTTCAGGGCATATTCCGGAGTTGCACCCTTCCCACTGGCATAAATAGTCTTTCCCTTAAGATCCTCCACAGATTTTACACTGTCTCCATTCTCCACAAGATAGAGAACACCCAACGTATTGACCGCCAGGACACTGACATCCTTATCTGTCTTCTGATACAACGTTGCTGCCAGATTTGCCGGAACAGCTGCAATATCAAGCTTGTCCTGTACTACCATCGGAACAATCTCATCCGGAGATGCAGCAATCGTAAAATCGTATCCGTCTTCATCAAGAAGCTGCGCCATTCCCATTGCTGTCGGACCTTTCAGGGCGCCTATCCGGACAGACATCCGAAGATGATCCTTCGGATTGCCCATACGCTGACCTCTCCAGTGTTACCGGTCAATCCTGCACAGATACACAAAGCCATTGCACAAATCATCTAATTTTCTTTTCTATTTTACTCAACATCCTTTCTTTATTTAAGAATTTAAAAATCATTTACAGCAGTTCAGAAAAATAATACAAATAAGGCGCAAAACTCTGTCTTTATGTCCCTGATTTCAAATCTGCCAGTATTTTTCTTAATTTACTTCCATAATCTTTTCCTGCTGCCCAGCCGCCGCCATAAGGATTTTCCTGGATTCCCAGCCATTCCACGTAAGGCGCCGTCTCTCTTGTCACGTAATCGAAGCGTTCATCTACACATTCCTGATTCAGGGAATCTGTGGAGGCGTAGGCTTTGAGATGCTGAACCTGAGCACGTATTCCTGTTCTTACATCCGGAAATGCGATTCCTTTGACTCCACCTCCGGTTGTTCCAAGACCTGCGAAATTGAACTGGTCGATTCCCGCATCACCACCGAAACTCAGCCATCCGGTTTCCAGCATTGCCTGCGCAAAAACTACTTCACCACGTACATTCTCGGCATTTGCCTCCTCTACAATAATATTGCAAAAGGTATCTATATCAGATGCTCCGCCGCCACTGAGTTCTTCAGATGGGTAAGTGCATCCCTGACTGTTGTATAATGAACACATTTCATCGACGGAAACAGTTGTTCCACCCATAATCGTGTAGTATCCATAAGTATTATCTGTCGGGTCTTCATCGGAGATAATTTCTTCTCCGTTATTTTCTGCATTTTCGAGATATTTAGGTTTGGAGATCTGTCCCTCTCCTGAATGATCAGTTTCCTGACTGTTTTTTTCTGCACTATCAGTTGTTTTAGCTATCGTGTCGTCATCTGGGGTATCTGCAGCATTGTCTGCTGCGCGGTTTTCTGTATCAGTGGACGCTATCCCTTCACTGGCACTTACCAAAGCAGGTGCCCCGAACATCAGGGCACCTGTTATTGTCATAAGCAGCCAGAAATATTTTCCCGGCACTTTTTTCATCTTATGCGTTTACCTTTCTCATTGCAGCTTCTACCACATGACCAACCAGTACAGAAGTTGTTACACTTCCAACACCGCCAGGTACAGGTGTAATAGCATCTACGATAGGCTCTACTGCTGCGTAATCAACATCACCGCAGAGTTTGCCTTCTGCATTTACGTTGATACCTACATCGATGATTGTCTGGCCTTCTTTTACATATTCGGCACCAACAACACCGGCGCGGCCTGCTGCTACAATAATGATATCTGCTTCACGTGCTACAGACGGCATATCTACAGTTCTTGTGTGGCAGATCGTAACAGTTGCGTTCTTTTTAACCAGCATCATTGCTGCAGGTTTACCAACAACAAGGCTTCTTCCGATTACTACTGCCTTTTTGCCTGTGCAGTCGATTCCGTAATGATCAAGGATTTCCATACAAGCCTGTGGTGTACATGGCGGGAAACCAATCTTCTTGCCTGTGAATACACCGGACATGGAAAGGTCTGTCATACAGTCAACGTCTTTTTCAGGAGCAAGTGCATTCTCGATCACTGCCTGATCCAGATGTTTTGGAAGCGGACGGAATAATAATACGCCGTGAATGCTGTCATCTTTGTTTACTTTATCGATTGTTGCAAGAAGTTCTTCCTGGGAAACATCTTCCGGAAGTAAGATTTTCTCACATGCAACGCCTAAAGTTTCGCAGCGTTTTGTTGCTCCTCTTTCATAGGAGATATCACTTGGGTTTTCACCAACACGGATGATGCAGAGGGTAGGATTTACTCCTTTTCCCTGAAGCTCTGCTACGTTTGCTTTGATTTTCTCATTTAATGCTGCTGTTACTTCTTTACCTAATAACTGCTTAGCCATTTGTCGTTCCCTCCGAAATTATACGTTATTATTCTATACTGTATCTGAATGATTTCAGCATAACCGCCTCATAAATCATATGCACTCTGTAAAAAAATACATCTCAATAAATAATGTTACACTTTATTAAAAGAGACGGAAAACAATACAGAAATTTCTATTTTATTTACTATTATTTCAGTCTGCCAAGTACGCTGTTAAATGTGTCATCTGCGATCTTTGTATATTTCTCAAGCATCGCATCTGCTTTTCTGTTTAATTCTTCTGCATACTCTCTGTCAGCCATGGATTTTGTGTTGATGTATACGTTCAGGCTGGCACCCTGTAATGCTGCTTTACAGAAAGCTGCACCAACGCCTGCATCACTGATGGCAAGCTTAGAGCCTTTTGCACCGAATTCTACGATCAGTTCAATTGCTTCACAGCATTTCTCCATGATCTCCATTGGTACAGAGCAGGCATCTTTTAATACGATCTCCATGACTCTGGCTTTCTCAGCTTTCTCTTCTTCTGTCTCTTTTGGCATTCCATATGCCTTTGATAATGGCTCGAATACTTCTGCATCACGCTCGATCAGACGGAGGAAATCCTTCTGTAACTGATCGCATTTTGCTTTTAATTCGTACATTTCGTCTTCAACATCCGCATATTTCTTTTTTCCTACAGTAAGGCTTCCTACCATATTTCCAAGAGCAGTTCCTACTGCACCAACTAATGCAGACGCACCGCCGCCGCCCGGAACCGGAGCCTTAGATGCCAGAACTTCAACGAATTCTGTACATGTACTTGTTGAAAATCCCATTTTTCTCCCTCTTTCTTTCTGTTTATATTTACTTATCTGACTCTGATATCCGCGGATTATTCTGTAATCTCTATAATCCTGATATCATTTGTCATTTCTGAACGCATTTCAGATATGCTTTCAGAGAACCAATGATCACATCTCCCATAACTGCCATATCCTCTGCCTGGAAAGAAACAGGGAAGTTGTCAGAAAAGAGAATCTGTGAAGACGGCGGAAATTCCTCATCGCCTTCCCAGAGGATCATCTGTATTTTATATTCCGGAAAAATTTCTACTTCATAGGCAATATCTCCATGCTTTACAGGTATGGCACTGATATGCTCCATGATCGCCCTGAAATCTCCCGGACGGTTACCATAGGAAAATGCCAGACGTTTGATACATCTGCCGTCAAACTGTCTTAAATATACTTCTCCCCATGGCATCTCCCGGTATGTCTTAAATTTTCCGGAACTCTCAGACTTCACACCGTTTAAAAGAAAACGAATCGTCAGAATTTTTGCATAGATCATATCCTCCAGCGGATAAAAACCTCTTTTGTGCGAAGTATGTGTCACTGTAAAATCCGGCCACGTGATCTGATACTGCGTTCCCAGAAAAGTTAAAGTCAGTTTCTTTGTTTCCTCATCATAAGGAATAGACAGTCTGGAGGCTATCTCCCCCGGATCTGCTGCTGCAAACTCCTGAGTGTAATGCTCCCAGGGCATTCTTTCCTTACTGTCTTTTTCATAATTTAAATCACTTAAGCTAAACGCCATATAAATCTCCATAAACAGGACAGATCAAAGGGATCTAAAGATCCGTCCTGTTATTTTTATTTCTCTAGATATTCATAATTTCTCATATAGAAATTACTGAAATTCATCAGCGGTTCTGAACCTCTTCCATTACAGTCGGGAACATACTTGTATCTGTATGAGGAATAAAACATGCACCTACAAATTCATCCATATAGATCGGTACTGTAGAAAGTTCCATATATGTCATATTTGCAGCAAGTTCATAAGTCTTCTTCTCTGCCGGTGTTGACAGAAGCATCAGATACGCACCTGTCAGAGAAGAGTTACCAATGTAGTGGAATTTCTCGATCGGGATATCCGGGAACATACCGATGTTGACTGCATTCTGCATGTTGATACCGCTTCCGATACCGCCTGCAACATACACATCATCGATCATGCTCACATCGAAGTCCAGAGAAGTAAGCATTGTACGGATTGCTGAGAAGATGGCACCTTTGGCACGGATGAAGTTGTCAATATCAACTTCTGTAATCTCAACATCCTTTACAGAACCTGCCTCTTCCTCAAATGCAAGGATATAGCTGCCCATTCCGTATTTGTCATGTTTGATTCTCTTTCCTTCACGGATAAATTTACCCTTGGGGTTGATGATTCCGCAGATATAAAGTTCACTGATCACATCGATGATACCGGATCCACATAAACCTACAGGTTTCGTTCCCGGATCACCTACGATCTTGTAGGTAGGCTCCATAGTCTCTTTGTCAATGGTACATGCTTCGATAGCTCCGTCTGTGGCACGCATACCACAGCTGATGTCACCACCCTCAAAGGCAGGACCTGCTGAACATGCACAGCTCATCATAAAGTCTGAGTTTCCAAATACAAGCTCTCCATTTGTACCAAGGTCGATAAACAGTGAGAATTCGGGCCTGTTCCAAATCTGGCTGACCAGAGTTCCGGCTGTGATATCGCCACCTACATAGCTTCCGATATTCGGCGCCATAATAATATGAGCATCTTTATTGATATCAACTCCCACATCAGAAGCAAAAAGGGATTGGTCTTAAAGAATGCAGGGATATAAGGCTCTGTACGCAACGGATCCGCATTGATTCCTGCAAACAGATGATTCATAGTTGTATTGGATGCCACACACATCCTGTAGATGTGGTCTTTGGGGAATTTTGCACTCTTGCACATTTCGTGGATCATTGGATTGATAGTCTCCTTGATCACAGCATCCTGCAATTTTTTCTGACCTCCGGGTTTCTGTGATTCCACGATTCGGTTTATTACATCTGCACCAAAACGGATCTGTCCGTTTCCGGCAGAACTTTTTGCCAGAATTTCTCCATTCTCCATATTAATCAGTACAGCAGAAACTGTAGTTGTACCGATATCAATTGCCAGACCTCCGATGATAACATCCTCGTCTTTACCAAATATATCATAGACATACATATCGTCAGAAGTAGCGCGGATCACACATTTCACTGCAAAATTGTTCTCTCTCAATACATCAGGGAGTTTTTTCAGGACTACATATGGTATCCGTACTCTGTTGATATTTAAATATTTCCGCAATGCACGTGTCAGTCTCTCATTGTCCGGCATAGTATCATCCAGAGAGGGAACGTCCATCAGCACATCCACAACCTCCAGACTATTTTTCAGTTCAATGCCTGCCAGCTGTATATCACTCTTGGCATTTTCAAAAATGGCTATTTCCTCTTTCGAACTTAAATCAGCTACTTTCATTCTGCTCTTATAGGCAGATGCAATATCAGGTACCAGCACATTGACGTCCGCACTGATCTTGCTGCAGCAAGACAGACGCCATCCCGCCTGATATTCTTCGTCAGAAATATGTAATGTCTTTTTGCTTTCCAGTTCTCCGCTCTTTAACTGGACACGACATTTTCCGCAGGCTCCGTTTCCGGAACATGGTGCATCAATAGCCACATTGGCACTTCGTGCAACCTCCAGTAAATTATCCCCCGCATTGGCAAAAGTTTCTACCATACTGCCATCTTCGAATGAAAATGTTACCTTAAACATTCGGCAACCACCTTTCTCATAGTCGTAATAGCCTGTAATAAAACAGGGACCGAAGACCGAAGCCTTCAGCCCCCATAATTATGTATTCATTTATGTCGGTCGAATATTTTATTAGATTTCTCAGCTATACTGATTAGATTTCCAGGTAGGAATCTGCATACAGTGTATTGCCTTTGAATACATCACAGGATTTAATAGTTTCCATCAGACGAAGGTCGTTAGGATTAACGATTGCAGATGTAAGACCGTTCATCATAGCCATTGCTACAAGAGCAGAGTCCATGATCGGACGGATATGTTTCGGCATACCGTTACTGTTATTGGAAAGACCACCTGTGGAGTTCAGTCCCATATCAGAGAACATTTTGATTGCTTCAAGAACTTCCATCTGTTTGTCCTGCATTCCTTTTACAACCAGGAATAACGGGTCAAACCACAGATCTTCAGCTTCCATACCAAGAGACATACCTCTTTCAAGCATGTTCTGGCAGTGCATCATACGTTCATCATTGTCTGCTGCTACCATACCGGAAGAGCAAAGTGCGATACAGATGGCATCGTTTGCTGCTGCAAGGTCGATGTTTGTGATTCTGTCACCAGCATCAGCAGAGTTAACGATCGGTTTTCCTTTTGCTCTGTTATATACAGAGATACCAGCTTCAATAGCTTTCTTGTTTGTTGTATCCAGTGCAAGCGGAACATTGTCAAACTCTGACTGAAGGAGCTGTACTGCCCATTTCATCAGATCTTCTCCATCGTTCTCAGCAGGTCCGATGTTTACATCAAGGTAAGTAGCACCAGCGTCAAGCTGCTGTTTTGCTCTTTTGATGATCGGCTCTGGATCTCTTTCTGTAAATGCTTTGTTTACTGCAGGTGCAGTAGTGGAAAGTCTTTCTCCGATTGTTACAAATTTTGCCATAACCGTGTTCTCCTTTTTATTTATTTACACAGGAATAAAACCTGTATGCTTCTTATTAAGAGCCAGACCGGTCAGATGACCGGTCCGGCATGTCATTCCGATCAGATCTGACCGTCAGCCTGCATATCTTTTAAGAATTTAACAAGCTGTACAGCTTCTCTTGGTCCAACGATGATTTCCCATCCAGGAAGTTTTGCTTCAAGGTCACCCTTAAGAACTGCTACCTTACCTGGGATAATAAGCTTTCTGGATTTTACCTTAGGCTCAACATTTTCTTTGATGTAAGCGGAAATGCTGTTGCCGGAGAATTTACCAGCTGCCCAGGATGTCAGTACGGAAAGTCCGCCTGCATCATTGATTACCAGGTTAAGCGGAACACCGGAACGCTCCAGCTCGCCGGATACTACGAAATATGTAAGAGCGAAGTCTACAGTAGTAACTACTACTGCATTCTCATCAGCACCATTTAATGGATAGATGCCTGGCTCAACTTTCATTGGTTTCTGCGGATCAGTGAAAACGTTCTGACGCAGACCATATAATGGAAGAGCTTCTGCATATGTCATCTGCTCCATAACGATGATGGAACCATATTTCATTGTAAACATAGATGCTAAAGCTGCCTGTAAGTGAAGGTCACCTTTTGCGATCTTAACAAGGTTTACGATAGATGGATAACCAAATGTTCTGTCCTGATCTTTCAGAGCTGCACGACGAACCTGTACAGTGTTTGCAAAGGTTTCTTTGATGTCAGCGCCTGTTGTATCAAGAACAAGGTTCTTGTTTCCGAGTTTTTCAAGAGCTGCTGTTGTATCATATAATTCATTTAAGTCTTTACCGGATACACCGAGAACAACACCTGCTTCTGTAGCAACTGCGTTCATTGCTTCATAGTTGGAAGCATCTGCACCGTTTAAGACCGGTTTGCTGTCTTTGCATACTGCAAGAGCTGCTTTTGCGATTTCAGGATCTTTACATTCAAGAACTAAAGTTCTGCCAAGACCTGCAGCTTTTTCTACAAGTGCAGTATATTTAGCTGCATCTGCACCTTCGCCACAGTTTACATATACAAGTTCAGCATACATTCTTTCACCGATACGGTCATAATCTACCTTCGGGATTTCTGCAAGTTTCGCCTCTACTGTAGCATCATCCATACATGTGCACAGAGCTACTGCATATCTTGGCTTGCTTACAAATGTTTTTTCATGTCTGAATAATACTGTTTCTCCACCCAGAGTGTGCTCTTCTGCACCAGTACCAATTTTGATTGTCTTCATTGGCGGAGCAGTTGCCTCGGAAAGAGATGCTAAAGCTTCATCAGACATATGCGGACATTGTTCGATTTTCATAGCGCCCTGAGCAACTTTCATAGAGAAAGCCATACATGTTGGGCATCCGCATTCCTTACAGTTTTTCTTTGGTGTTAATTTAAAGATCTGAATACCATTCAGTGCCATTTTATTTGTTCCTCCTATTCAATTACGCAAGTGCTTTGATCATTCTGGAAATAGTTGCAACAGCTTCCGGATGTCTTAAGATGACTGCATCAGATCCGGCTGCAAGGTCAGCAGCAGCTGTCATAACTTCCATATCGATTCCACGCTCTTCTTCCGGTCCCCATTCAGGCATGTCAGCTTCAGAAGCTGTAGCTTCCTTTACGCCCCATGTCTCAGCGGATACCGGTGTAATGATAGGCATCTGCAGCATGTTATCATTCTGAGATAAAGCTGCACCTTTGATACGATCCATTGTAGATACAACGTACTCATATCCATATCCGGCAGCAGCACTGCCGATATTCATAACGATCTTCTGTGCGTTAACGCCTAACTGAGTAGTTACAACGTTAAGCTGTTTAGCAAGGTTGATATCTACGGCAGATTCTGCACCTACGATCTGATCGTAAGCAAGTCCTGCTGCAGCACCGATTGCTTTGTAGTTTTCTTCTTTTTCAGAAAGGATCAATACATTTCTTCCCTGAAGAGCTTCAGCTACTTTCGGAAGAAGTTCAGCGTCTTTTTCTACGTTCTTGCATCCTTCTACTACTAATGGTGCATCAATGGAATCTGCAACGTCTTTTACAACTGCAATAAGTTCATCAACAGATTTGTTTACACCGTTCGGATCTCCGCCTTCAAGAATAAGCGCTACAAAATCAGCACCTTCCATAGCTGCTGCTTTTTTAGCCATTTCTCCGATTGTGGAAGCTCCGTCGTAGTATGCTTTGATACCTTCGGATACAACATTCTCAAGACCCATATCAGAGATCTCCACACCGATCTTAGGTGTGTTTTCTGATGGTGCATCAAAAGAATAAAATGGATAAGTAGAGTCTCCGCCGATTGTTACAGTCTTATCTCCGCTGCCAATGGTGACTGTATTAATCTTTGCATTGAATTTCTGAAGTTTCTGATTAAACGGCATTTTTTGGCCTCCTTAAAAAAATTACTGTGTGTATGTATCTTTTCGCAGACTTACACACTATGTCATGTGTAGTATACAACATTATCCTGCCCGTTGACAAGTACAGTCTGTCATATTTTGTTAAAAAAACAACAATTTCACAGCTTTCCTTTATTTTCCATAACAAAGTGAAAAAAATTCGGCAAATTGCCATATCTGAACTTTGCTGATTCTTCATACACTCCGCATATATTTTTATCAGCAAATCATTACGGCAGCCACATTCCGTCCTTACGAAACAGAACGATTGTACTTTCACACGATCACATTCTGTATGTCCTTGAAATATAATATACTATGGTTTTTATCTATACGCTTTTGAGCGTTTAAACCCGGAGGCTTATTAAAAGCCTCCGCATGACTCACATAATACCTCCGGGAAAACCACCATCTTTACATCATCGGATCAAGGGCTAATGCCGGATGGCCTTTTTCTGTAAGGAATCCAACCAGTGTTTCCGGATCAGTAGCGATTGTTTCATCACCGATCATATCTGTAAAGTTTTCAATTCCGTAGAGTTCTTTTGCTGTGTTGTTAAGACGCTCAGCAACAAACTCTTTCAGTTCTTTTGGCATCCATACGATACGTTCAATACCGCCTTCTGCCTTCATGAACTTCTTGGAGCTGATGAAATGTTTACCATGTCCCATGAAACCAGGTGTCTGAACACCACCACCTGTCATGGATGCCATTTCTGAGAATGTCATTCCAAGAGGTGTCATGCCTGCATACTCACGGTTAGCGATAACAACACCATTGGAGAATGGCTCGATACCGCAGATACACTCGAAGCATCCGCATGATGTCATAGGATCCTGCATGATAGAGTACAGTGTAACGTGCTCTAATGCACCCTGGGATAATTTCTTAACAGCTTCATCTACATCTTCATAAGAACCAAGGTTCTCATCAATAGGTCTTTCTTTTGTAATTACCTGGCAAGGTCCGTTTGGATCCAGCTCGTGGGTAGCTTTTGCATCCAGCCATGAAACGGCACCGCAAAGTCCAAGTCTCTCAGGTGTAACAACACATACGTGAGACGGGGAGAATGCCTGGCAGAGGATACAGCTGTAATATACATCTACAGATTCGTCTGTCAGAGTATTCAGACGGTCATCACGTTTCTCGAAGATCGGGATAGCAACTTCATGACGGATTCTTGTACACTCAGCAGGATCTGTATAAATAGTAACTTCACATTTATCAACAACTGCGTCAAATTCATTCTTAACCTGTGTATAGAGAACTTCACCGATATGTTTGATCTTGAAGCCTGCAGCAAATGCATCTTTGCTGATACGGATTCTCTGCATATCTCTCTGTCCTGTATGGTATACACCTTCGATACAGTTGATGTAGTTATGGAACTTACGCTCGATAACAGGTTCAAAGTCAGGCTGCATGTTTTTACCTGCAACTTTAACAACATATGCAATGCTGTTCTTGCTGCCAAGTTCCATGTCGTCTACTTCCGGGCCAACAACTGTAATCTTATGGTCTTCTACTTCACTTGCATCACATGTATGTACAAGCTCTGCACAGTCTACACGGGAACCATCGAATTCAACCTGCATGTCTTTACGACGGATAATCTCACCTTCGAATGCAGATGCGAAAGCAACCGGGATATCGATGTTTGTAATTTTGATCTTGATGTCACGTGCTTCCAGAGAAGTTGCATTCCATTTGGAGATGTCTTTCTGGCAGATCAGGCTCTTCGGTACTCTTGCAACATCTTCCTGGTTTGTGATAACCGGGAATCCAAGAGCGATAGCGCCTGCACCACAAGCTACGATCACATCATTTAACGGTGCAAATGCATTAACAAATGCAGGTACACGTTTCATTGTGTAATCCATCAGAGTTGCAGCATCACCTGGTTTTACGTTACCGAAGATAAGAGCTGCACGAAGTGCTACAGATACTACATGGATAACTGCTGTAACGTCTTTTCCAAGCGGGATAACACGTACGTTAGCACCTGTCTTGTATCCAACTTCCTCTAACTGGTCAATAACGTCACCAACCAGAGTGATCAGGATACCCTGAGACTGATAGGATTTAACAAGGTCTGCTGCTTCCTGAGCGGAAGGAGCTTTTCCAAGGATAACTGCTACACCAGGGATATCGCCTGTTACAAGCGGTACACCAAGTTCACGGATCACTGCATCTGCAAGATGTCCGTAGCAAGGAGCTTCGTAAGGAACTGCTCCATCGATATATTTCAGAACTTCGATAAATTCTGCGCAGAGAGCTGTAGCAACACCTGACATAAATACGTCATTTGTTCTCTTCTCTCTTGTCATAAGAGTTTTTACTACTGCAAGAGCATCTTTTAACTCTGCAAGAGTTCCAACCTTTGTTCCTGTTACTGCATAGTAGCATGGTAAAGAATATGCTGTATCAGGGAAGCTGACTGCTTTGTCAGCGCCGTATTTTTCAATTGCCTGGTTAATGGCACCCTCTGTCAGTCCATAAACCGCATCGTTTCCCGCGAAAACACTTTCAAATAAAGTCACTTTTGTTTACCTCCTAATATATGAGATTATTGACGATCTATTTTTTCTTTTATCTTAATGATCTCATCAGTAACTGTTTTGTCTGAAATCATAAGGGGACTTGCCCTGTCTGTCCGCATCAATTACCTCTGTGTTGTAATGGATCATTCCTAAAAGATCTTCCTGTGGAATCCGCTCTCTGATAAAGTTTTCGTCATCCTCGTTGCGCACTTTGTTTGCAACAACCTTTACCTGAGATACTCCCAGATCCTTTGCCAGACGCTTCACATTCTTGTATGTCTGAACGCTTCTTGCACCCGGTTCGATCACTACGACAAATGCGTCAACTCCTTCTGTGGTTCCTCTGCCGAGATGTTCCAGGCCGGCTTCCATATCAAGAATTACTACATCTTCTCTTCTCAGTACCAGATTGTTAATAATACGTTTCAGCATTACATGCTCCGGACATACACATCCGCCACCGCCTGTCTCGACAGTTCCCAGGACAAGGAGACGCACGCCATTACAGACCTTACCATATTTCTCCGGGATATCGTCTACTTTCGGATTCAGATGATAGAACTGATTTCCCGCAGTGGCACCTGTACGTTCTTCCACAAGCTTACGCATTTTGGAAATTGGTACAATAGAATCCAGTGTTTCTTCATCAAAGCCTAATGCAAGACCAAGATTCGCATCCGGATCCACATCTGCTGCAAGTACCGGTCTTCCCTCTGCTGCATACAACCTGGCCAGCGTTGCTGCAAAAGTAGTTTTGCCTACGCCGCCTTTTCCTGTAACTGCTATTTTCATTTTACGTCATCCACCTTTTATTACATTTTTAAGATCACAGCAGATTAGATTCCTAATGCTGTTCTCTTCTCTTCGATTCTTTCGATCATCAGATCAACTAATTTCTCAATATCTGTTTCTACTGTATAAGCAGCTCCTGTCCATTTTCTTGTTCCCTCTGTAAGAAGCTCTCCCATTTCTGAAGAACCGGAAACATATGGATCAACACCAAGGAATGTATCAATACCGGTACCTACTACATAGTTACCGATGGATACAGCTTTTTCAGACATCCACTCAGGAGCACATCCAACTACAGGAAGCTGATTGATCTGAAGACCTGCATCTTTTGCAAGTTCAGCAGCAAGGATCATCATACGGGAAATATCTACGCATGATCCCATGTGGAGTACCGGCGGGATATCAGCCAGCTCGCAGACACGTTTCAGGCCTGCACCGCAGAGATCTTTTGCAGATTTGTCCATAAGACCTGCTTTTGCAGCTGCCTGTGCAGAACATCCGGAAGCAATGACAACAATATCATTGGCGATACATTTCTTCATCAGTTCAATATGTGCATAGTCAGGACGGATCTTAGGATTGTTACATCCAACCATAGCAACAGCACCACGGATAACACCGGAAGTGATGCACTCAAGTAATGGTTTTGTTGTTCCTGTCTCATCAACCTGAGAGTTTGTAACACCGTCAAGAACCTTAACGATTGCTTCTACGGAATAACCAACTGTAGCTTTCTGTTTCAGCTGTGGGATATGTACAAGTTCAGGTTTTCTGTTCTTGAAGTTATCAATAGCCATCTTAACGATCGCTTTTGCATTCTCTCCTGCTGTCTCAGCATTGAATCTGATAAATTCAGCATCAGGCATCTGAGCGATCGGAGAAGTTGTGATAAATTTAGTATGGAAGCATTTGCTTAAAGGTCCTAATGCAGGGAAGATACACTGAACGTCTACCACGATCGCTTCGCAGGCACCTGTCAGTACTACATTCTCCTGCTGCAGGAAGTTACCGGCCATCGGAACACCGCGACGCATAGCTACTTCGTTTGAAGTACAGCATACACCGGAAACAGTGATTCCTTTTGCTCCTACAGATTTTGCATAATCGATCATTTCTTTGCTGTCTGCATATTCACAGATCATCTCAGAAAGGCTCGGATCATGTCCGTGTACAACAATGTTTACGTTTCCTCAACCATAACACCAAGGTTAGCTTCTGTGTCAATTGGCTTCGGAGTTCCGAATAAAACATCAGAGAACTCTGTTCCCACTCATGGAACCGCCCCACTCCATCAGCCATACCGCAGCGAAGAGACTGTTTTACAAGAGCTTCCGGAAGAGAAGAACATCCCATATGAGCCATATGTAAAGAAGTGGAAACCTCACGGTCGATCGCACGTGGTGCAATTTCATTTTCAATCAGTTTCTCTTTCTGTCCTGCAGGCATTCTGTCAAGGAATCTCTGATATCCAAATGGTTTACCATATTCCATCAATCCTGTCTCAGCCATTTCATGAGCCAGATCATAGATATCTTTTCCTTCTGTCTCTACGCCCCATTCTTTTGCGATACGGATCAGTTTCTCAGGATCTTTTACCTGATAGTTTCCGCCGTCTTTTGCACAATATAATGTGTGGCAGATTTCACGACCGTGATCAGAGTGAGTAGCTGCACCACCTGCTGTAAATTTCAGGAAGTTTCTTCCTACGATACCATGAACGTCACATCCGCAGATACCTCTTGGTGCTTTAGGGGGTAATACGACATGGTCCCATAGCACAGATACGACAGCAGACACCCTGCTCACCGAATTTACAGTGTGGAGTCTGATTCTTAACACGCATCTGCCAGGAATCAGCGCCTACCTTTGCACCAGTCTCAAGAAGACGGGCTGTGGCAGCTTCGAATTCTTCCACTGTAGTTAATTTGAATTCACTCATTATTGACCTCCTCTAAGTATGTGTTACTTTTGATAAATTTATTTATATTCCGTTTTCCGGAACCCATCCCCTCCCATGGGATAAATACCTGACAAAAATTCCGCAGCAGCGTTCTTGCCTGCTGCGAATTATAATGCCATTTCTATCCTCTTATCACATAAACATGTGGGGTAAGGGGGACTTCCCTTATAAAACAAGCTTATCTACGATCTCACGAAGAGCCATCTTTACCGGATTATCTTCCGGAAGCCCTGCAGTCGGTTTACCCTCGCAGTCATACTCGTAAACAGTCTCATCCTGCGGCACTACGCCAAGAAGATGAAGACCCTGCTTCTCAATCTCTTCTTTGATTCCGTCATTCAGCTTTCCGCCAGGAGCACGGTTAATGATAAGGCCTACTGTATCCGGGTGCATATCACATTCTTTAATAAGCTCTGCAATACGACCTACAGCCTGTACACCTCTTCTGGAACAGTCACTGACCAGAATCGCTGTCTGCATGGACGGAAGTACTCCCTG
>ENA-OQKW01000088-OQKW01000088.1-human-gut-metagenome-genome-assembly--contig:-NODE-88-length-24091-cov-3.210357_pt1 | contig 24091 bp, 29 predicted proteins | sample MGYA00242657_ERZ504815 | MGnify/ENA primary metagenome ERZ504815 (study PRJEB26092, sample SAMD00036404) | human gut metagenome | host: Homo sapiens | study: EMG produced TPA metagenomics assembly of... | reverse complement strand
AAGATGCCTTTTTCCCGCAGAGTGAAATTCTTTACTCCTGCTATCAGAAGGCAAATAAAACCAGCATTGAACCGGCTGCATTAAAAGACGCACCGTTTGCTATCTTCGGCGTTCGTCCGTGCGATGTCAGAGCGTTCGATGTTCTGGACCGCGTTTTCTTAAGCGAGCCTGCAGACGTTTACTATGCAGCAAGAAGAGAGCACGGCATCGTTGTTTCCCTGGCTTGTCATGAGCCGGAAGACAGCTGCTTCTGTAAAACCTTCGGCATCGATGCTGCAGAACCGGCAGCAGATGTTGCTATGTGGCAGGTAGCTGACGGTTATGCATGGGAAGCAAAACCGAAAAAGGCCAGAAACTGACCGAGCTTGTAAAAGCTTACCTGACCGAGCAGGATCTTACCAAAGAAGTAGAGGCTGAGAAAGAAGCAATCCGTACCCTGATCGACAAGATGCCAAACAGCAACCTTTCCCTCGAGGGATGGGGCGTTGGCAAGACAAAAGAACGTTTTGACGATCCGAAGTGGAAAGAACTTTCCGATGCCTGCTTAGGCTGCGGAACCTGTACGTTCTCCTGCCCGACCTGCCAGTGCTACGATATCAAAGACTTTAACACCGGAAACGGTGTACAGCGTTACCGCTGCTGGGATTCCTGCATGTACTCTGATTTCACCATGATGGCAGCAGGAAACAACCGTACCACACAGCTGCAGCGTTTCCGTCAGCGTTTCATGCACAAACTGGTATACTTCCCGGACAACAACAACGGAATGTATTCCTGCGTCGGATGTGGACGCTGCGTAGAGAAATGCCCGCAGTCGCTGAACATTGTCAAAGTAATCAAACGCATGGGAGGTACCAAGTAAATGTGCAATTGTAGTTGTGGAAGCGAAGAAAAGAAAAACGCTTTGCTGCCGCAGGTCGGTATCATCACAGATATCCGCCGCGAAACACCGGACGTAAAAACATTCCGTATCGTTCGTCCGGACGGCACCAAGCTGTTTGAACATATGCCTGGCCAGTGCGCAATGCTCTGTGTACCGGGTGTCGGAGAGGCACTGTTTTCCATTACCTCTTCCCCGACAAACAAAGAGTACCAGGAGTTCTCCATCAAGGAGTGCGGTACTTTAACGAATTATCTTCACAACATGTCCGTAGGAGATGAAATCTTGGTTCGTGGACCGTATGGAAATCATTTCCCGGTAGAAACCGTATTAAAAGGACAGGATCTGCTGTTCATCGCCGGAGGTATCGGACTTGCTCCACTGCGTTCTGTTATTAATTACGTACTGGACAATCGTGATAACTACGGTACCGTAGATATCGTTTACGGTTCCCGTTCCAAAGACGATCTGGTACAGTTAAAAGAGATCCAGGAAGTATGGGCGAAAGCAAAAGATGTCAACGTGCATCTGACGATTGACCGTGAACAGGAAGGCTGGGACGGCCATGTAGGATTCGTTCCGAACTATGTAAAAGAACTGAATATGTCTGTTGACAAAACAGCTCTGATCTGCGGACCGCCGATCATGATCAAATTTGTTCTTCAGGGACTTCAGGAGCTGGGCTATGAGAAAACACAGGTTTACACCACTTTGGAGCTTCGTATGAAATGCGGTATCGGAAAATGCGGCCGCTGCAACATCGGAGACAAATACGTCTGCAAAGACGGCCCGGTTTTCCGCTGCGACGAGATTGACGAATTACCGAACGAATATTAAACGGAGGTTGAAGAAAATGCAGGAAATGGTAAATATTTACGTTTACGGCAAAAAGTATTCCGTACCTGGCGATCTGACCATCATGACCGCTATGGAGTACGCCGGATATCAGTTAAAACGCGGATGCGGATGCCGTCACGGATTCTGCGGTGCATGTGCGACCATCTACAGAATCAAAGGAAAAAATGAACTGAAAACCTGTCTGGCATGTCAGACACAGGTAGAAGACGGCATGTATATCGCAAGCCTTCCGTTCTATCCGATCGACAAGAGAACATACGATATCGAAGAGATCAGCGCAGAGCAGAGAGTCATGATGGATCTGTATCCGGAAATCTACAGCTGCGTTGGATGTAATGCATGTACCAAAGGATGTCCGCAGAGCCTGAACGTTATGCAGTATATTGCATACGCACAGAGAGGCGACTTCAAGAAATGTGCAGAAGAGTCCTTCGACTGCATCGGCTGCGGAATCTGTGCATCCCGCTGTCCGGCTGGTATCTCCCATCCGATGGTAGGAGAGCTGGCAAGACGTCTGAACGGAAAATACATTGCTCCGAAGTCTGAACATGTAAAGAACCGTGTAGCAGAGATCAAAGAAGGAAAATTCGATGATCTGATCGAGCAGGTTATGCAGAAACCGATCGAAGAAATGCAGGAACTTTACAACAACCGTGAGATCGAGAAATAAGGAGGGAATTTCGAATGTATACACTGGCCAATATGCAGGACTCTATTAAAAAGGTAGAAGCTACCAGAGCCCAGAGAATGGCAACAGAGCCAAGAAGAATGACAGCGGATGAGAAAGATGCCCTTCTTGCAGCATATCATCCGGACTATAAAGAGGAAGGCTTCATCACCCTGAAAGTCGGCCCGAACAAAGGTGAGAAAGTTCCGACAGAGCTCGGCTATCTGCTGGAGTCCAACAGCCGTATCCTCGGTGTTGACATCGACCTTGACAAAGTAGATTATGACGTAGATGTACTGGTTATCGGTGCCGGTGGAGCAGGTTCTTCTGCAGCTATCGAGGCTCACGAGGCTGGCGCAAACGTTATGATTACCACCAAACTGAGAATTGGTGATGCAAATACCATGATGGCAGAAGGTGGAATCCAGGCAGCGGACAAGAAAACGATTCCCCGGCACAGCATTATCTGGATGCGTTCGGCGGCGGACACTTTGCTGCAAGACCGGAACTGCTCCGCAAACTGGTTATGGAAGCTCCGGATGCAATCTCCTGGCTGGAAAACCTGGGCGTTATGTTTGATAAAGATGAGAATGGCCGTATGGTAACTACGCACGGCGGCGGAACTTCCAGAAAACGTATGCATGCATGCCGTGACTACTCTGGAGCAGAGATCATGAGAACACTGCGTGATGAAGTCATCAACCGCGGTATTCCGGTAATCGAGTTCTCTTCCGCAGTAGAACTGATCAAAGACGATAAGGGACAGGTTGCAGGTGCTGTTCTCCAGAACATGGAGACTGGCGAGTACCAGGTAGCAAAGGCAAAAACCGTTATCATCGCAACCGGTGGTGCGGGACGTCTTCACTACAACAACTTCCCGACATCCAACCATTACGGTGCAACCGCTGACGGTCTGATCCTTGGATACCGTGCAGGCGCTCCGCTTCTGTATCAGGATACCATTCAGTACCATCCGACCGGAGCTGCTTACCCGGCTCAGATCTTCGGTGCTCTGGTAACCGAGAAAGTACGTTCTCTGGGCGCAATGCTCGTAAACGTAGACGGCGAAGCATTCATGCATCCGCTGGAAACCCGTGATGTATCTGCAGCAAGCATCATCCGCGAGTGCTCCGACGACCGCAACGAGGGCGTTGAGACTCCACAGGGCAAGGCTGTATGGCTGGATACTCCAATGATCGAGCTGATCCACGGAGAAGGCACCATTGAGAAGAGAATCCCGGCTATGTTCCGTATGTTCATGCAGTATGGCATCGATATGAGAAAAGAGCCGATCCTGGTTTACCCGACGCTGCATTATCAGAACGGTGGACTGGAAATCAACGGCGAAGGCTTTACCAACACCGTAAGCAACCTGCTCGTAGCAGGTGAGGCAGTTGGAGGAATCCACGGAAGAAACCGTCTGATGGGTAACTCTCTGCTGGATGTTATCGTATTTGGCCGTGATGCAGGAAAAGCTGCAGCAGCAAAAGCAAAAGACGTAACACTTGGAAAGATGAATCTGGATCATGTGGAGAAATATGCTGAGACCTTAAAAGAGGCAGGCATTGACACCGGTATGGTATCTCCGCAGCTTCTGCCGGATTATGCAGGAAAGAGACACCTGTAAAATGCAGTAACCGCGAAAAAGCGTGGCCCGGGGCAGAAATACTGTCCCTGGACACGCTTTCCGTGCTGAAAATCCATTGGATGATCGGTATGATAAAATAGCAAGGAAAGAAAGGTGGAGAATCCCATGCGTGAAATTCAGGCTAGTACCATTACGGATGTGGTAGAGAAACTTTGTATCGAAGCAAACTACCATCTTCCGGAAGACGTAAAATGTGCCATCACAGGCTGCCGTGCCTGCGAGGATGGCGAGATTGCAAAAGGTGTTCTGGACAAAATCGTAGAAAACTATGAGATCGCAGACGCACAGAACGTGCCGATCTGCCAGGATACCGGAATGGCATGTGTTTTCCTGGAAATCGGACAGGATGTGCACATCGCAGGAGGAGATCTTGCAGAGGCAGTCAACGAAGGTGTCAGAAGAGGATATGACAAAGGATACTTAAGAAAATCCGTTGTCAAAGATCCGGTCAGAAGAGGAAACACCGGCGACAATACACCGGCTATGCTCTACACCGAGATCGTTCCTGGCGATCAGATCAAAGTAACCGTAGGCCCGAAAGGCTTCGGAAGCGAAAATATGAGTATGATCCGTATGTTCAAACCGTCCGCAGGTCTTCAGGGAATCAAGGATTTCATCCTGGAAGTTGTTGAGACAGCAGGCCCGAACCCATGCCCGCCTATGGTAGTCGGCGTTGGTATCGGCGGAACCTTCGATAAATGTGCACTGCTTGCGAAAAAAGCACTGATGCGCCCGATCGATTCCGAGAACCCGGATCCGTTCTACGCAGATCTGGAAAAAGAAATGCTGGAGAAAGTCAACAAACTCGGCATCGGACCGCAGGGCTTTGGCGGAAAAACCACAGCCATCGGCCTCAATATCGAGACAATGCCGACTCATATTGCGGGAATGCCGTGTGCAGTCAACATCAACTGCCATGTTACCCGTCATAAAACGGAGGTGATCTGATCATGGAAAAACATATTCAGCTGCCTTTAACAGAAGAACTGGCAAAAACACTGCATGCCGGAGATACCGTATATCTGACCGGAACTATCTATACTTCCCGTGACGCCGGACATAAGAGAATGTGTGAAGCGCTCGCAAGAGGAGAAAAAATCCCGTTTGATCCGACAGACGCTACGATTTACTACGTAGGACCGACCCCTGCAAAACCAGGCCAGGTCATCGGATCTGCAGGTCCTACCACCAGCGGCCGTATGGATGCGTATGCTCCGACCATGATGTCCGTAGGCGCAAGAGGAATGATCGGTAAAGGCGCACGTCTTCCGGAAGTTGTAGAAGCCATGAAGAAATATCATGGCGTATACTTCGGAGCCATCGGCGGAGCCGGCGCACTGCTTGCAAAATGCATCAAAAAAGCAGAGCTGATCGCATACGAAGATCTTGGCGCAGAAGCACTTCGCCGTCTGGAAGTAGAGGATATGCCGCTTTTCGTTATCATCGACTGTGAGGGAAATAACCTGTATGAGATGGGAAGAAAAGAGTATTTAGAAGCGCATAAAGAAGACTAAAGGTTATGCTTCGACGGGTATCTGTGAATGATGATAACGACGAAATAGCATAATACAAGAGAGACCATAGAGCTGTCTGAAAAAATCAGACAGCTCTCAAGCTGAAAAGGCATCAGGGCATTGACACTTGCAAGCGACTTTCGGCAGAAAAAGAAATGAAAGAGGAAGAAAAACATGACTGTAGAAATGATAAGCCACTTACTGGAAGCACTGATGATCCTGTGCTTTGGCCTGTCCTGGCCGCTGTCCATTTATAAATCCTGGACTTCAAGAACAGCAAAAGGAAAGAGCCTTTACTTTGAGGTGTTCATCTGGATCGGATATATTTTCGGTATTGCCAACAAATTCATCAGCTATATGAACAACCCGGACAAAGACTGGATCTTTTTCCTTGCGTGGGCTTTCTATTTCCTGAACATTGCAGAGATCACGGTAGATATGGTGCTGTACTTCCGCAATGTAAAACTGGATAAGAAAAGAGAAGCAGAGAAATAAGACAGCGGAATACAGTTAAACGAATCCCCGTCGTGCGGCAGATTATGCTTGCATGGCGGGGATTCTTACGTTTGTCTTAAGTTGCCTTACGATTTCTAAGATGGATTGCATGGTGGGGAGATCGTTTGATATAATGGGAGTATCAGAAACGAAAGCCAAAAATCGGAAGGGAGGATTTTTATGAGACGGTATGCATGGGTAACAGCAGTGTGTCTGGCGGCACTGATGGCAGGCGGATGCGGAAATCAGACAGGGCAGGAAACCAAACAAAATTCGGTGAGCGTATCGGAGAGTGCAGCATCCGGTGAACCAGAGGCAAAATCAGATGATGTGGGATCGGATGGAGATGCGGTGAAAGAGGCCGGGGATGGTTTGGAGAACGACGAAGAAGGAAAAAACGAAAAAGGAGCTTCCGCCGTAAAACTGGAAGAGGGAGAAATCTACCGGGATGATCTGGACGGGGATGCGTCAGAGGAAGAAGTTTCTTTTCTTTTGAGGGTGATGGAAAAAATGGTCATGACTTCGAAAACTATAAGTATATTCTGACGCTCAACTATGGAGAGCATGTGAAGCAGTTCGAGATCCTGGGCGGATATGAAGCAACCTGGATAATACGAACAAAGAGTGGTGGCCACTATTTGTATCAGGAATCGTATCACGAAGACGGACTATATTCGGTAACCGTTTTCCGGGTATCATCGGATGAAGCTGTGGACCTTGGCTGTCTGGATGGAAGAATTGGAGATAACGGTATAGAAGATGTCAATGCGTTTTCCTGGGTGGAAAGAATCAATCTGCTGGGAACGTATGCCGGGGAACGGAACGTCGGGGTCGGAAGCGAGGGACTTCCGGAGGCGAAAGAAGATGCATGGACAATTTTCTGGGACAAAAAACCGCTCGTCCTGAAGCAGGAACTGGAAGTTATTGTTCAAAACGAAGACGGAAGTACAGAAAACAGAGTCCTTCCGGCAGGTACGGAACTGATTCCACAGGAAACCGATAAAGAAACGTATCTGGATGCAGAAACTTCGGATGGAACACGGTGCCGGATTGAAGTGGAGACAGAAGACGGATATACTTATATGATTCACGGGGTAGATGAGCATGCATATTTTGCAGATCTTCCGTATGCCGGATAAAGCCGCGAAAAGAAGGGATTGCAGGAACGGAAAAAGATAGGTATACTGTGTATAGAATCTGCTTGACTTAAAGTGCACTTCATAGTTTAGAATAAAGAAAGCTGGAGATTTGCAGTGTCAGAAAAGAGAAGGTTCTGGCAGAGCAGAGGTTTCAGCTTTCTTTTTATGTTGTACCGTAGTGGATACGAAAGAAAAGAGTTGAAAAACGAAAACGAGGTGAAATGTTTTGGAGGCAAGAGAGGTACTGGAAAAAGTAAAAAACAACGAAATCTCTATCGAAGAGGCAGAAAAATATTTCAAAAAAAGAGCCGTTCGAGGAGATGGGATATGCGAAGCTTGACACGCATCGTGAAATCCGAAGCGGGTTTCCGGAGGTGATTTTCTGTGCGCGGAAGGCGGATGCGCATCTGCTGGAAATTTTTACGCGTCTCTATGCGCAGGACGGCGAGGTTTTCGGAACGAGAGCCAGTGAGCACCAGTATGAGCTGATCCGGGAAAAGTTTCCGGAAGTGGTTTATGATCCGCTGTCGCATATTTTAAAAATAGAGAAGAAAGACAAAAAGCGAATCGGAAAAATTGCTGTCTGTACGGCGGGAACCGCAGACATTTCCGTTGCTGAGGAAGCGGCGCAGACGGCAGAATACTTCGGAGCAAACGTCGAGCGAATTTATGATGTCGGCGTGAGTGGTATCCACCGTCTGCTGTCACGCCTCGATACGATTCAGAGTGCCAACTGCGTTGTTGCCGTTGCCGGTATGGAAGGAGCGCTGGCAAGCGTGCTCGGCGGCCTGGTGGATAAGCCGGTCATCGCAGTTCCGACCTCTGTGGGCTACGGGGCCAGCATGAACGGTCTTTCGGCGCTGCTTACGATGATTAATTCCTGTGCGAACGGAATTGCTGTCGTAAACATCGACAACGGTTATGGGGCCGGATATATTGCAACACAGATTAACAGAATGGGAGTGCATAAAGATGAGTAAAAGTTTATATCTGGAGTGCGGGAGCGGAATCAGCGGGGATATGACCGTTGCGGCTCTGCTCGATCTGGGAGCAGATCAGGAGGTACTGGAGAAGGCACTGGCAAGCCTTCAGCTGCCGGGATACAAAACTGCCGTTACGAGAGTGAAAAAATCGGGGCTGGATGCCTGCGACTTCAATGTCATTCTGGATGCGGAGCATGAGAACCACGATCATGATATGGCGTATCTGCATGGGGATATGGCAAAAGCGCATGCACATGGAGAGGAGCATGTACACCATCATGAGCATACGCACGATCATGAGCATGTACATGACCAGAAACATACACACAGCCATGACCAGGAACACGCAGGAGAGCATCAGCACCATCATGAGCACCGCGGCCTGCCGGAGATTCTTGCCATTATCCGCCGCGGTGATCTGACACCGGGAGCGAGAGCTCGGGCAGAGCGGATTTTCCAGATTCTTGCAGAAGCAGAAGCAAAAGCGCACGGTGTGCCGCTCGATCAGGTGCATTTTCACGAGGTAGGAGCGGTCGATTCCATCGTAGATATTGTTGCCGCCGCCGTCTGCCTGGACAACCTGGCGCCGGACGAGGTGATTGTGACGGGGCTCTGCGAGGGAAGCGGTTTTATCCGATGCCAGCATGGACTGATCCCGGTTCCGGTACCGGCCGTTTTAAATATCGTGCAGACGCACGGCCTGACGCTTATTCCAACCGGAATCAAGGGCGAGCTTGTTACACCGACCGGTGCAGCTATTGTTGCTGCTATCCGAACAAAAGAGAAACTTCCGTCCTCATTTAAATGCACGAAAACAGGTCTTGGAGCCGGAAAACGGACGTATGAGCGGCCGTCACTTTTACGGGCTATGATGCTGGAAACCGAGGAAAATGACGAAAAAGATACGATCTGGAAGCTGGAATGCAATATCGACGACTGCACCGGTGAGGCACTCGGTTACTGTATGGGAAAACTGCTGCAGGCAGGTGCAAGGGATGTTCATTATATTCCGGTCTATATGAAGAAAAACCGTCCAGCATATCAGCTGGATGTGATCTGCGAGGAAGAAAAGCGGGAAACACTGGAGAATATTATTTTCACGGAGACAACCACGATCGGAATCCGTCGCTGCCAGATGGAGCGTACCGTGATGAAACGCGAATTTGCAACGATCACGACCGAATACGGGGATGCCGCTGTCAAGATCTGCCGTCATGGAGAGATAGAAAAAGTTTACCCGGAGTACGAGAGTGCCGCACTCATTGCTGAAAAAAGCGGTATGCCGGTTGGTGAGGCCGGTGCGTGGATCGTACAGAAATATAAAGAAGGAAAGTAAAAAACATGAGATATTTGAAACCACATTTTTACGATCAGTTTACATGCACAGCAGGAGATTGTCCGGATACCTGCTGCGCCGGCTGGCAGATTGTGATCGACGAGGATTCTCTGGAGCGGTACGGAAAGGAGCAGGGCGAGTTTGGAAAACGTCTGCGCAATTCCATCGACTGGGAAGAGGAGTGTTTCTATCAGAAGAACCGCCGCTGTGCTTTTTTGAATGATGAGAATCTCTGTGACCTCTACAAGGCACTGGGCCCGGATGCGCTTTGCGATACGTGCCGTCTGTACCCGAGACATACGGAAGAATATGAGGGACTGCGGGAGCTTTCCCTGTCCCTTTCCTGCCCGGAGGCGGCGCGAATCATTCTGTCCTGCCAGGAGCCGGTGCGCTTCCTTGCGGAGGAGACCGACGAGGAGGATGATTTCGAAGAGTTCGATTTCATGATGTTCTCGCAGCTGGAAGATACCAGAGATGTTCTGTTCAAAATTCTGCAGAACCGTACGATGCCGCTGCAGGAGCGCATGAGGGCGGCGGAACAGCTTGCCGAACAGTATCAGATCTGCATGGAAGAACAGCGGGAATACGATATTGATGATCTGCTTCGGAAATATGAGAAGCATTTGGAAGAGGGAACCTTAAGCGAGTGCGCGGCGGAAAGTCTGGCCCAAAAAGGTGTGGACGCTGCGGGATTCCACGTATGGGAACGTCAGAGAAAAGAACTGGCTGTTCTCCGAAGCCTCGAGCGCCTGCGCCCGGAATGGGATGAGGTGCTTGACGGTACAGAAAAGTGCTGTACCAGAATGGCGAATCTGCTTACCAGGCCATCTGTGAAGAATTCCACCGCACCTTTGGAGCGAAAAGCAGCCGTCGTGCCGAGTGGGAAAACATAGGCGAGCAGCTTCTGATGTTCTTCGCCTATACCTATTTCTGCGGTGCCGTCTACGATGATATGGTCTGTTCCAAAATGGAACTTGCCCTTTTCTCCGTTCGCTGGATCCAGGAAATCCTGCTTGCGCGGTGGCTGGAAAACGGAAAACACTTTCCATGCATGACGTTGAGGAGCTTTCCTGGCGTTACGCACGCGAGGTTGAGCATTCCGACGATAACCTGAATGCGCTCGAGGACTGGCTGTTTGAGACTTACGCGCCGGAAGGATGTGTACTGGAAGAAGAACAGGAATAGAAGAGGAAGAAAAATCATGCAGGAAAAGCAAAAGAAATGGATGCTGCGTATTGCGCTTTATCTGGTTGGAATTATCGTGCTGGCACTTGGCATCACATTGAATACAAAGACGAACCTCGGCGTGTCGCCCATTATCTCCATGCCGTACGCTGTGGCACAGATTTTTGGCTATGAAACAGGAACGGCAGTCTTTGTGGCGTATCTGATCTTTATCGTATTGCAGATTGTGCTGCTGAAAGGAAAATTTCGACCGTTCCAGCTCTTACAGGTTGCGGCCAGCTACCTGACCAGCGCCTTTATTACCATCTTTGACCGGGTTCTCCCGGTACCTGAACAGATGGGAAGCCGGCTTCTTGTCCTTGCCCTTGCTATCATCCTGACGGGAATCGGCGCTGCTGTCACCGTAGATGTCAACATTGTCCCAAATCCGGCGGACGGACTGGCAAGAGTTCTCGGTGAGCGCTGTGGAAAAAATATGGGATTCGGAAAAAATCTTTTCGATTTCTCTGCCCTTGTCATCTCCCTTGCTATCGGAATGATCGGTGCAGGACGACCGGTGGGAATCGGAAGCGGCACTGTTGTAGCCATGGTCTGCACGGGAAGAGTGATCGCGCTGTTTAACTATTTTGGAAAGAAGAAAATAGAAGAAATCACAATCGCATAGCACGCCAATACCCCTGTCGAAAAACCTTGAGTTTTCGGTGGGGGTTTGTTATAATAAAAGACAGCGAAAGAAAATTTTTTGATTTGTCATAAGGCGTTTGTTTGCGTTATGAGAAGTGCGAAGGAGGAAGTGGCAAATGAACTTAGTTATTACGATGAGCCGCCGGTTTGGTACTGGGGCGAGTATTATTGCGAAAGAACTTTCCGAGAGACTGCATATCCCGGTATATGATAAGGACGATGTAGAGCACGGCATGCGTGAAAATGCCTTTGAATCTGAGGCGGATGCGATCCGCGAGCTGGCGAAACAGCCGTGTATTATCATTGGACGGTGTGCTTCGGAGTTTCTGAAAGATAAAAGCAACGTCATCAATATTTATGTCTGCGCGGACAAAGAGGACCGGATCAAACGTATCATGAAGCTGTTTTCCCTGACAAGAGAGGCGGCTGAGGTGATGCTGGAAGAGACAGACAAGCAGCGTGCCGAGTATTATTACAAAAATACCGGAAAGACATGGGGCGATGTCAATAACTACCATATGATCCTGAATACCTCGGATCTTGGCATCGAGAACTGTGCCGATATTCTGATGTCGGTTATTTTAGAAATAGAAAGTATTATATACTAAGAGTAATTAATTTAAAAAGAAATAACAATAAAAATCGAGGTCGCTTACCGAAAAGAGAGCACTGATTTTTTGTGCGGTTTAGTAAGCCTGATACGTATTGCCATAACTCCGGCTGGAGAAGTAATTCTGTTTCAGAACCAGGAACAGTTCGGCATCGGTTGCATATTTGTACGGATACAGATAGAAAATACCGACAAGATTGCAGGTGATTCCGGAAAGAATATACCATCCGATAAAGGAGAGATCAAGAATAAATGTATTCATCTTTTCACCGTTCATCATTTCACGGCTGATGCGGAATGCTTCTTCGGTCGAAAGTTCTGGGTAGTCGGCGAGAAGATAAGGAACCATGCGGTATTCATAAGCTTTCACAATTCCAGGAATCAGAAGAAGCAGCGACCAGAGGAATATATAAAGATTTTTTAAAAACAGAGTCCACACAGTTTTTCCATAGTAGCCGTTCTGGAATCCGAACAGTATGTTGCCAAGTCCCGCTTTTTCCATCGAGTTTTCAATGAAAAACCTCGAGCCTCCTACCTCAAATGGTGCAAGAACAAAAATACGGATCAGAATAAAGGCAAGACCAATGACAAGAAGTACAATGCCGCTGAAGACAGTAAAAACAAATTTAACCGGTCCAAGCGGGGTGAATCTTTCTGCAAAGGATTCCACATTGAAGTTATCGGAAGAAATCGTAAATCCAGATATACCGACCGAGTTAGTCTGATTGCTGTCATTGTTGGAATTTCCAGAATTAGAAGTACCGCTTCCGACCAGCAGAGTCAGAATCAAGGCGGCTACCACACAGATCCAGTAATTGCGTAAAAATGCGGCTTTTCCGCGGGTTTTCAGTTCCTCTCGAGTCCACATAAAAAAGACCTCCCTCTTAATGTAAGTGTAAACAGCAGATAATTCTGCTAAGTCACGATCATCTTACCATGGGGCAGGTGAAATATCAAGACAGCTTAAGGAAAGTTTAAGAAATTGGCAGAAAGATTAAAGTGGAAATGTGCATTCTTAAATAAAGATTTTACTTGTGAAGCGGGGATGAATGTGCTATAATCTCTCCGGTGCGTCAGAACGCAGCGGGGCCGGGTTTCTCCGGGGTGCGTTCTGAAAAAAGAAACCTGTACGTTGAATTGACAAAGAGAGCGAGGAATCTACGTGTATCTGACAAAGGGCGAGTTTCTGCAGAAATTTGGGATTCTGCCGCAGGAATTTGAAGAGGCAGATATTTCCTGGGAAGAACTGCTGGAAATTGCGGATGATTATGAACGGCGCCGGCCGACGCTGGAAAAGATCCGAAAAGAATTCGTAGCAGAATTTTTGCAGGACAAGGAAAAAGAGATCGGACTGCAGTCGTACCACAGCCGCCTGAAGGACACCGAACATCTGGTGGAAAAGCTGGTGCGCAAGCGTCTGGAAAATTATGCAAAATACCGGAAAATGGATGCGACAAACTATATGCGTTATGTGACAGACCTGATCGGAATCCGGGGACTTTTGCTGTATCGGGAGGACTGGGTAAACTTCCATAAATATATTACCCACTGGTTTAAAAACGATCCGGAAAAATACATCCGTGATTACGGCCGTGACTACGACAAAAATGCGTCGGGCTATATGGCAGAGCCGCCGAAAGTCCATACAAGACTTGGCGATTACGCCGACATCTATGTGAACTGGATTCCGGAGGAGAACATTCTGGACCGGAAACATTACCGTGCGGTGCATTACATTGTCATTTACCGCGGCGTCTACATTGAAATTCAGATTAAGACGCTGTTCGAGGAGGGCTGGGGAGAGATTGACCACAGCATTCTTTATCCGCGGCGCAAGGGAAACGCCATGCTGACAGAGTTTTCCGAGCTGCTGAACCGTCTGGCGGGCATGGGAGATGAGATGGGATCGTTCTACGCCGTCTCCAGGTTGTGCCGGATGAGAAGTTCCAGAGCAAGGAAACGATCGTGCGCAAGCGTGAATTAAAACCGCAGGTCAAGGCAGCGGTGGAAAAACGCGATCTGAATGAAATTCATACGATGGATGATGCCGTCTGGAGCATACTGAAAGAATAAAACTGCTTTTCAGACATGGGAAAGGATAAAAAATGGATGGAAGAAACACGGGCCGCATGGGCTTCTCTCATGCAGCAGAGGACTCTGCGGAGAATATGATGGCGGCAGTCAAAGCCGGAAAAATCCGAAAACATCTGATGGGAAATACCTCGCCGATCCGCTACGGAACAATGGAAAAACGCGAGATGACCGAATATACCGACTTTGTCCGGACGAAACTCTGCTATGAAATCCTGAATCTGCCCGGGGAGGAAAAATGAATACAATAGAAAAAATATACACAAACTACGACGGACTTCTGGAAGAATTTTCCGAGGAAGTAATCCAGAGCCGTTACGCTGTTTTTTACGAAGAAATCGAGGAATTTGCCAAGAGTCTCGGCATCCGCGAGAAAATCCAGATCAGCGAGTCGCTGTTGAGCCATGCAGTGCTGGACTATTTCACGGATATTTCCCGCCTGAAACATTTTCATCAGGCAAAGCATATCAATTCATTGAAAGTGATCTCCTATGAGACCTACTGGCTGCTGCGGAGAAAACCGATCCAGATCTTGGTGGAGGATGAGACATCGGATGCGATGGCATTTCTGAACGAAAAGTTCGTCTTTTCCCGGATTGCCAAATATCTGATGGGCGACGGAAAACGGGTGATTTTAAGTCCGGAGACGAAAAAAGGCTTTCTGAATTATCTCGATTCGCTGTTTTATTACCTGAAATACCGCAATTACGATGCAGAAATGCTCGAGATGATGCTGATGGGCTTCAAAGCGGGTGTTCTCGTGGCGGATGATTTAAAGGAGCAGGAGTCCTAGAAAAACGGGCGGAAGCGGAATACAACAAAATAAGATGAAGATCGAAAGAACCGGACGGCCGTAAGGCTGCTGTCGGGTTCTTTTTTTGTGCGGTGCTGCATAAAGTGCAGAGAAAACATTGCGATGCATGGACAGAAAACCGTTTAACAATGGAGGGACGGGAACTGCTTTCCTTTGGAACTTTGTACAGGGAGGAATGGATATGGCCACGCTCGAAAAAATCAATGCATTTCTAAAAGCGGTGAATGCAGCCGCCTGGGGACCGCCGCTTCTTTTTCTGCTGCTTGGGACAGGCATTTTTCTGACCATCCAGCTTCGCGCGCTACCCATTCGACGGTTGTTCTTTGCGCTTCGTACAGCGTTCGGCCGTGAGGCGAGGTACAGCGGGGAGAAAACAGAAGCGGGAGTTTCGCCGTTCGCATCGCTGATGACGGAACTTGCGGCGGAGATCGGGACGGGCAATATCGTGGGGGTTGCCTCCGCAATGGCGCTTGGAGGACCGGGAGCACTGGGATGGATGATGCTGGCGGCGGTTGTGGGACTTGCTTTGAAATTTTCTGAGAGTTTTCTCTCGGTGCAGTACCGGATGCAAAGAAAAGACGGAACATACTGCGGCGGTCCGATGGTGACGCTGACCAGAGCATTTCCGGGGGAGCGGCTGGCGAAGATGCTGGCTGTGTTTTTTGCCGGAAGCACCGTGCTGGTATCTCTCGGAATGGGCAATATGACGCAGGCAAACTCGATTGCGCTGGCGATGCAGGATACGTTTGGCGTGGCAAGAGAAAAAAGCGCGTTGGTGCTGACGATTCTTCTTCTGCTCGTGGTGACAGGCGGACTGCGTTCCATTGCAAAAGCGGCGGAGGTGCTGGTACCGGGAATGGCACTCTTTTATCTGGGCGGGGCAGGAATGGTAATCGGTCTGCACGCCGGAGAGCTTCCGCGGACACTGCTTGCGATAGTACGGGACGCGTTTTCTTTCCGGGCGGTATCGGGAGGAGCGGTGGGTGCGGGAATTTCCCTGCTGCCGCCGGCCTTGCGGTATGGAATTTCCCGCGGTGTGTTTTCGAATGAAGCAGGGCTTGGAGCAGGAGGAATCAGTGCTGCGGCGGCACAGACCGACGATCCCGTGCGGCAGGGGTACATCAGCATGACAGGTGTGTTCGTTGATACCATGGTGATCTGTCTTGTGACCGGCCTTGCCGTTGGAGTGACCGGGGCGGCAGAGGGGATACTGGAGGCGGAAAAAGCGGATGGAGCGGCGATGGTAATTCAGGCCTTTGAAAGTGTGTTCGGACCGGCGGGAGGCTATGTTGTCGCGGTTGGGATTCTGCTGTTCGCATTTGCAACGATGGCCGGCTGGGCATACCAGGGGGAGCAGGCGTTTCTCTGGCTGGTGAAAAAGGATAGCTTCGGAATGGTTTACCGTGTTTTCTTCTGCTTTGCAGCGTTTGCCGGGTGCGTCTGCATGGCGGAAACGGTCTGGAATTTTGCGGAGCTTGCCAATGCCTGCATGGCGGTGCCGAACCTGCTCTGTGTGCTGCGGCTCTGGAAGGAAGTAAAAGAGGAGACATTCCGGTTTGAAAGCAGGATAAAAAAAGCAGAACAAAAGAAAGATAGAAATACATGAGAAACCGTATTTCCGGTCCTCAGGCAGATTTCGATGCGAGCTGATCGAGAGAGCCGAAAGAATATCCCATTTCTTCCCATTTCGTCAGCAGCTCATCGAGAATCTCCGCGTTGGTGGATGAGGTATTATGAAGCAGGACGATGGCACCGGGATGAATGCGTCCGGTCAACTTTTTGAAAGCCTCCTCGTGGGTCGGCTGCTGATCCTGGTACCAGTCTACATAGGCAAGACTCCAGAAAAAAGTCTGATAGCCGAGATCTTTTGCCATCTGCAGGTTCTGCGTGCTGTATTTTCCCTGCGGAGGCCGGTAAAATTTCACCATTTCCTGGCTGGTGGTTTCCTGGTAAAGAGCGGAAACACGGTTCAGCTCTTCGGAGAAGGCTTCCTGCGTGGAAATTTTGGACATATCCGGGTGCGACCAGGTGTGGTTTCCGACGATATGGCCTTCTGCCGCCATGCGTTTGACAAGATCCGGCTGGTCGGAGAGAAAATTGCCGACAACAAAGAAAGCCGCGGGTGCCTGATGCTTCTGGAGTGCGTCAAGGATCGCCGGGGTGTTGCCGTTTTCATAGCCGCAGTCAAACGTCAGATAGATGATGTTTTCTTCCGGTGAAGCGGCAAACCAGGCGTTGTAGGCGGCAAGCTCTTCGGATGTAGCATTGCCGACGGGAGTCTTCCCTTTTTCCGGGAAGGAGAGCCCCCAGTTTTCGGCAGCAGAGGAGAGGACGGGCATCGAAACGGAAGAAACAGGTGTTTCCGGCGCAGCAGAGAGAAAAACTGGGGCTGCCTTTCGGAGCGCACGGCAGGTAAAGTGGGACAGAACAGAGCCAAAAAGAAAAGCGGAGCAGAAAAAAGCGGCGGCGATACCGGCTTTTTTCAGGATCCGGCGGGAAAGGGGTGAAAGAGAACGCATAAAATCCCCCTCCAGGACTTTTTGAGACAATATATGTATGGATGAAAGAAAACATGCGGCACACATCTGTTTGACTTTACCTGCAATCTATGTCACAATGGAGGTAGAGTGGATGGAAAGGGCAGAGAAAAACAAGATGACAAAATATGAGGTTTTAAAAAAGTACTTCGGTTACGATTCCTTCCGGGAGGGGCAGGAGATGCTGGTGGATGCGCTTCTGAACGGACAGGACGTGCTCGGCATCATGCCGACCGGAGCAGGAAAATCGCTGTGTTATCAGATTCCGGCGCTTCTGCTGCCAGGAATTACCCTGGTGGTATCACCGTTGATTTCTCTGATGAAGGATCAGGTATCGACCCTGAACCAGGCGGGGATTCACGCTGCGTTTCTGAACAGCTCCTTAAGTGCGGCGCAGTACCGGAAGGCACTCGGCTTTGCCATGGAGGGCCGGTACAAGATTATTTATGTCGCCCCGGAACGCCTTCCGACACCGGAATTTTTGTGCGCGGTGCAGTCGATGGAAATTTCGATGATTAGTGTTGATGAGGCACACTGTATTTCCCAGTGGGGTCAGGATTTCCGCCCAAGCTACCTGAAAATCACAGAGTTTGTCGAGCAGCTTCCCGCACGGCCGGTGATCGGTGCCTTTACGGCAACGGCAACAAAAGAGGTACGGGATGATATCGAAGCACTGCTGTCTTTGCGTGATCCGGTACGTCTGGTCACAGGCTTTGACCGGAAAAATCTGAAATTTACGGTACAGCAGCCGAAAGATAAATTCGCAGCCGTGGAATCATTCCTTGCAGAGCACGAGGCGGACTGCGGAATTATTTACTGTCTGACCAGAAAAAATGTGGAGGAGGTCTGTGAGAAACTCGAGCAGAAAGGATATTCTGTCACAAGATACCATGCGGGTCTCTCTGACCTGGAACGGAAGGAAAACCAGGAAGATTTTATTTATGACCGGAAGCAGATCATGGTAGCGACAAACGCTTTTGGTATGGGAATCGATAAATCGAATGTGCGGTACGTCATCCATTATAATATGCCGAAAAACATGGAAAGCTATTATCAGGAGGCCGGACGAGCAGGCAGGGACGGCCTTCCGGCGGAATGTATTCTGCTGTATGCGGGACAGGATGTGATCACAAACCAGTTTTTTATCGAAAACATGGCGCAGGAGAGTGAGGATCCCGAGACGACAGCGCTGATCCGTCAGCGGGAGGAGGAACGGCTGAAGAAAATGACGTTTTACTGTTTCACCCATGAGTGCCTCAGAGATTATATCCTGCGGTATTTCGGGGAATACGGTTCCAATTACTGTGGAAACTGTTCCAACTGCCTCTCGGAATTTGAAACGGTGGATGTGACAGCGGCGGCAAAGGCAATCCTTGGCTGTGTGCGGGAATGCCGTCAGCGCTACGGCACGACGGTGATTCTCGATACCCTGCACGGTGCGAATACCGCGAAAATCCGCCAGTACCGCATGGATGAAAACACCCATTACGGGGAACTGGCAAAAGAGCCGGTCTACCGGCTGCGGCAGATCTTAAATGAACTGCAGGTCCGGGAATATCTCTATGTAACGGCCGACACATACAGCATTGTGCGCCTGTTGCCAAAAGCGGCGGAGCTGCTGGATGAGGACGGCACGATGCTGATGAAGATGGCAAAAGAAGAAAAACGGATTCCGAAAGCCGCAAAAGAGAAGACAAAGACAAAAACCTCGGCAGCGGCAAAGGATCTTTCCAACGAGGAGGCCGCGGTATTCGAAAAACTGCGGGCACTCCGGATGGAGCTTGCAAAGGAGCATAAAGTGCCTCCGTATATTATCTTCTCGGATAAAACACTGATCCAGATGGCGATGGAGAAACCGTCCAACAAAGAGGAAATGCTGGCGGTCTCTGGTGTCGGCGAGAGCAAATTTGAAAAGTACGGGGAACCGTTTCTTGCATGTCTTGCAGAAAGATAAAACAAGTCGTAGTAAAAAAACGGGAAAACAACAGGAAAGGAAGAATACGCTTATGAAAAAAGAAAACGCAGTATTTTTGGAGTGACCGGTGTTGTAGTTGCCGCCGTGCTGATTGGAGGCGGAATCTATATGAAAACGGAACGGGACCGAAATCTGAATGCAGATACAGCAAGTACTGCAGCGGACAGCAATAGGGCAGAAGAAGTACAGAAAGCCGTATTTCTTGCAGAAGATTCCGGGTTATGGTACCTGGGAGATCTGGAACACGGAAACATCTATGTGACACATACACCGTCCGACACACTTTACGATGAAAATGGAAATGCTATTGATCCGTCCGAGATCAAAAAAGGAGATTTTCTTCAAGTGGAGGGCGACGGTATTATGCTGAACTCCTATCCGGGACAATATCCGGGTATCAGCCGTATTATGAGAATCAGCGGCGGTACGGAGGCGGATGCAGAAAAATTCGATGAGGAACTTTCCCAGATTCTGCCGGAAAAGGATCCATCGGAAATTCCGTTTCTGAATCTGTGCTACACACAGCCAAATGCCCAGGTGACAGCTATGGCAACACAGGGAGGTTATACCTGGTCTTATGTTGATGAGGACGGCAATGGTCAGAACGTCGTTGCGGACAGTGCGTTCATTCTGGAATGGACGGAACTGAGTGATCTGCATACAGCAAATGACGAAGGAAAAACCGATCTGGAGCTTGTCTTCTCGGAGGAGCCGGATTCTGTCACAGCAGAAAGATGGCCGGCCGAAGACCGGGGGCAGAACTTTGGCAATGGTTACCCGGAGGGAGAAAGCGTTTCTGTGGAGCATGCGGAGAGCTGGAGCATTCCGGGAGCCGAGGCCGGCTACATCTACGAAGTGGACGCGGTATTCGAAAATGGAACCGTGTCATACGGTATTTGAAGTAGAAAAAGTAAAAAAAGACTTTCTTTTTCCGTGACATTATGCTATTTTTACTGTGAAAACAGAAAAATGCAATGTGCCATACGGCATAAGCAGCTGACTTTTCAAAAATCAGAATCCGTTTGACCGGAGGATGCGAGGAGGAATTTGTATGAAGTTAATTGTTGCTGTATTACGGAAAGAGGACGAGGCAGACACCATTGCCGAGTTGAACAAAAAGGCTTTTTTGTGACGGAGCTTGCCACGACCGGCGGTTTCCTGAAGGAGAAGAACACAACACTGCTGATCGGAACCGATGATCATAAGCTCGACGCTGTGCTTGCGATCTTAAAACAGGAAGCAGGGCTTCGGAAAACAGTTACCTATGCGGCCACCCCGATGGAAAGCGGAAACTTCTGCCCGGGCGGAAATTACTCTGTTCCGATTGATACCCAGACAGGAGGCTGTACTGTGTTTGTGCTGAACATGGAACAGCTGGAAAAATTCTAAGACTCTAAAGATTTTTAAATTCCGGCATATGATCCTGGTAGTGGAGCGGCAGATGCGTACGCTGACAGTCGGGATTGGAACGCTCTTTGATGGCAATTGCGGTGAAAAATCCTTTCCAGAGTTCTTCGTAAGGATCCGAAGTGGATTCCGTGAGGGAAAGGCGTTCTATTTCACCCGGAGAAAGACGGGTCAGATAAAAGGGCCGGTCAGCGGGATGCACGACGGCAAGCTGCCGGTTATCATCGAGAATCATCCAGTTTTCTGAGGGGAGCCGGTCAGAAAAATGGGGAGCGACCAGGGTCAGCACATTAGCTTTCGGGGAAATATGCGAGACCAGGATCGGAAAACCGGAGGAAATATTTGCAAAACGGATAAATTCCCGGAACGAATGCGCTTCATTTGTGACCTGACGGGAAACTTCAAAAGCGTGGAATACCGCCGGTTCCTGCAGCATATGCAGGGTATCCTTTCCATAGGAAAAGCCGTAGAGCAGAAAACGATAAATGATGTCGGGAGCGTCGCTTCTCTCGGACATTGCACAGAGATAGACGAGCCGCCAGGCTGTTGCGCCGATCTTCTTTTGAATGGATCGCGTGACGCTGGCGGCTTTTTCTGTGTCCGGCTCAACATGGCAGTAATCGCAGAACAGCTCCAGATTGCCGACTGGTTCCGTCATCAGCTGTACATTGCGGTAGCCGAGACGGGAATTCCAGGCTTCATAGATGCAGGTCAGGATCGACGCAAGATCCGGGCTGCAGGTGTAAACAGTCATAATAAAATCCTTTCTGAAATCAATTGATACAGACAACAGCCTTCTGCAAAAAAGCGCAGATACAGCAAAAAGGCTTTTCCGTGAGAAGAACGCCCGGGATTATATATGCCCAGGTACGGCAGCATCAAACAGAGAAAGCTGCTGATACTGTTCCGGATGGGAAACCTCCCAGTTGGAGGCGGCTTCCTCTCCCGTGAGCTGCCGGGTCAGAAACTGCTGTTCCAGCCGCATGTGATACATCATTTTCCCTCGCAGGTGATAAAATATTTGGCGCGTTTCAGTACCACACCGATCTTTTTCAGGTGCTCAAATGAAAGATGGGAGCTTCTGCGGCTCTTTAAAATCCGCATGGCCGATTTCGGCCCGATGCCGGGAACGCGCAGAAGGTCGGCATACTCAGCCGTGTTGATCTCCACCGGAAACAGCTCCATATGGCGCAGCGCCCAGTCGCATTTCGGGTCGAGCTGTGCATGAAAGTTCGGGTGGGCTTCATCGAGCAGTTCATCCGCCTGAAAACCGTAGAAGCGGAGCAGCCAGTCTGCCTGATAAAGGCGGTGTTCCCGAAGAAGCGGCGGCTTGGTTTCACGTGAGGGCAGGGCGGAATCCTCGTTGACCGGAATGTAGGCGGAGTAAAAGACGCGCTTCAGGTCATACTGCTGGTAGAGAAGCTGTGAGGTGGAGAGAAGCTGGTAATCGTTTTCCTTTGTCGCACCGATGATCATCTGCGTGCTCTGACCGGCAGGAACGAAGGGAGCAGAGCGTTCCTTTTCCGGCAGTGACCGCGCGGAGGAAGAAGAGATCCAGCCCAGATCGGCAGCGGAGGCGGAAATCTGCTTTCGTGTATCGAAAATGGAGTGGGAGAGATAGCGGTTTCCCGAGGAACGCTCTAAAAAAGCGCTTTTCCCTGCGGTCAGCCGGTAATCTACAATACCGGACTGGATCTGGCGCATGGGTTTTAAAATCGCTTTCTGTGTCTTCTGCGGGGCCAGTTTCTGCAGCCCTTCTCCGGTCGGGAGTTCCAGATTGACGCTCATGCGGTCGGCGAGATAGCCGGTCTTTTCGATCAGCTCGGCGGGTGCGCCCGGGATAGCTTTGACGTGGATGTAGCCGTTAAAGCGGTAACGATTACGTAAAAGATGCAGAGTGCGGTACATGAGCGCCATCGTATGGGCAGGATTTTTGCAGACGGCGGAACTTAAAAAGAGTCCCTCAATATAGTTTCGGCGATAAAATTCCGTGACGAGTGTACAGACCTCCTCCGGTGTAAACGTGGCGCGCTGCCGGTCATTCCCGGCGCGGTTGACGCAGTATTTACAGTCGTAGATACAGTCATTGCTCTGCAGAATTTTCAACAGAGAGATACAGCGTCCGTCGGAAGAAAAGCTGTGGCAGATACCGCAGGAGACCGAATTGCCGAGATGTCCCTGTTTTCCGGCACGGTTCACACCGCTGGAAGTGCAGGCAACGTCGTATTTGGCGGCATCGGCGAGAAGATTCAGCTTCTCGGAGAGAGAAAGTGTTTGTGATGATAACTGCATGGCAGAAAAATTCCTTTCTATGTCCAAATGAATACGAATAAAAGTAAAACAATGAGATAACAGGTATTTTACGAAAAGAACAACTGTTCGATAAAAGAAGTGTAACACAAATCGAACGAATGTTCAAGAGGAAAAATGAAAATAGCACAAGAAAATACTGGAAGAAAAGAAACAGAATTCGATCCGGAAAAACGTGAACAGGAAACAGCAGGGAAAATTTCTGTTAGAAAAAAAGTTATACAAAAACAGCCGCACAGATCGGAAAAACAAATCTGTGCGGCTGTAAGCCAAATTTTATGGAATTGAAACGGAAGCAGAGCCGTTTACGCCAGAAGCGCCCCAATTGCCCCGAATACGCCGGAACTTGCAAGCAGCATGATGACGCTTGCAAGGAGAACACCGCCCATGACGGCGAGAACGCTGGTCTTAAAGTCCATATCGAGGATACTTGCGGCCAGTGTGCCGGTCCATGCGCCGGTTCCTGGGAGCGGGATGCCGACGAAGAGCAGCAGGGCGAGCGGAAGTCCGCGGCCGGCTTTTGCTTTCAGTTTTTCCCCGCCTTTTTCGCCTTTTTCCAGACACCAGGTGAAGAACTTTCCGATATACTTTTTATCACATCCCCAGACAAGAACCTTTCGAGCGAACAGGAAAATAACCGGAACCGGAAGCATATTTCCGATGACGGCGATCAGATAGGCCGGAAGCGTCGGAATATGGAAAGCTACCGCGTACGGAATCGCACCACGCAGCTCGATGAGCGGAACCATGGAAATCAAAAATACAATCAGATATTTGGTAATCATATACACCTCTCGTTTTTCACAAAATGTTATCGTTTCTTATGCAACGCTCTTATTGTAGCGTGATGCCCGCCATTTGTCCAGTAATAAAAAGAAAGAAAGGAGCGGGAAGTAAAAGAAATCTTAAGTAATTTCTGCATTTTTGTATAATTTTATAACTTTCAAAATTTGAATTT
>ENA-OQKW01000087-OQKW01000087.1-human-gut-metagenome-genome-assembly--contig:-NODE-87-length-24171-cov-2.752163_pt1 | contig 24171 bp, 29 predicted proteins | sample MGYA00242657_ERZ504815 | MGnify/ENA primary metagenome ERZ504815 (study PRJEB26092, sample SAMD00036404) | human gut metagenome | host: Homo sapiens | study: EMG produced TPA metagenomics assembly of... | reverse complement strand
TAAAACAACTGAGGTGCTGAATTTGCATAAGAAAGATATGCCTGTCCACTTTCAACTTTTAAATAAGCCATTGTTGGCACTTGCTGATATGTGGGTGACTTTGCATTTACAGAAATCAACTGTAATCCCAGTACACTGATGATTGTTAAAAATAACACTACTGTTTTTCTTATAAAAGCATTCTTTTTCATATCTCTTGTCCTCGCTTTTTAAATTGGATAAATGTCTGGCAACAGTACCATCAATCGTTTCACATAACACTACTCGCCCTAATTATTATCTACTCTAATAGAAACATTAGGCCATTATTTTTAGTATTCTTTAACTTGATAAAAAGTGCCATGAAATCCTTTGGAAGCTTTTGTCCTTTTTTTATGGAATACATTTTTATGCTTCCGTTGTTAGCATTAACAAATCCTGCTGTATTCTATCTTTTCTACTTTATATCCTGCTTTCAGACTATAGGTCAGCTTTCCACTCAGTCTGCTTACAACTCCATATAAGCTTGGTTCCGGTTCTTTTGCATAATAGGAAGCCAGGTTCTTTTTTCCGATTTTTCAGCGTTTTAAATGGATTTGCATATTTTACAAATGTATAGGTGCAGGTTTTTTTTATATGTTTTTCCATTTACTTTTACAATAACATTAACCTTAGCTGTTCCTTACCTTGATTCCAGTTACCTGATAAAATGCATTTCTTTTCGCACCACCATCACTGCCAGATACACGTGAAAACACCATCATTACTTTAGGATTACTGCTTACCGCAGAGATTTCTATGTTTTCACGATTATAATATACCGGTGTAGAATAATTAGTTACATTGCCTATGCTACACCCCAATGTAACTTTCATCTTTGTTGGCATCTTCGCCAATGGATTCTTCTGTGCTGCCCAGACATTTACGGACATGACAAGCATTGCTACTACTGCCGCAAGAATCATTACTAATACATTTTTCTTTCTCTGCATAATTTTTTCCTCCTTGATTTGTGAGTTTTTATTATGTGAATTGACAGTTACTTTCCAACTCTGTCAAGACCCCTCATATTTTTTCAGCATCCTGCTGAAGCATTCAGGTGTCATATTCAGATAAGATGCTATATCTTTTTTGTTCACCTTTTTTTCCAGCCCCGGATAGGTTTCCAGGAAATATTCATATCTCTGTACCGGATTACAGGTAAGAATCATTTTTCTGTATTCATATTCCCTCATAGATGCCACACTCTGCATTCGATTACAGACCAGAGCAATTTCTATATTCTCCATAGCCAGCTTTCGAAGAACATCCGCTGATATCCTTACAATTTCACAATCCGTTATCAACTCCACTGTCAGGAAAGAGGTTATCTGCTTGTCCAAATTCATGATCCCTACCAAAGCTTTACCTTCTCGTTCTCTTTCATCAGCAAAGTTTTTGCTTTCAACTTACAGATTTCCGAGTTCTCCGCCAACACCTCCAGCACAGCTTCCGATTTTATTCCTATCACATTATGAAAAAAATCTTTCTAGTTTTTCCTCTTCTATTTTCCCTTTTTCTTTCATCACTCATATTTTTTCCTTTTTACACACTCAAAATCAACAGATAAAACCATATTATTTCAAGTCATTGTTTGTCCTGCTCCTTTGCAAGCAAGACTTTCTCTAATTATACTTTATTGTCTGACAAATAGCAATTCCACCACTTGATTCAAATCAAGTAATCAAAAATATTTTTCCCAAACATACCCTTCCCACTCAAAAAAGGGCGCTGCCCAAGCAACCGCCCTTTCGTTAAATCACATCTTTTTTAGAAATTATATTCTGTCAAGCGAATATTCGCAATCCGCTTGACTCTGAACTTCTTCATCCCATACTTCACAACCTACCCAACCAGGCAAACCCGCAAAGTTAATACACTTCTCCACACCACAATCCCGGCGCTCCAAAAAAGGAAGCGCAAGGGTGGAGTCCAGAGGAGGGACAGCGCTTTCTGTCCTTCCTCTGGGAACCTTCCGTCCCAGAAAGAGTTTATTTAAAATATTCCACACCAGACTCGAATATCTTAATATCCTGCTCACCATAGATATTAATAGCAACACCGTCCCCGCGACGTTCGCTATGTGCCATCTTACCAAGGATACGTCCATCCGGGCTGGTAATACCTTCAATGTTCATATAAGAACCATTGACATTCCATTCTTCATCAACACTGAGCTGTCCATCCGGAGTTACATACTGAGTTGCAACCTGTCCGTTTGCAAACAGCTTCTGCAGCCATTCTTCATTTGCAACGAAACGTCCTTCACCATGTGAAGCCGGGTTACAGTATACACCGCCAAGCTGTGCCTTCTGCAGCCAAGGAGATTTATTACTAACAACCTTCGTATAAACCATCTTGGAAATATGGCGTCCGATAGTATTAAATGTCAATGTAGGAGAATCTGCTTTCTGTCCGCAGATTTCACCGTAAGGTACAAGACCAAGCTTGATCAGAGCCTGGAATCCGTTACAGATACCAAGTGCCAGACCGTCTCTTTCATTGATCAGCTTCATAACAGCTTCTTTGATCTTCGCATTCTGGAATGCAGTTGCAAAGAATTTCGCAGAACCATCCGGTTCGTCACCTGCGGAGAATCCGCCCGGGAACATGATGATCTGTGCCTGATCGATTGCTTTCTCAAAAAGCTCTACAGAGTCATGGATATCTTCAGCAGTCAGGTTCTTGAATACTTTTACATCCACCTCTGCACCTGCACGCTCGAATGCACGTGTGCTGTCATACTCGCAGTTTGTTCCAGGGAATACAGGAATAAATACACGAGGTTTTGCAACTTTGTTCTTGCATACATAGATGCTGTCTGCACGATAAAGCTTCTCATCTCTGGCAGCTGCCTCTTTATCATTCTCAGAAGAAACTGTCTTAAATACTTTTTCCAGAGTACCTTTCCATGCATTTTCAGCTTCGTCTACAGTGATCACTGTATTTCCATAGGAGAAGTTACCGTCAGCAGTTACTTCACCGATCACTGTATAAGTGATGGAAAGCTCACCAACCTTACCATCCGGAACTTCCAGGATAATATCACCAAATCCAGGTGCAAAGAAATCTCTCGGGTCAAGGTTATGCTCGATCTTCACGCCCATGCCATTACCAAATGCCATCTTTGCAACTGCAGCTGCAATACCATGGCGGTCAAGTGCATAAGCAGAAACAACTTTGCCGTCCTGCATATCTTTATGAAGTTTTTCATACTGATCCATGATTCCTGCATAATCCGGCAGATCATACTGATCCTTTGGTGCGCGAAGCCATACCAGTTTGTTTCCTGTTTTCTTTAATTCCGGTGTGATCACATCCTGGATCTTCGCAACGTCAACAGCGAAAGATACCAGTGTCGGAGGTACATCAATATCATTAAATGTACCGGACATACTGTCCTTACCACCGATAGATGGAAGTCCAAATCCCATCTGTGCTGCATAAGCACCGAGAAGTGCTGCGAAAGGCTGGCTCCATCTCTTAGGATCTTCTGTCATACGACGGAAGTATTCCTGGAATGTGAAACGGATTTTCTTATAGTCACCACCTGTAGCCACGATTCTTGCAACAGACTCTGTCACTGCATAAGAAGCTCCGTGATATGGGCTCCAGGAGGATAAATAAGGATCAAAGCCATAGCTCATCATGGTTACAGTATCTGTTTTACCATTCTGTACCGGAACCTTGGCAACCATGGACTGAGTCTCTGTAAGCTGATATTTACCACCATATGGCATAAATACGCTGCCTGCTCCGATAGAACCGTCGAACATTTCCACAAGTCCTTTCTGAGAGCATACATTTAAGTCTGCCAGAGTTTCCATCCATTTAGCTTTTACATCAGCTACATCCGGGCGCTCTTCAAAGAGATTGCCTTCTTTGTTCGGGATTTCTACTTCTACAGTTGTTTCCTGATGTGCACCGTTGGTATCCAGGAATGCACGGGAAATATTTACAATTTCTTTTCCTCTCCATACAAGTACCAGACGAGGATCCTCTGTTACAACTGCAACCGGAATTGCCTCCAGGTTCTCTTCATTTGCATAGCCAAGGAAAGTATCTACATCTTTCGGGTCAACTACTACAGCCATACGTTCCTGAGATTCGGAGATTGCGATCTCAGTTCCGTCAAGACCTGCATATTTCTTCGGAACCTTGTCAAGATCTACCCTCAGACCTGCTGCCAGCTCACCGATAGCAACGGAAACACCGCCTGCACCAAAGTCATTACATTTCTTGATAATATGGCTGACTTCTTCACGGCGGAACATACGCTGGATCTTACGCTCAGTAGGAGCATTACCTTTCTGCACCTCAGCGCCGCACACTTCAATAGAAGCTTCTGTATGAACCTTGGAAGAACCGGTAGCACCACCGATACCGTCACGTCCTGTACGTCCTCCAAGCAAGATAATGATATCTCCCGGATCAGAATTCTCACGGATAACCGCACGTCTGGGAGCAGCACCCATAACAGCACCGATCTCCATACGTTTCGCTACATAGTTAGGATGGTAAACTTCTTTTACATAACCTGTTGCAAGACCAATCTGGTTTCCATAGGAGCTGTAGCCATGAGCTGCGCTTCTTACCAGTTTCTTCTGCGGAAGTTTACCCTTGAGAGTTTCTTTTACAGAAACAGTAGGATCTGCCGCACCAGTTACACGCATTGCCTGATATACATAGGTACGTCCTGAAAGCGGGTCGCGGATCGCACCGCCAAGGCAGGTAGCTGCACCACCGAATGGCTCGATCTCAGTAGGATGGTTATGTGTCTCATTCTTGAAGTTGATCAGCCATTCCTCTTCTTTACCGTCAACATCTACAGGAACTACAATACTGCAGGCATTGATCTCATCAGATTCTTCCTGATCAGCAAGCTTTCCTTCTGCTTTCAGTTTCTTCATAGCCATCAGAGCCAGATCCATCAGGCAGACAAATTTGTCCTTACGGCCTTTGTAAAGTTCTTCTCTGTCAGCAAGATATTTGTTGTAGGTATCTACGATCGGTGCTTTGTAATCACCTTCGTCAAATTTTACATCTGTCAGCTCTGTGGAGAAGGTTGTGTGACGGCAATGATCAGACCAGTATGTATCAAGTACACGGATCTCTGTCATGGATGGGTCACGTTTCTCTTCTTCCTTGAAATAATGCTGGATATGCTGGAAATCCTTGAATGTCATTGCAAGATTTAAAGAATCATAAAGTTCCTTTAATTCTGCTTCCGGCATTTCCTTGAATCCGTCAAAAATCTTAACATCTTCCGGTTCCGGGAATACAGTTACCAGTGTTTCCGGTTTCTCCAGACCTGTCTCACGGGAATCTACAGGGTTGATGCAGTGATGCTTGATAGCATCAAATTCTTCATCTGTAATAGTTCCTTCAATTACATAAGTAGTTGCGGAACGAATGATAGGCTGTGCATTCTCATCCAGGAACTGTACACACTGAACAGCAGAATCTGCTCTCTGGTCAAACTGTCCCGGTAAAAATTCTACAGAGAAGATGCGGGAGCCTTCTGCTGCCTCAAAATTCTCCAGATATAAATCATCTACAGGTGGCTCTGCAAAAACAGTTTTACATGCTTTATCAAAAACTTCATCAGAAATATTTTCTACATCATAGCGGATCAGCACACGTACTGCTGTTACGGATTTAATTCCCAGATAGCTGCTGACCTCATTGTTTTAATTCCTTTGCCTGTACAGCGAAGGCCGGTTTCTTTTCTACATAGACACGTCTTACGTTACTCATAGAAACTCCTTTCTTATGTATGCATTGTTTTAAAAATGCTTTAAAAGCACCTTGCAGCCCGACTCCAGTGAACCTGCTGCTTGAACTATTGCTTTCTTTATAGTATCATAGGAAATATCATTAGTAAAATTAATATATCTTATATTTTTTATTAATATAGTTAATTAATCACCGTTCACACTCCACTGTCGACGAGATATTGGGGAATGAATATGCCAAAATCCCGAGACATACAATCTAAAGTTCCATTGCTGCCGACAATTTATATCATCACATTATTTTATGAAAGGATTTATTTCTATGGATATTAATCTTGAACTATACAAAGTATTCTACTATGTTGCCACCACCCTCAGCTTCTCAGAGGCCTCCCGCCAGCTTTTTATCTCCCAGTCAGCAGTCAGCCAGTCCATTAAAACTCTGGAAAAGAAGCTAAATCATCCTCTTTTTATCCGCAGTACCAAGAAAGTATTGTTAACTCCTGAAGGAGAACTTCTGCTCCAGCATGTAAAACCGGCTCTCCAGCTTCTGGACGAAGGGGAATCTCTCCTGTCCGGAGACAATCTGCTGAAAGGCCAGCTACGTATTGCTGCCAGCGATACGATCTGCCGGTATTTTCTCATTGATTATCTTCAGAAATTCCATCAAACCTACCCGGATGTCCGTATCAAAGTCACAAACAGTACCTCCATCGGCTGTGCAGAGCTTCTGGAAAAGGGTCAGGCAGATCTTATTGTATGCAACTGTCCCAATTCCAGGCTTGGCAGCCATTTTCAGACACGTGTGCTAAAAGAATTCCACGATGTATTCGTTGCCAATACGGATTACTTTCCTGTACACACTGTTCAGACCGAACTGCAGGAGCTTCTGAACTATCCAATCCTGATGCTTTCCCCCAAAAGTACCACCAGTGAATATCTGCGAGAGGCATTCACAGCCCATAATCTCAAACTTCTTCCTGAAGTAGAGTTAAACAGTAATGACCTGCTTCTGGATCTGGCACGGATCGGACTGGGGATTGCCTGTGTTCCTGATTATATGTTAAAAGAAAATGATCAGCTGACACCGCTCATGTTAAAAGAGCCTCTTCCCGGACGTCAGCTTATACTTGCCCAGCATGACAGTCTTACTGTCTCTCAGGCTGCTGAACGCTTTATTGAAATGTTTACTTCCATATGATCATCATACTCATCAAAAAATTTCCTTCGAAAATACTACAGATAATTTTTTACAGGATTTTCATACTATAAAATTTCCATACTATGAAATTTCTATGCTGCAGTTGCAAAGCCTTTGTACAATAAAAGAAGTCCTCACTCAGTACTGAAACAACAATTTTTATAATCGCGTTTCTTACTGAATGAGAACTTCTTTTTCTTATTTCGGCATTACAGCCAGCGCATCAGTAATATACTGATTGTCGATTGCTGCAAAGAATCCGCCGTCTGCCTTGGTTGCATAATCCATATCAATCGGCATTTTTCCAAGTACAGGAACCTTCAGCTCTGCTGCGATCTCATCAATATGGCTCTCACCGAAGACTTTGATCTCTTTTCCGCAGTCCGGACATTTCACATAGCTGTAGTTCTCTACGATTCCAAGTACCGGTATCTTCATCATCTCAGCCATATTAAAGGCTTTCTTAACGATCATCTTAACCAGATCCTGAGGTGATGTTACGATCACGATTCCTTCGATCGGCAGAGACTGGAATGCTGTAAGCGGAACATCACCTGTTCCAGGAGGCATATCCACAAACAGATAGTCTACGTCGCCCCAGATAACATCTGTCCAGAACTGTTTTACCATATTTGCAAGAACCGGACCTCTCCAGATTACAGGAGTATCCTCTGTAGGAAGCAGAAGGTTGATGGACATTACCTTGATCCCGTTTTTTGTGATCATCGGGTAGATACCTTCATCATTTGCCATTGCTGCACCCTTTAATCCATACATTTTCGGGATGGACGGTCCTGTGATATCCGCATCCAGGATACCGACTTTGTATCCCTGTGCTGCCATCATGTTTGCCAGAGAGCCTGTTACGAAGGATTTACCAACGCCACCCTTTCCGCTGACAACCCCGATCACATGTTTTACATTTGACTGAGCATTCATTTCTGCCTGAAAACTCTGCTGTTTCTTGCTGCTTGAACAACCTTCGCAGCTTGCTTTGTCGCATGAAGTGTTGTTACATTCTTTTGCCATAATTAATCTTCTCCTTTATATTTACGCACTGCTGTACTGACAAAATATTGTTACTGTTCACTCCGTTCACAGTAACGTAGCCAAAATTCATTCCAGATTGCCTACGGCAATGGAATTTTGGCTTGTATGTCTCGGGATTTTGGCATATTCATGCCAAAACACCTCGCGGGATAGTGGTGTGTGAACAATAACAAAATATTCTCTATTGCCAGTGTGGAGCGTGTCTGAAAAATCATTCCCACAAATTGTGACGCACATCTTGCGTAAAGCATTTTTCAAACAAGCTCCAGAGTACGCATATTACTTTACAAATCTGTCAATTGCTACCTCAAGTTCTTTAATTGCCTCTTTATCACCATGTTCCACTGCATCTACGATACAGTGTTCGATATGATCCTGCAGAATGATCTTACCTGTATTATTGATAGCAGATTTCACTGCTGAAAGCTGTATCAGAACTTCCGCACAGTCTCTTCCGTCCTCTATCATACGTTTGATAGATTCCATATGTCCGATTGCTCTGGACATACGATTCAGCACTGCCTTTGTATGCGCATGACTGTGATGATGCCCATGCTCCCCATGAGAATGTTCAACTACCGTCCCATCCTCCAGTACATGCGTATGTGTCTTTTGTTCCTCGGCCATAACATTCCCCTTTCTCTTTCAGAATATCCGATTCTTTACCGCTTATCTGTCCTTATATCCTCACACGCTGTCTGTGGCTTTCCTGCTTACAGCACTTCCGTACAGCGTAAATGATATTATACCACATTTGTCAAATTTCTGTAAAGGAGCAACGCTGTTTTATTTGTGAAGTCGTAATATCAAAAATAATGGTTCCATCCTCCAGGACAGTTTTCTCATAGGAAACTTCTTTTCCTTTGAATTTATTTCTGATATATTCTTCCGGATCCTCAAGTTCCAGCTCTTCCACAAAAACATCACGCATCTGATTCCGCGGACATTTATTAAAAAATTTCCCCATATCAAGTTCATATTCTTTCATATTCCATCTCCAGTCCGTAAGACGGATATTCACAATCCGTTTCACTATTTAGCCCTCTTCGGCTGATTTACGGCAATCTGCACAGATTGTCCTGCGGTTTTTCCCAACCAGTCTGAGACTATTATAATTATTTTTAGATTTTTTTGTCAAAAATAATTGCATGAAGACGAATTATAGCGTATCATAGTTTATAATTATCAAAACAGCAATGTTACTGTTCATTTTGCAGCCTGATGTTTTTTTGAATTCTGCATATTCACAGTAACTGTAACTATTCAGTACTTTCGGGAAGCAGTGTACCGGATAGTTACCGACAGCTACAAACTAATTACATATATAAAGGAGAGAAATCTATGAAGCTTTTAAAAGACCGAATTCTTAAGGATGGAGTTGTAAAACCGGGAAATATTTTAAAAGTAGACAGTTTCTTAAATCATCAGATGGATATTACCCTCATCAATGAAATCGGCAAAGAATTCAAACGCCGCTTCTCCGACTGTCCAATCACTAAAATCCTTACAATTGAAGCATCCGGTATCGGTATCGCCTGTATTGCTGCACAGTACTTTGATGTACCTGTAGTTTTTGCCAAGAAAGCACAGAGCGTGAATCTGGATGGAGAAATGTATACAACTAAAGTAGAATCTTTCACTCATAAAAAAGTATATGATGTGATCCTTTCCAAGAAGTTTCTCGGACCTGAAGATCATGTACTTCTGATTGATGATTTCCTTGCTAACGGATGTGCACTTCTCGGCCTGATCGATATTGTTAAGAAATCAGGGGCAACTCTTGAAGGAGCCGGTATTGTTATTGAGAAAGGATTCCAGCATGGCGGTCAGGAGATCCGCGATATGGGAATACGTCTTGAATCTCTTGCCATTGTTGATTCCATGACAGACGATTCCTTAACCTTCAGAGATTAACTATAAAAGGATGGGAAAACCCATCCTTTTTTGTTCTATGAATTCTTTATTTTTCTGATCTGATGTTTTCTCCACTTTTGAGTTATCTTCGGAATCATAGATCAGATTTTCTCTCGTTTCACCTTCTGTTTTATCTTCTGTTTCGGGAGTTGGTGTCACTTCTTTTGAATCTTCCTCTGAGGCTGTCTTTAATGTCACTTTCGGCACAGGTGTTGCCTCTGGCGCAGGTGTCACCTCCGGTGTCGGTGTGGAATCAGGAGCGATCTCATCTTCCGTATAAGTTCCGTTATCCACAAGAATCTGATAATTATCCTTGTCGATCATCTGTGCTCCACATGTAAAAGTTCCCACAATCTTTACTCCGTTATCATACTGTGAATAATCTTTTACATCAACTTTCTCTCCTGTCAGATAGTCAATGGCCATCTTTGCTCCGCCCTTAGCCAGTTCCTTACGGTCCATAAACATGGTAAATGACATTTTACCTGCTGCAATATCCTTTACTGCCTGTGCCTCACTGCCATATCCTGTGATCATCGGCCATTCATCACTTCCCGGTTCCAGACCACTGTCACTTAAAATTTCCTCTGCAGCATAAGCAAATCCGTCATATGCAGTACAGATAATATCCGGAGCCTTCTCCTCTGCATAAAACTCACTTATAATCGAATCAAGTTTTGTCTTTGCAGATGTCTCGCTCCATCTCATGATTCCTGTATCATCAAATGACGTATTTCCGGATTTGCATACAAGTGTTCCATCATCCAGATATTCCTGAAGCCCTTCCTGGATTCCATTACACAGAAACAGTGCAGCATTGTCATCCGGAGATCCCATGAGAAATTCTATTGTATAAGACTTCTTATCCTCTCTGGCTTTATCCAGATCCATTTTTTTTGATAATTTCTTTGGCAATATCCTTTCCTATTGCTCTGGTATCATAAGTTGCATAATAATTGATATCCGCAGTATCCCGGATCAGACTGTCATAGGAAATAACCGGTATTTCCTGCTCTTTGGCAGTTTTCAGGATATCTGTCAGACCATAGGAATCTACCGGATCAATGATCAGGGCAGAAACCTGCTCATCAATAAATTCCTGAATCTGGGAAATCTGAAGCGCAGGATCGCCGCCGGCATTCTTCACATCTGCCTCATATCCTCCATCTTCAATCTGCGAAGTCATCTCTTCGCTGTCAATTTTTGCATCCTCATCGTCATCAGAAAGAAGCACACCTATCTTTCCGGCAGAAGCTTCCGTTACCTCAACATCTTCCTCTGATTCATCATCTGAATCTTTTCCTGAAGAATCTCCGTCTTCTTCCTCCTTCACTGATGTCTCCTTATTGTCTTCGTCTGATTTTGCACTGTCTCCTGCCTTGCTGCTGTCATCGGCATCAGAAGCATTTTTATTTTCTGCCTCTACTTTTTCACCTTCCTCAGTTACTTCGCCTACGCCCTCTTCTTCTACCTGGGCGCTTTCATTTGCTGCTTCTTTTGCCTCATTCTTCCCGCAGGCAGACAGGAACATGGAGGATACCATTATTCCAAGCAGAATAGCTGTTGCTCTTCTTTTCATAATACGATCCTTTCTGATATCATATTTATTTATCAATTCCCTTATAATCTTTTGCAATGTTCTTCAGATAATCCCGATAGGCAACGGCTGCTTTCTTTGGTTTCAGAATATGTACATTTCTCCCCATAGAAGTCAACCATCCAAAAAATGCCTTATCAACCACAACCTCAACAGTTACAATAAAATTATCCTCCCCCTTTATTTTGCAGAAAATCTCCGAACCAAAGGTACGCTGGATTTTTTTCTTTGTAGAATTCTGACATACAAGCCTGATCTCTTTTATATTCTCTCCTGTTTGGGAGGGTGTCGGAGCACTGATCTTTGCAGGTGCTTCAGATTCTTTTCCAATCTGTTCCTGCACATTTTCAGATTTCTCTCCTGTTTCGCCATCTGGCTGATGTATTATCGTATTATCCGCTTCTGTTTTATCTGAAGCGGATTTTTCCTCATAATATCCTCCTTCCCGTCCTCTTCTGTAATGTATATCCATTCCAAAATCACGCAGGGTTTCCATATCATCATAAATACTCTTTCGCTCAGCTCGAATCCCCTGTTCTTCCAGTTTTGCCAGAATCTCCTGCATGGTGACAGGATTTTGGCTGGTTGTCTCAGACAGCATTTTCTGCAGATACAGTATTTTTCCTTTTGATTACATGATTTCGCCATAATTATCCTCTTACAAATCTGTGGTATATATAGTCATTTGCTTCTTTTTCCTGACTGTCATCTAACGGTGTAAGTTCTGTTTCTTTTCCATACTTTCTTTCCAGCGCATGTTGAATGAGCCAGTCTGCAAGCTGCGGATTCTTCGGAAGTAACGGTCCATGCAGATAAGTCCCTATCACATTCTTATATACTACGCCTTCATAGCCTGACTTACCGTCATTTCCTGCACCGTAAAGTGCTTTTCCCAGTGGTTTGTTATTATTAATGCAGGTTCTTCCTCCATGATTCTCAAATCCAACGATCGGCATATCAAACAGCTCACTCTGCAGAACGATATTCTGGATCAGACGGCCTTCGCCCTGCTCTGTATACAAGTCTACCAGGTCCAGTCCTTTCATGTTTCCCTGATCTGTTTTGTAATACTTCCCAAGTAACTGATAGCCACCGCAGATTGCAATGACAACGCCGTTATCTTCCACATAAGCCTTAAAATCCGGTTGGATTTTCTTGTAGCTTCTCACATACGATCATCTGTTCTCTGTCCGAACCGCCACCCAGAAGTACGATATCAAGCTTCGAGAAATCTATTTTATCATCCAGCTCAAACGGTATGGTCTCAGCCTCAATCCCACGCCACTGGCATCTCTTCATCAGACACTGGATATTACCTCTGTCACCGTAAAGATTCAGAAGATCCGGATATAAATGTCCTATTGTAATTTTCATTATTTCTCGCCCTCCAGTCTCTTCAGAATATTTCTGGTACTGAATAATGCTGTATAGTTTACCAGCACATACAGATTCCCCACTCCGTCCTCTACTCTGTCGCGGATTGCTTTCTCAACATCGCCCTCGAGGACAGACGGGATATCCACATATTTCAGCCGCAGACGCATATCCTGACAGCGGATACCGCTTACAGTAATAGATTTCACTGAATCATTTCCGAGAAGATCAAAGTCAACATCCCAGAGCCAGGAAATATCTGTTCCATCCTGAGCATTATCATTGATCGCAATAATAATGTCCTTCGGTGCCTGATCCTGCATCACTGCGGAAATATTCTGATTAAATCCCGCCGGATTCTTGGCAAGATTTAAGGTTACTCCTGTTCCCTTAATGCGAAACTGCTCCATACGTCCGTTTTCCGGATTAAATCTGCGGAGCATATCCCCGAAATGCTCTCCCGCAAATCCCGCAGTCCTCACTCCCGCATAAGCTGCCAGTATATTATACACATTATAAAATCCCTTATAATTTGCTACAATGTGTTTTCCTTCTACACAAAAGCTAAGCTGGTCGCCTACCTTTACATCCTCCGCATCAAAATCCGGCTTCGGTCTTGCAAATCCGCATTTTGGACAATAATAATCTCCCAGCTGGCTGTAATGATAGAAACGATATTCCAGTTTTTCACCGCATCGCTTACAGAAACGTCCTTCCCTGATTTCATTTGCCGCAGATTTGATCACCGGTTTACTGATACCATAAGTTACATATGGATTCCCGGAATCCATGGCAAGATATGCGGATAATGCATCATCACCGTTTACAATAATCTGCAATCTTCGGAACCTTGCGCATCATTTCTTCCAGAATGTTCATAGTGATATCAATCTCTCCGTATCTGTCAAGCTGGTCGCGGAAAAGATTTGTCAGAAGCATATAGTCCGGTTTGATTCTCGGAAAAATATGTCTGGTGGATGCTTCATCGGCCTCAATGCATGCATAGTCCGCATCAATTTTACCATTCCATTTCGAAGCCAGCACAAATGCGGCAACAACTCCATTGAGCATATTGGAACCTGTATGGTTACAGATTACTTTCTGTCCTTCCGCTTCCAGTGCCGCACAGAGCATATTGTTGGTAGTTGTCTTTCCATTTGTACCGCAGGTTGCAAAAATAGCCTTTCGTACCTGTGAGGAAAGCTGTTCCAGAATGTCCGGACAGATCTTAATCGCCACTTTTCCTGCCCAGGTCACACCCTGTCTTCCCATTTTCTTACATACGTATCCTACAAATTTTGCTGCACAGACAGCAATCATTACTCTTATTTTCATTGTGTATGATAATTTCCTTTATAAATATAATCTTTGTTATTGCCGCTTATTTGTTTCAACTCACAGTCGGTAATTTCACAGAGTCTGACGTGTCAACAACATACTGACTGTGGTTTGCCTCATGTCAGTGGGAGATACCGATTTCTCTCCGCCCGCCACTGCCGTTCATTTTCTTATTTGCAATTCATCTACCACCTATAGAGGAGGGAGAATTCTTGCTATATCCTGTTAAAATTCTTTTTGCTCCTGATATCTTTACCCTTATTCATTCCGGAACAGCTATAGCTATAATAATCCTCTATGATCATTTCATAATGCCGGCAGAACAACTCAGTTAAACATAGTATCCTGCAAATAGTCTGAGCATACACCTGCCGCACCCTCTTGCATATAATATTGTGCTTCCTTCAGGTCATTCACAGTATAAATATATAACCTGATCCCTTTTTTGTCAAAAATCTCCTGCACATCCTCTGACCAGTATTTATAATAGACTGTAGCTGCCTGAATATTTTTTTCTTTACAGAATGCTGCGATCTCAGTCAGTTCTTCTGTAGAATATTCCTGCCATAAGGAATAAATATATCCAGGAAAATCATACAGCAGTGCTGTTCCGGCAAACATTGCCTGATTATAGATTTCCGGTATGATCTGTCCCATCACATCCGGAACACCTGCCGCTTCTGCAAGTTCGATATAATCAGCATAGTCCTCCACCGTCTTCTGATAATTACGGACAGAATACTGCTTGGAATCCAGCATCACAAAAGTATCCGGATAATCGCTCAGCAGCACCAGCAGATCTTCAAATGTTATAGGAGTATATTTTCCATAAATGGGCCGGGATAAGAATTCCTCTGAGGACAGAACTTTCTTTTCATCGCCTTCCCATTGTCCAAGAGACTGATACCAGCTATGGCGGCACACCCATACATTGTCAGATGTCTTCACAAGATCAACTTCAAACAACCTGCACCCCATCTGATAGCCTGCCAGAAAACTCTCTTTTGAATTCAGATAGGTTTTATCACCAATCCCTCCCAGTGCATGTGCGATCGTTTTATAATTTTCCCACTTAAATTCAGGTGTGGTGGCAGATATGGAATAAGCATCATTTCCCCACAGAAACAGTGTAACAGCCAGTAATTCCACCAACAACAAAAACATCCTGATGAAATAACCAAATCCTGATCGTTTCTTTTTCGTATTCTGCCTCAATTTTTCAATCTCCTGCCGGTCATTTGTATTCCTCGCTTATCTTTTGCTCTCGTATTTTGTAACATTCCAATGTCTTATTTAACACTTCTTCATCAATATGGTTTTTATATACTCTACGATTTTACGCTATCTGGCTCAAATAATCAAGGGTAATAAACGGTTATGTTACAAGGAAGTGATTTCCTATAGCATAACAAAAAAACTGCATATATACGGCATGAACACCATACATATGCAGTCTTATCATCGTCTGGACAAATATAAAATCGAAAATCTGGCTGGATTATACTAATTCGATCAGTACTTCCATTGCAGCATCGCCTTTACGCGGTCCGATCTTAACGATTCTTGTGTAACCACCGTTACGGTCAGCGTATTTTGGAGCGATCTCATCGAACATCTTAGCAACCATATCTACGTCTTTAGTGTTTTTCTTTCTTCCGGCACCCTTTGCAGGTACTTCTTTAACCGGGTAGAAAACTTTCATCATCTGACGACGAGCGTGAAGTCTGGAAGGAGCATCTTTCTTGATCTCTTTCTGTACTTCATCGTATACAGTTTTCTTCTTTCCGTCAACAACTTCTTTTACTCTCTTGCCTTCAGCATCTTTACGAGCAACTTTAGCAGTTACAGTAACAGTTTCGAAGTTATCTTTTTCACGAACAGCCATAGCTACAAGGCCTTCTGCGATTTTACGGATTTCTTTTGCTTTAGCTTCTGTAGTAACAATTTTTCCATGATATAAAAGGCTTGTTACCTGGCTTCTCAGTAATGCTTTTCTCTGGTCAGAAGTTCTGCTTAATTTTCTATATTTTGCCATTTAATTTTCCTCCATCTGTGGGACAGCCGGGCACGCTTGTTCGGTCTTACTGTCCGACTGCTTAGGCATCCCCACCGTATAATATCTCTTTGCTAACTGGTTATTGTTCCCTTAGAGAACCAATAACCTGATCAATTCTTACTCTTCTGCAGGCTGAAGCTGTAAGCCCAGCTCTTTCAGTTTCGCAAGAACTTCTTCTAATGATTTACGTCCAAGGTTACGAACCTTCATCATATCATCAGAAGTCTTGTTACATAATTCTTCAACTGTATTAATACCGGCTCTCTTCAAGCAGTTATAGGAACGAACAGATAACTCAAGTTCATCAATGCTCATTTCCAGGACTTTTTCTTTCTCATTGTCTTCTTTCTCGATCATAACCTCAGCGGTCTTTGCATTCTCGGAAAGGTCAATGAAAAGGCTCAAGTGCTCGCTTAATACTTTTGTCTGCAAGGCTTACCGCCTCATCCGGATCAAAGTGTAACCGTTTGTATACACATCCAGTGTCAGTCTTATCATAATCGGTTACCTGACCAACACGTGTATTCTCTACCAGTTCATGTTGACTCTGTCTACCGGTGTATAAATAGCATCAACTGTCAAGTACACCGATCGGCATATCATCAGATTTACCTTTATCAGCACTGATATATCCGCGGCCTTTTGTAATAGTAAGCTCCATAGCAAGTCTGCAGTCCTTGCCACCGTTTAAAGTAGCAATCACCTGATCCGGATTCATAATCTCGATATCCTGATCAGCCTGGATATCAGCTGCAGTTACAACACCTTTTCCTTCACACTCGATGTATGCTGTTTTCGGCTCATTGTCTGTGCTGTGGTTCTTAATAGCAAGGCTCTTCAGATTCATGATAATATCGCTCACGTCTTCTTTTACGCCCGGAATGGAGCTGAATTCGTGAAGCACACCATCAATTTTAACCTGGCTTACAGCTGCACCCGGCAGGGAAGACAGCATAATTCTTCTTAAAGAATTTCCAAGTGTAGTTCCATATCCTCTTTCCAGAGGCTCAACTACGAATCTGCCAAATTTTTTATCTTCAGATAATTCGGTAATCTCGATCTTAGGTTTATTAAAATCAAACACTATAGGGTTCCCTCCTTCTGGGTTAATAAAAGTTTGAGGGGTATTCATTCAAATACTACAATTCAGCGGAAGATAATAATCAACCACTGAATCGTATAAATAATAGAAATATTACCAGGTAATTTTCTATGATATAATCCTATGGATTATTTGGAGTACAACTCGACGATAAGCATCTCGTTTACAGGAACATCAATTGCTTCTCTGTTAGGAAGTTCTTTTACAGTTCCTTTTAAGTTCTCCTGATCTACATCGATCCATTCCGGAACAAGACGTCCGCCAGTTACTTCAAGGATACCTTTGTATCTTTCAGAACCTTTGGATTTTTCTCTGATCTCGATCTGATCACCGGCTTTTACAAGGTAGGAAGGAATGTTTACACATTTTCCGTTTACAAGTACATGCTTGTGGTCAACAATCTGACGAGCTTCTTTTCTTGTTCTTGCAAATCCCATACGGAATACTACATTGTCAAGTCTGCTCTCAAGAAGGATCATAAGGTTTGCACCAGTCTGTCCAGGCATTCTGTCAGCTTTGTCGTAGTAGTTGTGGAAAGGTTTTTCCAGAACTCCGTAGATGAATTTTGCTTTCTGTTTTTCTCTTAACTGTAAACCATACTCAGACATTTTACGATTTGCACGTTTTAACTGTCTTGTGGATTTTTTATCAATTCCTAAATAAATCGGATCCAGGCCAAGGGATCTGCATCTTTTCAGAACAGGCACTCTATTTACTGCCATTTCTCAAATACCTCCTAATATTCTAAATCAATTAGACTCTTCTGCGTTTTGGTGGGCGGCAACCGTTGTGTGGTACCGGAGTTACGTCGCGGATGCTTGTTACTTCCAGTCCGCAAGCCTGAAGGGCACGGATTGCAGCTTCACGTCCAGAACCTGGTCCTTTTACCATAACATCTACAGTTTTTAAACCATGAATAAGTGCAGCTTTTGTTGCAGTCTCAGCTGCCATCTGTGCTGCATAAGGAGTAGATTTTCTTGAACCTCTAAATCCAAGACCACCAGCACTTGCCCATGAAAGAGCGTTTCCTTCATTGTCAGTCAGAGTAACAATTGTATTGTTGAAAGAAGACTGAATATGTGCCTGTCCGTGTTCAACGTTTTTCTTGACACGACGTTTTGCAGTCGCTTTTTTAGTCACTTTTAGCCATTTTAAAACTAACCTACACTTTCCTATTTATCAATCAAATATATGTTACAAGAAACACCATGTCCACTAAATTCATTTCCTCGCTTCGCTCGTCATTCATCAAGTGTCCATGCAAGCTTCCTCATAAGATCAGCTTACGCTTATCAGATGTTTAAAGCTTTATTTATTTCTTCTTATTAGCTACTGTTCTCTTAGGACCTTTACGTGTTCTGGCGTTGGTCTTAGTCTTCTGACCACGAACCGGAAGTCCTTTACGATGACGGATACCTCTGTAGCATCCGATTTCCTGCAGTCTCTTAATGTTGAGGGCGATTTCTCTACGAAGGTCACCTTCTACTGTCATTGTTTCATCAATAACTGCGCTGAGTCTCTTTACTTCGTCATCAGTCAGATCTCTGACACGTGTGTCAGGATTAACTTCTGCCTTTGCAAGGATTTTGTCTGCGCTTGGTCTACCAATACCATAAATGTAGGTAAGACCGATTTCAATACGTTTTTCTCTTGGTAAGTCTACACCAGCTATACGAGCCATGTACTGTTTCCTCCATCTTCTACTTTGAAAGTCCTTAATGCCTGTACATCACTTACCCTCGCGAATTCTCTCACTCAAGTAAGGTGAAATGGGATGTATCGGACACATCACTTCCTTATTTCTCAGTTCCTAATTGGGGTGCCTCGGTAAAACACCCAGCTGCAATTGGCGAAAAGCAGCCTTTCCGAATTACTGCGGCCAACGGGCCAACGTTGCCTCTCGGTATTAGGCAATACATGCTAAAACTATCTTAACAGTCTGAACAACCCTTCCGGGCGTCTCACACTGCAGCCGCACGTTACACAAACTTTAAACTGTCAATCAACCCTGACGCTGTTTGTGTTTTGGATTCTCACAGATTACTCTGATAGATCCTTTTCTTTTAATGATCTTGCATTTTTCGCAGATCGGCTTTACAGATGATCTTACTTTCACTGGAAATCCTCCTTCCGTAAATTCATTAAAATCTGCAGTTTTTTGAGCGCACAAATACAATATACTCACGCGTTCGGCTTATATATTATCACAGCAAAATATAAAATGCAAGCACTTTTTGTTAATAAAATCACATTTTTTCATTTTCTCCCCCAATCATCCATTTATACTTCCCACTGCCAACATACAGCGTAGAAAAATAACTCATTTCATGTGCATTTGCAGGCATCTTAGATATTCTTAGCTCTCAGAAATCTGCGTTATGAGAAAATCAGGTCACTGTCTGAGCGAAGCGAGTTTGACCTGATTTCCTCATGCTTTTAGCAGATTTATGAAAGCTTAGAATATCTTAGATGCCGAAACCGCACATGAAATGAATTATTTTTCTACGCGTCCCCCTTTACAGCACAAAAAAAGAGAACCAGATCCCTCCAGCTCTCTTTCTCATCACTGCACCAACTGCAGTCCAATATTTCTTACTTATCTCTCCAGATAATCCTGCCCTTAGACAGATCATACGGAGACAATTCAATCGTAACTTTATCTCCGGGAAGAATACGAATAAAATTCATACGTAACTTACCACTGATATGTGCAAGCACCACATGTTTGTTCTCCAGTTCCACTTTAAACATCGCATTAGGCAGCTTTTCCAGAACAGTGCCTTCCACTTCGATTACATCTGCTTTTGACATTTTAAACCTCCTGTATGTCGTCCAATTATTCGTAAGAGTCAGAATCTCCGGATCTCCGTCTGTAATAAGAATCGTATTCTCATAATGAGCAGAAAGAGAACCATCCATAGTTACAACAGTCCACTCATCATCCAGCCATGCCACATCTGCACGTCCCAGATTGATCATAGGCTCTACAGCAAGTGTCATACCCGGCATCAGACGAACTCCTCTTCGCTTCTGCGGAAAATTCGGGATCTGCGGATCCTCATGAAGGTGAGTGCCGATTCCATGTCCAACCAGGTCGCGGACAATCCCATAATGATATTTGGCAGCATGAGCACCGATTGCCTTGGAAATATCATTCAGATGATTTCCCGCACGTGCGGCCTTGAGTCCCTCAAAGAAACACTCTCTGGTCACATCCATCAGCTTACGTGCCTGCGGTGAAACTTCACCGACAGCATAAGTCCTCGCTGCATCAGAATGATACCCCTTATAAATAAGACCGGCATCAATCTTTACAAGATCTCCCTCCTGAATGATCTTCTCTTCAGACGGGATCCCATGAACTACCTCATCATTCAGACTGATACAGAATGACGCCGGAAACCCTCCGTAGTTCAGGAAATTCGGGATGCATCCCAGATCACGTATCATCTGTTCTCCGATACGGTCAATCTCCTTTGTGCTCACTCCCGGTTTAATGTAAGGGATCAGACCATCATGCACTTTTTCAAGCAAATGACCTGCCTCCCTCATAAGTTCAATTTCATGTTCTGTCTTGATAGAAACCGACATTTTACCTCCAGATGGTGTTTAAAAACACCCAATTACTCTCCCAGGATGGCAACAATATCTGCAAATACTTCTTCAAGATCTTTTGTACCATCCACTGATTTTAAAATTCCCTCTTTAGTATAATAATCGATCAGCGGCTGTGTCTGCTCATGATATACGTTAAGACGTTTCTGAACTGTTTCAGGCTGGTCATCATCACGAAGCACCAGTTTCTCTCCACAGGTATCACAAACGCCCTCAACCTTCGGTGCTGCATGTACAACATGATAAGTAGCACCACATTTCAGGCAGGCACGTCTTCCGGACATACGGTTTACAATATTGGAATCCGGAACATCCACATCGATTGCATAATCAACTTTACTTCCCAGTTTGTTCAGAGCCTCTGTTAAGCACTCTGCCTGAGGAATTGTTCTTGGAAAACCATCCAGCACATAACCATTTGCTGCATCCGGCTGTTGTATTCTGTCCACAACCAGATCACAGGTCAGTTCATCAGGTACGAGAAGTCCCTGATCCATATAAGTTTTTGCTTTTTTACCCAGTTCTGTTCCATTTTTAATGTTTGCGCGGAAAATATCTCCGGTAGAAATATGCGGAATCTGATATTTCGCAGCAATTTTCTTCGCCTGAGTTCCTTTTCCTGCCCCCGGTGCACCCAACATAATGATTTTCATAAGTTATACCCTCCGTTTTCTTTTTAGCAAATCAAGGCTGTGATGCCATGCACCACAACCTCTCATTTTTAATTGTTCAGAAAGCCTTTGTAATTACGTACGAGAAGCTGTGACTCAATCTGTTTCACAGTTTCGAGGATAACACCAACAATAATGATGATAGATGTACCACCGAATGAAACATTCGCTCCGAACACACCATTAAAGATGAACGGAATCACGCACACAATGATAAGACCTACTGCACCTATAAATATAATATAATTTAAGATTTTAGTCAAATAGTCTGACGTAGGTTTTCCAGGACGAATACCCGGAATAAATCCACCCTGCTTTTTGATATTGTCTGCAACTTCCAGCGGGTTGAATGTGATGGAAGTGTAGAAATATGCAAAGAAAACACAAAGTACGATGTAAAGAACCAATCCCCATGTATACTGGAGCTGTTTTGGATTACACCAGTTATTGGAAGAAAGACCACGAATAATCTCACTTCCGATTCCTGTACCATTACCTTTTCCTGTTAACTGCGCAATGACAGCCGGGAAAGACATAATGGAGGATGCAAAGATTACCGGGATAACACCGGCGGTGTTAACCTTCAGCGGAATATTGGTGGACTGACCGCCCATCAGCTTTCTTCCAACCATTTTCTTGGAATACTGAACCGGAATTCTTCTCTCTGCTCCGTTAAGGATAAGTACCAGAACTACTACCAGAAGAATAACGGCTGCAATGATCAGTCCTGCAAGAGTACCCTTTGCAATCGTTTTTCCTTTAATAAAGTTCTCATACAGTAATGTCAGGTCGCTTGGTACTCTGGAAATGATATTAATGGTAAGTACGATGGAAATACCATTTCCAACGCCTTTTTCCGTAATACGCTCACCGAGCCACATCAGCATAGCTGAACCGGCTGTAAGGCAGGCAACAACTACAACACCTTTAAAGAAGTCCAGATTCGGAATCATACCCTGACGTCCGAATCCGATTGCCATTGCGATTGACTCAAATAAAGCAAGACCTACGGTCACATAACGTGTGATCGCAGTCATCTTCTTTCTTCCCTCTTCACCATCTCTCTGCATTTCTTCCAGTGCCGGAATTGCAATGGTAAGAAGCTGAATGATAATGGAAGATGTAATATATGGTGTGATGTTTAATGCGAAAATTGACATTCTTTCAAATGAACCACCGGTAAATGCATCAAAGAAATTGAATGCATCACCGGCATTGCTGCTGAACCACTGTTTGAAGAAATCACTGTCAACTCCCGGTACCGGAATCTGGCAGCCGATACGGATGATAAAAATCATCCATATCAGATACAACAGCTTGCGTCTCATTTCTTTCACTCTAAAAACATTTTTAAGAGTTTCAAACATTAGATCACCTCTACTGTACCACCAGCAGCTTCAATTTTTGATTTTGCAGTCTCGCTGACAGCATTTACTTTGACATTAAGTTTCTTTGTCAGCTCACCGTTTCCAAGAATTTTAACGCCATCAGCGATCTTGGAGATTGCACCGCTTGCAAGTAAGCTTTCTGCTGTAACTTCTGCACCATCTTCAAAACGGTTCAGTACGTCAACGTTGATTGCAATAATCTCTTTTGTATTTCTGTTTTTGAATCCTCTCTTAGGCAGACGTCTGTATAAAGGCATCTGACCACCTTCAAATCCCGGTTTCTTGTGACCGGAACGAGCTAACTGTCCTTTGTGTCCTTTACCGGCTGTTTTACCGTTTCCAGAACCATGTCCACGGCCTCTTCTGAAGTTATCGCTGTGCTTAGAACCTTCTGCTGGTCTTAAGTTTGATAATTCCATGTTGGCACCTCCTTATTATTATTTCAAATCTATAAGTTCAGATTGTATTGTGTCTGAATATGTTTCTGTATGCTCCTGCCATTCTCTGCGAATAACAGGTTCATATCAGATCCATATCAGAATTCTCTCTGGTTAAATCGCAATTAAGCTTCTTCAACCTTTACCAGGTGCTGTACCTGCTGAATCATTCCTCTTGTTGCTGCGTTATCCGGCATTTCAACTGTTTTGTGCATTTTTGTAAGACCCATAGCTGCAACAGTTTTTTTGTGTTTCGGAACTGCACCGATTGGAGACTTAACAAGTGTAACTTTTAATGTGTTTGCCATTATTTTGTCCTCCTTATGCCAGAATCTCTTCTACAGATTTTCCGCGAAGTTTTGCAACTTCTTCCGGAGTTTTCAGTTTGCTTAATCCTTCGATAGTAGCCAGAACTACGTTCTGCTTATTTCTGGATCCCATACATTTGTTACGGATATTTTTGTATTCCTGCAAGCTCGATGACTGCACGGGCTGGACCACCAGCGATAACTCCAGTACCTTCCGGAGCACGTTTACAGAAGCATTTCAGCACTTCCGAATTTACCTACATAGTCATGAGTGATGGAATTGTTCTCATCTCTTGCAACTGTAACCAGTTTTTTCATGGCATCTTCTTTTCCTTTGCGGATAGCTTCCGGAATTTCAGCTGCCTTT